>JACLAC010017732.1_pt1 | contig 13012 bp, 13 predicted proteins | sample 8027881 | NCBI WGS metagenome assembly JACLAC01 (sample SAMN15725517, study PRJNA655200) | protist metagenome | isolation source: fluorescence activated cell sorting (FACS) single amplified genomes of... | place: Spain: Blaines Bay Microbial Observatory, Mediterranean Sea | collected 2016-01-19 | reverse complement strand
ATATGCAGATACTGATACTGCATTTGTGTACCGTAACCAGGCGTGTTCCATCAGCCTGAAATGAGGGGACGAGAATAAAATATATGCAGAAAGCAGAGCTGAAGCTTTTATAATGTGTGAAAAGATAGTTAACGTTTGAATCATAAGTTTTTGCACTGTTGTAGAGCAGAGAAAAATAATGGATCTGATGTAGAACAGACAACTAAAAATTAAATTTAAAACCGACGTAAAATAAATATTTACCGTTCAAATTAAATATGCTATACTACAATACAATTCGCGCAGTACCTTCTAAATCCAATTATTATTTCCTAAATCGCACAATACTAAAAACTTTTTAGTTTTAGAAGAATATTGCTAATAAGCATTCGTAAGTTTATGCATTAAATTTAAATATTATGAAGAGACATTTTACCCATATAGTTTTAATCAGAGAAATACGAATCGTAGCCAGAGCTGTAGCTACCGCCGTAACCGTACTGCGCCTGATGTGCCTCCCACTGCTCTCTTTGTTTCTGTTGGTACTCCCATTGTGTCTTTCATTGCTGGGCTGCTTGCATCTTACTAATTCTCAAGTTCAGTCCGCATTCTCTCACTAATTTCACTCCAGCCACTCCTCGTGTTTTTCCTGCTACCTCCTGCTGTTCACCGCCATCCTGTTACTAGCCACTATTAAACTCTACTATCTATTAGCTACTACCTCCACTCCACGTGTCACTCATTATATTTCACTACTCATTACTCATTAGAAATCCTTACTAGCGTTTGGTGCCTTCATGCAAGTAGCTGTATCCGATTTTTCAGAGCCACGCATCGAGAGACGTCAGGTACACGTATGCGGAGCTGCAGGGTGCCGGCGCGCCGCCGCCTGATCCTGGCATACCGGTGCCGGCGAAGCCGTGGTTACCTGAGACACCTCCCATAGGTCGTCCGGCCATCTTCGAAATGATAAGCCTCTCTGATTCTGGTTTTATAACTCTAGTTAAGTATTGAACTGACTATGATGAGCAAATTCGCCATCCGTCACGCGCCAAGTGCAAGCTGAAACATATAGGTTGTGTTTACTCGAGAAGAGAATGTTTGATGTGAATCTTACTCCGAGCCCTTAATATAAGTAATTGTTACCATCTCTCTGACTAAGATAAAGACTTTCACCGACCAACACAAAAACTGCACCTTAACATGTTATATTTAGATTGTCCCACTTTTTTTTTCATCATTAAGTTCAAGGTCAACAGCAAGAAAATATCATACGCAGTGCTAAACCGTGGGGCAAAGGTAAAGTGGCATTAAAATTTATTGCATCCGTTGCGACTTGCCCTCTTCTTGACCAGTTCATTATGTCGTTCACAGTGTGTTAAAGTTAGTGTACAATTCTTTCATTGTGTGTCCAAGTCTTTCCGCCACGTTTTCGGATTGAAGCAGCTGCTACGCTAACGCTTGCCGCTACTTTAAGTACAGCACAAGTATGTTCATCTCGCTGTCGGTCGAAAGCACATACGTCTTAGAGATTGGCGGACCTAATCTCAAACATACATACGTAACTAGTCACCCCTATTAATATTTAGTGACAGCTACAGACGCGCATAAAGTTAGGACAATTATTTTCTGTATGAGAACGAGAAGTTGAAGCTACTTAGCCTCTACCAAATTATGATAAGATTAACCCAAAAGACTAGATTCAGTTGGAGGCACTACATCTACCACGCGCCACACCCCGCTTACGTTTAAGCAATGACGCCCTTCTTGTCTTGCTTCTTGCTGTCGACCTTGCTGTCTTTCTTTCCATCTTTGCGATCCTTCTTGTCGCGATCGTCACGCCTCCTATTGCGATCCCTATCCCTATCACGCCTGTCGCGATCTTTGTCCCGCCTATTTCGGTCCACGCGCTTGTCGCGACCGCTATCCCGACCATCTGAGACGTCCCGCTTGGCTTTATCATCCATTCTGCTAGATTTTCCATCCTTTTCAGACTTGCGATCAGTTTTGCGGTCCTTCTTGTCATCTTTGTTCTTTTTGGCCTTCTTCTCCTTTTTCTCTTTCTTTTTTTCCTTCTTTCCCCCTTTATTCTGCTTAGGTTCCTGCTCCTTGCGGATGATGTTATCCTCGACCTGCTTCAGGTACGCAGAGGCGGCCCATGTCCTTTGCGAATTGAGTAAAAATAATGCGAGCCTTGGACGACTGGTATATGGAGGCTAAATCTTAAGCTAAGATTTTATTCATGTAAAATGTGCGGGACTGTGAAGCTTTCCAGCCAAGTGTAAAATATGTAGAAAATTTTTAAGCTCCTATGACCGATATATATAAGGCCCTACAGCACTATGCATACTTTCATCGATGCTTGGGAGTGCCTAGTGATTTGATACTTGCCAGCCGCCGCTTCCTGCTTGGCCTTCTCGATTTCGACATTGAAGCCGAAAGCGTACTGACCGGTCTTCGGGTCGAGGACACTCGCCAGTGCGCTACCTGGACAGCCGCCTTTGATGAATACTGCGTACCACAGCTCCTCTAAGTCCGTCGGGTCATAGCCAAAACTATCCCAATTCGCCTCCTTCTCACCGTTCCTGGACAGCACGTCGAATTCCTTTACTTGCTGCAGTACCGTTTTTGTTTCTTCCCCTGAAGTAAAAGCGGCCATGCCTTTAAGAAACAAAAATTGTTTCATTTTCTTACCCTTTGCGCCGAAAAGGTGTTCGAAGGCCACGTAGCCCGCAGGTACTATATTGAGGTGGAGCTACGCGTATTCAGGCCACGCGGAAGTAAGGCCACATTCCCGCGGATATTCGCCTGGTGTTCAAATAGAGGTTATTTGTTAATTTTAAGACCGAGCTTGTCACGACTCCCAAGTCGATCGAACTAGATCACACGAGTGTAAAGTATTAATTTTATTATATTTTTATATATTTTTATATATATAAAGTTTTTCTTTTTTTATATTCGCACACAATTCAACACCGCTATTCTATACAAAATGAAAATACTTTAGTTAAAAGCCCACCGAGATACTTTCCTCTATCGTCCAGCTTGCTTCCTCTATACATGTAATGCAGCTTGGAGTCGTTTTTGGAGTCCTTGTCTTTAAACTCGAAGTAGCCTGGCGGGCCAGGGTGCCCCTCGAACCGCACGCTGCCGCACACAGCTTTGTTAAATGGTGATTTTGTATAGTCAACCGGATATAAATTCCCAGTGGCAGCGCTGCTGCTGCTGGATGAACTGCTAATCGAGCTTGGCAGTGGTCCACTAAGTTGCTTTACGGCGATCTTCACGTTGGACTTAACTTCCTCAGGGGAAACACCCTGTGGCATACTACCCGGAGCGTGAACGTGCGGCGCGTGGGCGTTCGCGTGAGACTTAGAATTGCTCAAGGCATATCCAGGCGGCGGAGGAGGCAGCTCATATGCAGCGGCGGCGCTGGCGTTAGCCGGCAGTACGGAAAGTGGGTTGGACGCAGGAGGTGGGGCTGAGGCGGCGACGCCAGTAGAGTCGAGTCCTGGTAGCATCTGCTGCACGGCATCCGTGGCTGCGTTTCCAGCAGCCACACCCATAAAAGGGTCGATGTTGATGCCGCCGATCGATTCAGATACGACCTTCGAAGATACAGCGTGTTTACTTGCGGCCATAGACCTATTTTCCATCTTTCGCTGCTCCTTTTTAGCTTCCTACCGCGGGCCACACGTAGCGGAAAGCGCCTCTTTCTGATTGTCAGCCCCATCAGCTTGCCTGTGGATTGCATTCGAGGAAAGATACTCCTTTGCCCGACTGTTGACCATACCCAGCATATCCGTGGAGCGCCGTTTGTCCTCCTCCGTAATACAGTGACTAGCGCCGATTGATTTTTTCGCCTTATCGGTTGCTTCGGCGAGCATCGACTGTCGAGGTGGTGGAGGCGCTTCCATCTGCGCATCAATTGCGGCTAAGCTCGCAGGCGCATTTTGTATATCCACCTTGTGTTTCTTTGCTGGAGGCTCTCCAACGCTTTCGCGTAAGTGCTTCTCACCACCTTCTGTAGCGTCGCCGGTCTCTGCAGTCGTCTTGCTGCCCCCGAAACCTAATACAGGAGAGCCACAATGCAGGCCTTGATTTAGCAAAGGTTTTCCCAGTTCGCCCGATTCTAAACTCTTTTAGATTTTGTCTACCAGCTCTCGATTTTCTTCACTATGACTATTCGGCATGTTGCCATCAGCAGCAGAAGAAGAAGAGGAAGACATCTTGGGATTCTCGATCAGCTTTTATTTAGATTCCTCGTTTGCGCATGTAGATAATACTAAACCTTAATATAAGTAACCTTCTAAAGGCCAATTTTAGGTCAGTTCTTTTTTGATTATCTTTATCTAGATTCTTTTTTAGTTACGTTTTCACTTGAAAATCGCTACATACAAGGACTCTAAAAATTTTATGAGAGTGTGTATAAGTGAACTGATATTTTTTTGTCAGACATTAGTAGAGAGTCACAACACACATCCAAATTAAAGTTTAAGCTGAAAAATAGTCAACCACGTCAAACGACAAAATTCTAGAAAAAATAATACTAAAGTCAAACTCCAAGCAGAGCACTAGTCGAAAAAAGAAAAATGGGAATCAGCAAGCAGTCAACATCAAAGTAAATTACAATGTGAAGGTGAACGTCTCTTCCCATCAGTAGTTTTTCGTTCGTCTTGATCCATTCCTATAGTTCCTATGTACAATGCCATCCTTTAACGTAAGATGCTACAATTCTGTATTTCATCTCATATACATTATTTCTGCTTTCACATATTATACTAAAGAGTCAAACACAGCTTTGATTCCCAACTTACTCACATTTTTTAGTAGATTAATGTTTTAGATTCTAGATTTAAAGCTTGTTCAACTAATCTTTCTCATAACTTTGTCAACCTATAGGGTTTCAAACTTAAAGCTCATCCTTACCCTTCTTTCCTTTCTTTCTCTTGGAACCGCCCTCCTGCGCTGCCTTCTTTAAGTCCCACCGTCTGAAGAGCTTACCGTCCTTGACGTTCATGTCATCCTCGGCGGTGAGGTCGGCCTCTGCGGATCCGCCCTTGTCGGGGCCCTCTAGCGCCATACTGGTGGCGCTTTCGTCGATGGCCTTCTCTGGATAAACGACCTTAACTCTTAAATACAGGTCAGACCGTCTTACCTGGTTTAAATGCATACCTTTATTTTGTAGCTTGATGACTTGACCTGGTTCAGTCACCTTGCCCACCCTGTCCACCACGATTTTCTCCTTACCAAATAGCGAGAAACTTTTCACAAAACCTTTCAGTGACTCCTCTAGGCTAATGGTCAGCACGCTGAAGAGATCGTTTTTACCGCCGCTCACGCTGTCTTCCAGGACGGCGAACATGGGGTGTGGTTTGCGCTTGACCACGAGCTTCACGTCACCCGGAATACGGCCAGGTGTCTCGTGGCCCTTGTTCCTGATTTTTTTAAGGAATTGGCCGTCCGATGCCGAAGCGGGAAGCCTGACCTTCGCCTTCAACTTACGGGTGGCGCACTTTTCGCGGGACTCGACTTCTTGTTCTTTCGAACCCACCATGAAGGGGCCGTGCATCTTGGGGATCCTGGAAGATGTCGGAGATCGATATTACAATATTTGTAAGACAAATATAAAGATATATGACTATCAGAGCTTTACTTTGCGGCGGCTCTTTTAGGTTTTAAACTTCCAGTATTGGATACTCATTATAATCAAAAAATTAGTTTAGATGCTAGACTGAATTATCAACATTATGTTTTTGGTGTGTTTATACTTTTATAGGAACTTTTATATATATGAAATAATATAAAATAATATAAAAATTCACGATAGCCATCAATAATACAGTATCAGAAATAGCAACAGGAATAGATAATAAAACATGCATGGAATGTGGAAGGTATTAACGATAACAGGGCAGCTCACTGTCTTATCTCTGGCGGACATTTTCCACATTCATTCGCGCACTTGACGCACGTCTCACTGTTCAGCTCCTCGTCGCTTATGTCAGCGTCGTTACACGCGCGGCAACCCTTGCAGATCTCCAGACGGGAGTATGTGAATTCCTTGTTCTCGGCACCTTGAAATATGTCATCTAGTTCCACTTCGACCTCGACCTGGAGAGATAAATAGGGTAAAGACGTCTTGATAAACTCAAGAGATGACAAACGTACATCATTTTCATTCAGTTTCTCGATTAGTATACGGTAACGTTTTTATTTTGATCAGACTTGTTTGTGTCACTTCAAAAAATGTTCGAGTATGCCTTTCATTATTATTTAAGTTTTACACTTTTTCATATTCCTATCATAGTTATAGCCGTACCGTACGGTCTAGTTGTGCTTAAGTTGAAATAAAAACTAAGTAGTAAATACACTAACATCGGTGTCCTCGTTCTTCATCTTCTGTTGAATCTCGTGCTTCATTTGCTTCGGGTCCTTCTGCTGGGCCTTGATCTGAGCTTCGGCTTGCGACCGCATGGGATGGTTCTTAGGGACCTGCTGGTCCAACTGCGCCATCATCTGCGCGGTCTGTCCCTCCTGAAATTTTAGGATTTTAGATTAAAGGCTACTAGATACGCAAACGGTGTTTGTAAATTTGAAATTTACACAATAGCAACACTAGAAGTCGAACCTTTCGTCTCTGTGTTCCACGCACATTTTGAGTGATGCACGTAAACTCACCAGCTCTTTATACATTGTCTCCACATTTTTGACCAACAACGCACCGCCAACGTCGTAGTAACCGCGATACTCCTCGTTGCTTAGGATCTCATAGGCCATTCGAATATTTTCGAATAGTTTTGCTTTTTGCTCCTTTTCTGGGTCATCCGACTTAATTTTGTCCGGGTGGTTAACAATTGACAACTTGCGGTACGCCTTCTTGATGTCGCTCTGGCTTGGTTCTTTTTTCTGATCTAAACCTAGTACAGCGTATGCGTCCTTCGCCAGCGTGCTGTCTTCTTCAGAGCTTGCAGCGACCTTGACGAAATCAAGCACACTGTGCTTGCCCGTCCTTGCTGCGACAGTTAAACTCTCAAGATAAGCCTTCTTGAGCTCTTTGCCTGAGTGACCGTCGAGGAGACGCTTAGACTCCTTCTGCGCATCATTGCGATCCTTCTGCTTGGAAATACCATTCTCGTAGGCGGTTGGACCTAGTTAATTTCATGAATATCATTGACCAAAACTGAATATACAAGTCTATCTAATCTACAAATTATATATCTAATATTATACGCTCGAAGCTTTGAGAGATGGCGCTACGACTTAAACTTCTTAGTACTTTTATTACATATGTGAAAGTACTTTAAAGGCGAAGAGCGATTGCTATTTCCAGCACAGTTTCATTGCGCATATACATAACTACACAATAAATCTCTACGAAAATGAACCCACCTTTTATCACGAATTTCAGCACCTTTTCGCTTGTCCTCTGGGTCTTTGGTGTATTGATGTTGATAACCCCTTTGTTCGCGCTCCACTTGCAAACACCTTCTCTTTGCCCCGAACACTCCTTAATACTCGAACCTAGCTCGCCGCCGCGCTGGAACGTGAAAGTACCGCTCTTCCCCTGCCATTCAGTGTTGATTAACCACCCGAACTCTTTCTCGTCCACTTTTTCCGACGTACCCGACGGCCATTCGAGTTCCGGGGCCTCCTCTTGCTGCATCATCATGCCTCCACCGCCAAAAAGATCGCCCAGGTTCATCGTAAACGCTTGGGCGTTTACCTCTTGGACAGAGCCGCTGGTTTGCATCAAAGCTGCTGCTGCCACGCAGGCCAGCGCAGCAGTGCCCCTAGATTCACGAAACATCATCTTGCGTTGAATGAATGCGCTATTACACTTGTTATGGAAACTACAGTTGTTGTGCAAGTACTGATTAAATAATCATGTAAAGTCAGTATAGAGAGCAACGGAACATTTACAATGAGAAGAGATCTCCCTACCACACGAGACTGACCTGAAAAATCTGAACGACAAAAAGAACCCATCCCACTAACACAACAGGTTACATATCTCTATTTCTTGATGCTGAAAATTTATTTATATAGTGTCAATGTCACAAAAAGTAAAACGACTTCGTTAATATATACCGACTTCACCTGTCACTGTTTATGAGTTTATTTTTGACATTGTTGACATTATATATACAAGCTAAAAATGAAATGATATATAGAGCCAAAAATGAAATCATATATGACTAACGACTATACCACTCTGTGAGCCGATCTTTATGGCTATTGCAATAAAAACCGCTTTAATATATCCAAAGTGCCTATCGGCTGATCATGGGGAACCATGTGACCAGCATTGTCGATCCGAACTATTGCGAAGTTTTTATTACGATCGAACGCCCCATAGGTCGACGAATTTACACTTCCATTGCTAGCATTATTAATGGCGAGTGTCTTTAGCTCCAGCCGTCTTCCCCACGCACTTTCTACCCAATCTTTTTGACCGTTCCAGTTGCACATGTAGTCATCAGCGCCGGCGTAAATTAACACTTTTAATTTTTCGTCTGTTTCGACTTTTTGCGCAGCTAAATATTCAACATCTCGCATGTATCCGCCTAGCACGAAATATTTTGTAAGCTAGACGCGCGCCCACGTACCTACGTTGCACATTTCCCATATTATACCCATTTTATTCTGCTGGGCCTCGTCCAATCCCGTAAATCTAGTAGCATGCTCGTTGAGGTATTTACTAGACGGCTTTTTCGCCTGGAGCGATGTTGGCTTCTGGGCCAGTATCCTTCTGTGTAACTCCGTTGCTACATTGAACTCCCGTCAACGATCAGTCAGATGAACCGTGTGGACATGTCGAACTACCAGTAGCCGCACTCATTGAGGGGTAAGCTATACCCAAGTGTTGAACGGTTTTGTAAGCAATTCCTTCAGGACCGCTGTTAGGCGCTAAATCCCTCACATCATAGGGATTTAGATTAGTATACATAGCATAAGGCAATATCTGCGAGCGCCAGCAGAGCATCAGTGCCTGGACACAATCCTCGGTATCCTTCACGGTGTGGCATTCTTTTAAACCCGCCTCGCATAACGGAAGCGCCGCTCGCATGGTATCGAGGACTCTATTACCCTTATCTAGCCAGCTCCGCATCAGTGGCATTCAATAAGGCTCAGTCAAGACCACCTACTGTCATGGACTGCTGCTTTTCTGTTTGCATCTGCGTTGCTCGGATATCCGCATTGGCTACTAGCTTTGCCCTCAAGTTGTCACTAGGCGAAAACGTTGCGTTCACTAGGCAAATTTTTAGTATGACCGAAACTGAATTGTCGCATCCACCAACCCATTGCCTATAGCAACCCCACCGAGCTTCCACGGATATCAACCGTTTTCGCTATCTTCGCCGTAACGTTTTCACCGTACTTTTATCGTCTTCACGAGTCACGCGCCAATGCTTGGTACATAGTGCCCTGCGTAACTCTCCCCAGTGATAAAAAGCGTTGGTTTCATTTTTTTTGTGCCGTCCACACTGTAACCTAGTTCTGATTCGAAGATACCGTTGCGAGTGAATTCGTAGGCAAAAAGTTCCATGAAGGTGACGACGTCACTACTAGATCTGGTTTCAGGTGATGCCGCCTATCTCTCAATGACTTTCATTCTGCTCCATCTAATCTCAACCGTGTTAGTGAATTGAATCCGTTTCCGCTTGAGGGAATTTCACTCATTGAGCCTAAAGCTCTGCAAAGTCCATGCTCCATCCAGTCCCTGCTGGCTGGTCTAGCCAGATCACATGCGCAAGATTAGTCCACGCGTACAAATTTTTTTGTAAATCTCCATTAGGTAGTATGCGGATGGGGCCGTTTTCTTCTAACAGCGCAACTGTACTACTACATCCTGGACCCCCTGTCAGCCACAGAATAACTCTATCTCGCCTTTTCACACTCGGCCTACTATCAGAAGAACCAGTAGAATAGAGATCGGGTTTCTGAGACGCGAAGGAAACCCGAGAAGTTCTCACTGTCAGTATTGTTACTATATGTCTAGATCGATTGGGTTGTATATTCTTCGCGGGAGGCTATCAGGACCGAATGGTAGTTCAACCACTTTATTCTGTGGGTGCGCGAACGCAGTTATGATGGCACACGATAGTGCGGTTATGCTTATGCTTATACTACGCATCTTGATATAAACCCCTCTCACAAAACGTTAGTACTTCTACGCACTGATCTAAAATTGGTTGTGCTAATTACCTAGATTTTAGGTTTTCACCCCACAGGACCAACTACAGCAAACAAAGGCACCAAGTCCCAATATAAAACAAAGTTTTAAATCGACCATATTCATACCCAAGTATATAGTACAATCTATCTGTAGTTAATTTTTAGGATAATTTGTCGTTTCATTCTAAATCATATATATTAAATTTTTATTTTTGGGCCCCCCTAATCCTATAGCTGTAACCTGGCAGCCTTAAACCCATCTTCAATTTGCCCTGCAAAACTTGTCGGCAAAACCTTAGTAGTACGTTCGGTTGACCGTAAAAACCCCGCAGGGGAAATTCAAACTCCTTTCATGAACCTCGTCCATGTCCAAGAACATCAAGCGCTTCCTCATGTAGGCGTTTTCCAATTTACCACCCCTATGCGAATCCTCCACCAGATCCTGTGAGTATAGTGGATCCTCCACATCTGTGTTACTCCCCATACTTGTGTGCCATCCCTCGAACGTTGCACCCTTCCCACCGTTGATACTCTGTGTGTTGCCATCCGGCTTTACATTGACCTAAAATGTGTTTCTCTGCCACTTATTAGGTTTGTGGTAATAGCCGAAATGGTCATCTTCTCAGATTATACGTGTATGAACCGCCGAAGTCGGTCGCGCTCACAAGAAGGTTACTAGCCGTCTCAGCGCCATACTTCGGGATTCCTGTATCACGAGAGCTGCAGCGTGTTGGGGTTGGATTCGTTATATGACTGGAGTTAGAAGTAGCGAAACGATAGCCGCGCTGCAACCGATTCGAGAGTAAATTTAGCAGGTTTTGTCTTACTAGGCATGTTATTGGCGCGACTGAAATTTTTTAAGTCAGTACTATCCAGTATCCGCTTACTATTCCGTCTCTCGCCACTCTGCCACTCGCTTATTAGTTCTAATCTTCCAGCATTTTATTTACCATCTGCTAGTCGTCATAGGCTACGTCATTTTTAAATTGCTCCAAGAACTCATTTGCCTTCAGCTTCCTCCTACTAATACGCGCTCCGTCACTTTTTACTACAAAAGTTTTCTCTCCACGCTTACCCTGCTACTCCTGCTCCTATTAGTTACTAGCTCCTCTTATTACTAGCTACTAAATCGATTTTTAAGGTGCCCACGGACGTGTCCTTTATTCGTTTTCAAGGTAGATATCTTTGTTATTAACCCGCCGTAGCTAATCTGAAGTACCGTATCGCATTACGTTGTAGGCTGAATAGATATCGCCTTCCCCTATATCATCCGTGTTGGTGTCGTGGACGAGGTTCGCTAAAGTTTTTCCCTCTTCCATTTAGTTGGTCGTCGTAGCCGCAATCTAGGCCTTCGTCTTCCAGCTGCTTCTTGTCCCCTTACTTAGCTGGTGCAGCGTGAAAAAATTTTCCAGCATTCAACAACATGCCTCAAGAATTATATGCTGTAACATATCCCTTTACAGTAACAACGTCGAGTCACTAGTGCTTCTAGACGTATAAAGGATCACTTGGCAGTTTTAGTGCAGCCTGGACGAGGGACGGCCAGTGAGAGACATCCTACTGAAAAACCATAATGCGGTCTCGGATTGAGGACCAGTCGAAGGCCCCTCACCTGAATATGTTAATATTAATAAGTAAATATTATGGTAGTTGCAATTGATTTGAGCACTTTTACATTTTGTGAACATTTAGACAGCACTACAAGCGTATACGGGTCGAATTTTTTACACCATTTCATAATAGCGCATCACGGTTGATTGCACTGCGACGATATAAGTAAGCGAAGAAAATAACAATACTCGTTTCCGCTCATATCTAGAACGTTATATTAGCATATTGCACATGTCATCTTTGAAAGAGATTAACCTTACCCGGGTGTCTGACGGTGAAGTTGACGTGAAACAAGTATGACTATAATCTTTATTTAATATGAATTATCTGAACGTTTTCATATTGTCTAGAAGCAGATTTGATTCACGCAGTAAGGCCGATGCCGAAACACAAACGCTATGCCTATGCTAATGCAATTAAATTAAGATGAAGACAGTCTTTACATCTAATCATGACCATGAGAGCTACATTAATCAAATGCATTTATAAGAGATACGTACAGATGAAGTACTGCTATTGAGTGGGACAACAAGCGATAATCAGTATAGCGAGAAAATGCTTAAATCGAGTAAAGCAACTCACCCCTTGGTCCTATCCACCTTCACTTCTTCTGGCCCTTTCATATAAGTATCCTTCCCCGATATCTGATCTCTTATCGCCATTACCACCGTGGGTGCGACTTCAAGGCCCACATATTCCAGCTCAGGCACGTCTTAAATCAGGAATCTACTACCACTCCAAACTGCCGCACCCTAAATCTATTAGTCGCGTTACTTTGTTACTAACGAATAAAATCACTAGAGCATTGTCCTAATACTCTCTGTGTTATTACAACAAACTTCCTTGACCACTTCCCCCTGCTTATCTGCCCCACCAGTCTTGTTGATAAATCGATTGAAATAAATTTCGATGCGAATACGCATATGCTTTTAAGTCGCCTTCTACTAACTTGTATTGAACGCTCTGCAAGTCGCTCGCGTGGTTGCGTGCGGAAATATCTTCATCGGACTCGTAAACAAAGGCATTACAAAAATAATACGTGGATTGCTCTAAATCCATCGTTGAAAGCGAAAGGATTGCCGCCAGGAACAGCTGAAGTTTTGTCGCTGATGACTTTAGACGTAGAACTACGCGTAACATCTTGCTCTTAAATCAGTCAGTTGTAGGTGAAATTAGTAAAATTCAAATTCAAATTCAATACTAAATTTTTCTATATTATCCTCACGTTTTTTATCCCTCACAC
>JACLAC010006543.1_pt1 | contig 13017 bp, 15 predicted proteins | sample 8027881 | NCBI WGS metagenome assembly JACLAC01 (sample SAMN15725517, study PRJNA655200) | protist metagenome | isolation source: fluorescence activated cell sorting (FACS) single amplified genomes of... | place: Spain: Blaines Bay Microbial Observatory, Mediterranean Sea | collected 2016-01-19 | reverse complement strand
ATGAAGGTGGAGAGATGTTTGTTTCTACTGATAATGACGGGGTAGACGATAGTTCGGGAGAAACATTCTTCTGGTCAATCGGCAAGATTCATTAAGTAGGCGATTTAAACGAAATTTGGAGAGGACCCAATGAGAGAACTTTTGGTTCCTCTCCAATTCATTTCATCAAAAATCGCTGTCAGGAGGGCTGTCAGGATCGAATCCTTCGATATCCATTCCCAACGAAAGATTCATCTGAATGAGGATTGCTTTGATTTCATTCAATGATTTTCGACCAAAGTTCTTCATTTGAAGCAGTTCATTTTCATTTCGTTGAACCAATTCTCCGATGAAGTCAATCTTGGCATTTTGAAGGCAATTGATCGAGCGCACTGAAAGCTCCAACTCACTCACAGGACGATACAAGTCTGGAGACAGTGGCACTGGCTCTTCTGTGACCTGGCGATTCATGGGGATTGCGGAAATGTTTTCATCAAAATGGATGAAAAGCCCCAACTGTTTTCTTAAGACCCAAGCCGCCCTAGCCAGACTATCCTGGGGGCTGATTGTCCCAGAAGTCCAGATTTCAAAGATTAGGCGATCGTAATCAGTCCTCTGATCTACGCGGGCGTTTTCAACCTCGTATCGAATCTCTCGAATTGGAGAATGGTAAGAATCTAGATACAGCGTTCCTTTGGGCAATTTCAGCTTCTCATTCTCTTCAGCGGTTACATATCCTCGGCCTTTGTTGACATACAATTTCAATTGCAGGCCAACGCCCTTTTCCAGTTGGATAATTTCTTTATTTGGATTGCGGACTTTGATTTCACCATTTGCAGCCAGGTCACTCCCCACCAATTTACCACCTGGAGCAATTGTGAGATCAAGCTCAATCATCCCATCATCCTGATGGTTGACCTCAACTTCCTTTAAATTCAATAGTAAATTCATCAATCCATCTTGAACCCCCTTAAGTTCATCTGTGGACTTTTTCACTCCATCAATCTTCACAGCCACAATTGCACTCCCATTCATGGAAACAAGTAGGGTTTTGCGCAGTGAATGGCCCAGAGTGACGGCGTACCCTTGCTCTAGTGGTTCAATCGTGAATCTTCCATAGGAAGAAGTGAGAGTTCGGCGATCAACCCGCATTCTGCTTGGCATCGCAAGGTTGGTCCAATTCTGAACATATATTTCAGGTGCTTGATGGCTCTGGGGCAGGCTGACCTCAGACAAAAGCTTGAGGTTGCTCATATTTCTCCGTAAGGCAAGGGCGGAAAGAAAATGAAGCCGATTCATTGCAAAACTTGTTTGGGGCGCCAGTTCGGTGTAGAAAAGCTTTGCATTGAGTTCAGCTTTCGTGATGAAAGCGAGTTTATCTCCGTAAGGGATTTAACGGAATGTGTGGGAAGATAAACACTACAAGATAAATTCATTTATTTAGTCTGTCAAGAAGATGAAAAACTGACAGAAAGTCTATCCAATCTTAAAAACTCTCTTCAAGGAGGAAGTCCATGCCAATCGAATCAGCAAGGGTAGCATACAGTGCTGGCTCAACAGTAATGAAGAGCTTTATTTCAAAACCAGAAAAGGCAGAATTTTCCTTTCCAGGAGTAATGGTTTTCCCTGAATGGTGGGGTCTCACAGAATATCTTGAACTCAGAACCAAACAATTGGCTGAGCTTGGTTATGTGGCAATGGCTGTTGATATGTATGGGGAAGGTAAAATCGCATCCGATCCAGCAGAGGCTGGTTCATTGATGAATGGAGTCCTCAGCAAAATGGAGGATGGTGAAGCAAGAGTACTTGCCGCATTGGACTTTCTGAAAAGTCAGTCTGAAGTAGATGCTAACCGATTAGGGGCAATCGGATATTGTTTCGGAGGAGCAATAGTCTTACATGGAGCTAGAAAAGGTTGGCCACTTCGTGCAGTCGCAAGTTTCCATGGCGCTTTGGGGGCCAATCATCAGGCGGAATCAGGAGATGTTCATACAAAAATTCTGGTTTGTCACGGGGAAGCGGATGCAATGGTAACTTCTGAAAATGTTCAGGAATTTAGCAGAGAAATGGATCGTCTCGGTGCTGATTATGTAATCAAAACCTACCCTGATGCACTTCATGGTTTCACAAATCCAGCTACTACAGCGCTAGGACAAAAATATGGGATCCCCGTTGGTTACAATGAATCAGCTGACCGACAGTCATGGGAGGAACTCAAAGATTTTCTGAGCGAGCACTTATAAACGTGTTTTATGAACGGGCCACTTAAGGTTTTACTTGCATGGTGGTCCGATGGTTTCTCTTTCAATCAGAAGTGTTTCTAAGACTTTGCTTTGATCATTCTTTGAGTTCATTTCACCAAGAACCCCCATAATCATCTCACAGGCAATTTTTCCTGCCTCGGTAGTTTCATTCGATACACTGGTTAACGGAGGATTTGTGAAAGGGGAAATTGAGTTGTCACATCCAACGATACTGAAAGAGTCTGGCACTGCCAAGGACCGTGAATCCAATTCAGTCATAATTCCGTGAGCAATCAGGTCATTGAACGCAATTGCTCCCGTTACTCCGCTGCTTATCATCTGATCCACCACGGCTTGACCCGATTCCAATGACGGTTTTTCAGTAGGAATGATGACGAGCCGTAACCCTAGCTCATTTGTCACCTCAGAAATTGCTGCCTGCCTTTGCTTATTGGTCCATGTCACAGATGGCCCAGTCAAGTAAGCGATTTCTTGATGACCCTGATGGGCTAACAACCTTACCGCTTGCTTCAAACTTGACCCAGCATCAATCAATACCCTTGTAATACCAGAAACATCACGGTTTACCAGAACTATTGGGATTTTTTCTGCTAACCCTTCCAAACGCTCTTCTGGCATTCGCGAGGAAATTAAAATGACCCCCTCCACTTTCCCGGCAAATCTCTCGATCAGTTTTTCTTCCTTCACTCCGCTTTCTTCAAAATCAGCCAAGAATACGCAGTAATCCAAATTTTCTGCTGCTAATTGTGCGGATCGAATCATCGGTGGAAAATAGGGGTTTGACACATCCGGCACCAAGAAAGCAATGTTCCCTGTTTTTCCTGTACTCAATGCTCTTGCACTGGAATTTGGAACGTAACCTAGTTCTTCCGCAACTCTTTTGATCCGTAAAACAGTCGTTGAACTCAAGAGCTCAGGCCGGGTGAATGCACGGGAAACGCTAGAGCGGGCGACACCAGCTCGTTCAGCAATTTGAGAAATTGTAGGGACCCTAGACTTTGTAGACATCTGTCCTTTGATTTGGGGCAAAATTTCCCCCCCATAATATTTCTCTTCTTTCGCAAGTCAAACTGTTGACATGCAACCGGTTGCAGGGTATGGTTCGACGCTTTCTAGATATCTCCGTCTCAATTTTTCAGTTAATTGGCATTTGATGGCAAACAAACAAAAGGTTGGTCTGATCGGCTTGGGTGACATGGGAAGCGGGATGGCCAAGAATCTGATCCAGAATGGTTTCCAAACCTTTGGCTATGATCTGAGCGTCCAGCGTTTGGAAGCTTTTAAAGCGCTTGGTGGAAATGCCGTCGCTGATCCCCATGAAATGGGTTCTTCAGTGGATGCAGTCTTCATCATGGTGATGAACGGTGGGCAGGTGGAAGATGTGATCTTTGGAGAACGAGGTATGATTCATTCCATGAAACCTGGCTCAGGGATCATCGTTACAGCCACCATCAAGGCTTCTGAAATTCGTGCACTCGCAAGGCAATTAGAGGGAAGCAAAATCCACTTGATTGATTCTCCTGTCAGTGGAGGATTCCCCGGGGCACAGAGCGGGACCTTGACTATGATGGCCGCAGGTTCAGAAGATTCATTAAATCAATTTGCTCCGGTTATGGAAGCTGTCAGCAAAACGATACACCGGGTAGGTTCCGAAGCTGGAATGGGCCAGACCGTCAAGGCCTGTCTGCAATCCCTGATTGGATCTGCCTTTAGCGCAACATTTGAAGCTGCGGCTCTGGCAGCAAAAGCTGGGGTGGATGGTGAAGTGCTGCACAAGGTCCTCAGTACATCAGGGGCAGGTTGTGGCGTTGTCAATACAGCTTTGGAAAATATCATTGATCGCAAATTTGAAGGAACCGGCAGTCACATCAATACCATGTACAAGGACCTGACAATTGTAATGGACATGGCCAGAGAGTTGGGAGTTCCTCTGCACACCTCAGGTTGTGCCATGCAGCTTTTCCAGGCTGGAAAGACGAAATACCCTAACGGAGATAATTGGATTGTGACCAAGGTGATCGAAGAAATTGTTGGGGCAGAGTTGCACAGAAAATCTTCAATAAAGTGAGTTTATGAAAACTGGTGTCATTACGGATGGAATTAGCCGTGATTTTGAACATGCGCTGAACGTGATGGATGAGTTTGGGCTCCAATACGCTGAACTTCAGTTCGTCTGGGACAAGGAAGTGGGGTTTCTGGAGGATGCTGAGGTAAAAAAGGTCAACGAATTATTGGATCTGCATCAGATTAAGGTTTCCAACATCTGTCATCATATTTTTGCTGGAATGCCGATGACGACGAAACCGGGTGAGCCATTGCATATTCAGCACTTGGATCGGTTAAAACGTTGTATGGAGATCGCTCATGCTGTCAGATCTCCAAATGTGCGGATACTCTCGCCAAAAAAAGAGCAAATCCTCTTTGGGGCTAATGGCGCTGAAAAGTGGAATGTTGCCAAGGGTGCGTGGGATGCCTTACTCCCAATCATTGCGCCAGCACTGGCAATTGCTAAAGATGCAGGCAAGCAACTCGTTGTGGAAACAGGCAACGGAACCATGGTGAATTCATCATGGACAGCAAGAAAATTGATTGATGATCTTGATGCCAAGGAAACACTGAAAGTGCTCTGGGATCCAGCAAATAACTGTTGGTGCCATGAAACAGCCTATCCCGATGGATATGAACTATTAAAAAATGGTTACATAGCCCACATCCATATCAAGGATGTCTATGCGGATACCCCAAGAGCATATCTGGAGGTCCGTGAGATGGGAAAAGGCCAACTGGCTGATCAATTCAAGCCGATGGAAGAAGCACTCCGTGGGGACAACTACGAGGGTGTGATTTCTTTTGAAAGCGTCTATCACCCTGGCGATGGGGACTTTGAAGCAGGGTTCCGAAAAAATATTCCAACCTTCCTTGAATACTTTGGATGAGTTTGGACAAAAATAATAGATCCGCTCAACTGGAAGCCCTTGCGGGTAAGCTTGCCGCTGCCTGGCTAAATCAATCATTGATTGAGGATTTAGTCGAAGATGAACTGCCCCAGAATCGATCGGAAGCATATCTGGCTCAAGACCTGATGAGTAAGCAGATCGGTCAATCGATCTCCGGTTGGAAAGTCGGCGCTACCAGTGCCAAAATGCGAGAACTGGATGGGCATACGGATGTGATTCCTGGTCGGATTTTTAAGTCGGTTACTTATCACGGCAGGCAAATCACGTTGCCAATGGAAAGGTTCCCAAGAGCTCGTGTGGAGACAGAGTTTGCGTTCAGGCTTCTTAACGACTGCACAGTTGACCAAGCACCTTGGTCTGCTGAAGATTTGACTGAGCGGGTGGTCCTGCATCCCGCAATTGAGATCATCGGAAATCGTCATGTTTTGCCTCATGGCAGCAAAGAGCAAAAGTCATTGATGACCATTGCGGATAATGGTGGAGGGATCGGTTTTGTCTTTGGCGAAGCTTATGAGAACTGGCAGGACCTAGATTTTCAAAATCATCATATTCAACTGTCTGTAGATGGTAGCGAGCCAGCTGAGAATTTTCTTGGAGAGCTTCGTGGTGCGCCACTCAAAGCATTGGCAGACCTGCTGAACCATCTAGCTCAGCGGGGCTTTTCACTGCATGTTGGTGATTATGTCTCGACGGGTGCCGCCACAGTCCCGCAGCCCTTTCAAAAAGGTTCGGTTGTGAATGCTGACTTTGGAACCATTGGCTCGATTACACTTCAATTTGGTTAATGAATGTCTCTAAAAGCAGATGTTTTGATTGTTGGAGCAGGTGGAATGGGAGCTTTGTTCGGCTCTATTCTGCAGGCAGGAGGGCTAAAGGTTGTTCTTGAAGATACCAATCTCGAACATGTTGAAGCAATTCAGCGAGGCGGATTACAGATCAAAGGCTATGGTGGAGATCGAAAGGTTCAAATAACAGCGATCAGTGATCCAGGCCAAATTCAATCAGCTGATTTGCTGCTTTTTCAGTGCAAAGGGAATGCATCCAAAGAGGCTGCTCAGCGGGTCAAACATCTGACCAATCAAGGCGCGGTCTGCATCAGCTTTCAGAATGGGTTGGGTAACGAGGAGGTCATCGCAGCACAAGTTGGACCTAAGGGCGTGCTAGGGGGCTTAACTACGATGGCAGGATTTATGACAGGACCCGGCCAGATCCATGATTTTTCTAGAGTCCCATCTTACATAGGTGAGATGGATGGTGGAATCTCAGAAAGATCAAAGCTCATCGCAGAGAAGCTTTCCAAAGCAGGCTTAGAAACGCATGCTGTTCCCAACATTCAACTGGAAATTTGGAAAAAACTTTTGGGTAACATCTCCATGAGTGCTCTGTCGGGACTCACCAATCTAAAAGTTGCGCCCTTGATGGCAATTCCAGAGTTGCGAGACATCAGTTTTCAAGCGATGGAAGAAGCGCTCTCAGTTGGTCTGGCGCTAGGGTTACCCCTTGAAAGAGATGCTGTGATAAAGGGCATGGACATGATCTCTCAGCCTGGAGGAACTGGTGATAATAAGTCCTCCTTGTGCGTTGATTTGCTGAATCAAAGGCGCTCAGAAGTTGATTTTATCTATGGGAAAGTGATTGAGGTTGGGGAAAGTAAAGGGATTCCAACTCCCACGTTAAAGACACTTCACGCGCTTGTGAAAGGCGTGGAATCGCATTTTGGTTAATCATTTATGAAAAAGCTTTCAGGCATAAACGCATTTATTTCAGGAAGTTCTCGTGGAATTGGTCTGGCTTGCGCCAAGGCTATCGCTGAACAGGGAGCGAATGTTTTCCTAGTTGCAACGAATGAAGTCTTACTAAATGAGGTGACGTCAGCAATTCAGCAACGATCAGCTGTTCAAGTTGGTTTTCACGCAGTTGATCTGAGAACTCTTGAAGGGTGTCAGCAAGCAAGCCATGCGTTTCTTGAACGGTTTGGGCAAGCAGACATTTTGGTCAACTCAGCTGGCGCTACCAAAGGTGGAATTTTTCCGGAACAGTCAGATGAAGAAATGATAGATGGCTTTGCTCTTAAATTTCATGGCGCGGTTCGACTTTGTCGGCAATTGTGGCCCTCTCTCAAGCAATCAAAGGGTACAGTCATCAACATCGTTGGAGGAGCAGCCCGCTCTCCTGCCAGGGACTTCATGGTTGGAGGTTCCGTCAATGCAGCTCTAGCGAATTTTTCCAAAGCCCTTGCTGCTCAAGGCTTGGTGGACGATGTAAATGTCAACTGGATTCTCCCTGGAATGACTGAAACCGAGCGCATGGAACGACTGCTGGAAGGCAAAGCAAAGATGCAAAACAAGAGTAAGGACGAGGTACGCGCAGATTCCATCTGCAATGAAGGAATCCGCAGATTGGGACTACCTGAAGACGTTGCGGAATTAGTTGTGTTCTTGTGTTCCCCAGCAGCTCGCCACATTCAGGGCGCAGGAATTCCAGTAGATGGTGGAGCTGGGAAGGGCTATTACTGATGAGTCATCAAAATTTTCAATGAAAGTGCAATTCCTCTCAGCCATAGAGGCGATTGAACTCATCCCTGATGAAGCCACTGTTGGTCTGATTGGAGGAGGAGGAGGACTAGTGGAAGCTACTCTCCTCCACCACCATGTGGAAAAAAGATTTTTGGCTACAGGTCACCCGAAAAAATTAACCTGCCTGCATGCACTTGGAATTGGAGATCGAAAAGAACGAGGCTTGAATCGTTTTGCCCACGAGGGGCTCGTTCAAAGGGTAATCGGAGGACATTGGGTTTGGTCACCCAGGATGCAGCAATTAGCGAAGGACAACAAAATTGAAGCCTATGTGTTGCCCGGCGGTGTGATCATGCAGTTAATGAGAGAAGTGGCTGCTAAGCGACCGGGATTGATTACCCATGTAGGATTAGGGACATTTGTTGATCCAACTCTGGGTGGTGGGAAAATGAACCAGGCTGCACAAGAAGATCTGGTTGAGCGAATTGAAATTGATGGCAAAACGTATCTCCGTTATCTGCCGATTCCCGTGGATGTCGCCTTATTAAAAGGCTCGAAAGCCGACGAGGAAGGCAACATCTCACTCGATGAAGAGCCTGCAAATGTCGATATCTACGCAATGGCAGCGGCAGCCCATAACTCAGGGGGAAAGGTAATCTTTCAGGTTCGGGAGAAAGTTCGCAAAGGAGAATTGGGAGCAAGACAAGTCAGGATTCCTTCTGCTTTGGTAGATGTGGTAGTGGTTGATCCTGAACAACGGCAGGGCTATGAACTAATCTACGATCCGTCGATTTCGGGAGAACAACAGGATGCAAAGTATCAGAGTGAAAAACCTGCATTTTCTGTAAGGTTAGCAATTGCTCGCCGAGCACGTCTTGAACTCTTCAAGGGTGCCGTGATCAATTTTGGATTTGGTATTCCAGACCAAGTTGCAGCGCTCATCCCCCAATCTGGAGAGTCTGAAGAATACTATCAGACCATTGAACACGGAACTTATGGTGGGAATTTATTGACGGGGAATCTCTTTGGTTACGCGAAGAATCCGACCTGTATGATCGATGGCCCATCGCAGTTTGATTTTTATTCAGGAGGTGGACTTGATGTAGCCTTTTTGGGATTTGGGCAAATCGATCAAGAAGGGAACGTCAATGTTTCTAAATTGGATGGTGTGACCGTTGGACCAGGCGGATTCATTGATATCGCTCAAAACGCAAAAAAAGTTATTTTTTGCGGCACCTTCGACACTAAAAGATCTAAACTGAGAACGGGCGCTGGAGAACTGATTGTCGAAAAACCCGGTGAAATTAGGAAATTAGTTCAGCAAGTTGATCAGATCACATTCTCTGGGAAGCAAGCGCTCAAGCAAAAACAGGAGGTGATCTACGCTACTGAAAGAGCATTATTCCGGTTAACAGAAGCAGGGCTTGTATTGGAGGAGTTGGCTCCTGGGGTTGAATTAAAAAAAGATGTCCTTCAACAAATGGATTTCGTTCCGATCATCCCAAAGCAACTGAAGAGAATGGATTCAAGTCTCTTCATGGAGCAATAGTGACGGCTGTCAAACTGGCAATAGTCGGGATGGGGATGATTGGGAAGCGTCATCTCCAAGCCATGACAACAATTAAGAAAGCTGCACTAATCGCTGTCGTTGATCCGGCTGAACAAGCCAAAGCAATTGCGCTCAATGAAGGTGTTCAATGGTTTGGCAAGATTGAAGAGATGCTTGCTGATGTGGTACCTGAAGGTGTGATTGTATGTACACCGACAGAAATTCACCTTGCGCCCACTATAAGTGCTTTAGAGGCGGGATGCCATGTACTTGTCGAAAAACCGATTGCAGGTAATCTGGAGGAAGCCAGAGAGATTCAGCTAGTAGCAGAACAAGTGAACCGAAATGTCATGGTTGGCCACCATCGTCGCTACTATGGATTGATGGAAGAGGCACGAAAAATTGTCTCGTCTGAAAAGCTTGGTAGATTGCTCGCTGTGCATGGTCAGTGGACCAGCCGCAAGGCAGATGATTACTTCATTCCGCAATGCAGGCAGCAATCTTCATCAGGCCCTGTGTTGATCAATCTGATTCACGAAATGGATATCCTTAGATTCATTTGTGGTGAAATTGAATCAGTTACAGCTCAGCTTCAAGCCAATTTTCGAGGTCATCCTAAAGAAGAAACGGCAGCAATCATTGTGAGGTTTAAGAGTGGAGTGCTCGGAACATTTCTACTCTCGGATGCTACCCCCTCACCATGGAATTGGGAGCATGCGACAGGCGAAAATGTCAATTTCCCCCATACAGGCCAAAACTCGTATTGCTTTATGGGCACGGATGCCTGTCTGGAATTTCCAAACCTTAGGATTTGGCAATCGCAGGGAAAACCCGATTGGAATCACTTAATGAAGATGGAGGAAACGCCTGTCCCACTTGAAGATGCCTATATCGCCCAATGTCGTCATTTTTGTGGGGTTATAAGAGGCGAGGAAATGCCGCGCATCACTGCGGAAGACGCCTCTAAAACACTCGCTGCAACTCTTGCGGTCTTTGACTCTGCGAAGCAGCAGCAGACGATTTTGTTGTGACCTATCAATTCATTGATGTTGTCTACACGAACGATGTAATGGAAGTTTCCATTCAGCGTCCCAAGTTGCTGAATGCGTTGAATATTCAGGCTCATGCAGAATTGGCTGATGTCTTCGAAAAATTTGCAAATGCTTCATCGATGAATATTGCGGTAATCAGAGGATCTGGGGAGAGAGCCTTTTGTGTGGGCTCTGACTTGAAAGAAAGAGCAGAGGTCGGGTCAGATATGATGCCTCCCAGCGGTTTTGCAGGCCTCACAGAGCGTTTTGATCTAGATAAACCGGTGATAGCATTGGTCAATGGAGATGCGATTGGAGGAGGCTTAGAAATTATACTGGCTTGTGATCTTGCGATAGCTGTGGATACTGCGCGTTTTGGCTTGCCAGAGCCGAAAGTTGGTTTGGCGGCCAGCGGAGGTTTGCATCGGCTTGCCCGCCAGCTTCCTTTAAAGCGGGCTATGGAGATTTCTTTGATGGGAAAGCTCTTCGATGCTACAACAGCTTTAGACCTCGGCCTCATTAATAAGGTTGTACCCAGAAAGAGTCTTGAAAAAACGAAAGAGAGATATCTTTCAGATTTAAGGGAATGTTCCCCCCTAGCCCTAAGAGCTTCCAAACAAGTGATGCTACAAGGGCTAGCACAAGGATCCTTAGAAAATGCTTTCAGAGCCAACTATCCTAGCTTTCAACGGATGCTTGCGAGTGAAGATGCCAAAGAGGGTGTTCAGGCATTTGCCGAGAAAAGAAAGCCTGTTTGGAAGTGTAGATAATTTAATAAAGTTATTAGATTTGAGGATCTATCCATGCCAGTTTGCAACAGATGTGAGAAGACATTCGATGTGGAAACAGCCCCAGGAGCCTTGATGTTTGGGCACCCGTCTACTGTTACTGAGGCGGTACCCGTTTGGAAAGCTCATATTTGCCAGGAGTGTGAGACAGAGATGGTTGCTGAATTCAAGCGCAAGCCATTGATGAAGGATCCTGAAAAAACATGACAACCCCTTTCTACGTTGAGGTCGGTCAAACTTCGACTTTCTCAAAAACTGTTTCAGAGAGTGATGTTTATCTCTTTGCTGGGATCACAGGAGATTTTTCTCCAAACCATGTGAACAAGCAGTACATGGAGAAATCCTCGTATGGAAAGTTGATGGCTCATGGTGCGCTACTGGTCGGCTTCATGTCCACTGTTTCAACTTTAGCGATTGCGAATACCAGAGAGGCTGAGGAAACCCCTGTTTCCGTTGGATACGATCGAGTTCGATTTCTTAAACCAGTTTTCTTGGGAGATACCGTTACTCTGACTTATCGAATTGCTGAGATAGATCACTCTCGGAAGCGATCATATGCTGATATTGAAGTAGTGAACCAAGAACAAGAACTAGTCGGAGTAGGTAGACATATCCTCCAATGGGTACCGAATTCTTCAACAAATGGGGAAACCCAGTGAGTTTCGATCTGGAAGGACAGCGCTTCGTGATTACAGGTGCTGGAAGAGGAATCGGCAAAGCAATTGGGGAAAGATTCGCCGAATTGGGTGCAAGAGTCTCTGCATGGGACTTAAATTTAGCAGAAATCGCCTCAGATCCTGCTTTTGAACATAGTGTACAAGTGGACGTAACCGATGAAGCATCGGTTACCAAGGGAATTGAAGCAAGCTTGGGATCACTTGGGGGCTTGGAAGGATTGATTGCAAGCGCTGGGATTAACGGGCCAACTAAGCCCACCTGGGAATATTCTCTTTCGGATTGGCAGCAAGTTCTGGATGTTGATTTAACCGGAGTTTTCCTGTCTGTAAAATCAGTACTTCCCCATTTGCGTACTACTGGTTACGGCAGACTCGTCATAATTGCATCTGTGGCCGCAAAAGATGGGAATCCGGGGGCGGTCGCCTATGGTGCAGCGAAGGCAGGAGTAGTTGGGTTTGCGAAGGGACTGGCTAGAGAACTCCAACCCTCTCAAATCACTGTCAATTGCATAACGCCTGCGATTACTGAAACAGATCTGCTGAAGGGAATGTCTGAGGACTACATCAAAGAGAAAAAAGCTCTGATCCCAATGGGACGATTTTGTTCGGTTCAGGAAATTGCTGACATGACTGCTTGGGTTGCCAGTCCGAGATGTTCATTTACTACGGGGCAACTATTTGATACCACAGGTGGACGAGCCAAACATTGATAAGTAGAGTACTCACACTGGATGATCTGAATATTCATCAGGTTTGTGTTTCTAAGCAGTGTGATTTTCTCGAATCCCTTGATTGCTTTGCTCGACATGGAGTCTTCCGAACAGCGATTTGGAAGCCAATGTTGGATGATGTGGGAGTAAAAAAGGCCAAAAGTTCACTTCGAGATTCAGGTGTACGAGCTGAAGCGCTCTGTGCCCTCGTTTTGATTGATTCTCATAGTGGAGAAGATCGGATCTCACAGAGATTGAAAAATCAGCAACTCCTTGAAATTGCAGCTGAGTTGGAGGTTTCTTCGGTCGTAGTCATCACGGGAGGGCTACCATATGATTCGAAGGATATTCGGCTTCAAAAGGAAGCAGCCCTGGCAGAACTGGGACTCTTACTGCCCACTGCTGAGAAACTGGGAATATGCCTATCTCTAGAGCCTCTTCACCCAATGGTTTGTGGCTGGAGATCGGTGATCTCCAGCCTCAGAGATGCGGTTGAAATTTTGGATGATCTCTCTCATCCGAATTTGACAATTGCGCTCGACAGCT
>JACLAC010013724.1_pt1 | contig 13018 bp, 10 predicted proteins | sample 8027881 | NCBI WGS metagenome assembly JACLAC01 (sample SAMN15725517, study PRJNA655200) | protist metagenome | isolation source: fluorescence activated cell sorting (FACS) single amplified genomes of... | place: Spain: Blaines Bay Microbial Observatory, Mediterranean Sea | collected 2016-01-19 | reverse complement strand
TATACTATACATTCTCGGGTCTTTCCTTCTTATCTCCCATTGGTTGGCATGCATCTGGTGGCTTTTGGGGATGGCAGAGATGCGTGCGGCGCAGGTGCCGCATGCGGGCCCGTCGAGCCTCGATCCCGTCTAACAGCTTCTCCACTTCTTCTTCGTAGGACCACAATGACGATCCGTACTTTGGAGTCCCATGGCCAACGCGACTACCTGCAGCCGCCCCTCTCGGCCCTGAAGCCACCCTCGATCAGGCCTACGTCACTTCCCTGTATTGGGCCCTTACGATGTTGTGCAAAACGCCAATGGTCGGGCCGGATACTAATAACGAGAAGAGTTCGTCACGCCGCGTCCACAGCGCACCATAGAACCCCTTGCGGCAGCCAATTCTACCTTCTCACGCCTGATCGCATACATCGTAACTGCACGCAGTCTTCTGCTCCTTTACGGTTGCAATTGGGCAAATCCTCTTCGCGATCATGCTAACTTTCGTCTCTTCAATCACTCGCCAGAGCCAGACACACACCGCAGAGAAGCGCGAGTCTATGGCACGGATCACCAATCTCTCCAAGGGCTTTGGGCTCGAGTCTAAAGAGCACTGGCGTCTTGTGAAGTGCGCGCACATGCTCATATTCCGATGGCCCCGCGCCGAGCACGGCTTCCAAATGGTTCTCGTCTTTCTGCAGTCATCATTCGGAGTTCTGGACGCTGACGTCTGGAATCAAGGATAGTAAGATCCTCGCGCAACTCCCTGTGCAACTGCGTGGTGAGATTCTCAAGAACATCCATGCGGAGGGCATTTTGTACACCGCCGCATGTCCCGTGGATGGACGGCTCTTCTGACGTGCGGCTGGGCGTGCGCAGGCATTATTCGTCGTTGTTCCGCAAGATGTCACACGAATGCGCGATGCAATTGTTGATGAAAGTTCAGCAGGAGCTTTGCTTGAAGGGCCAGCTGCTAATAGCAGAGGGTCAGAACCTCGACAGAGTATACATGCTCATGAGGGGCACGCTCAACGTCAAGGACAACACGGGCGGAGACGGAGGCGGCAATAGCGGGAAGAGGTGCGGAGGCAAGATGGCAAAGTTTTGCGGCGGTACCACCAGCACCGGCGGTGAAGCGAGCACGAGCAGAAAGTCTAAGTTGGGGTTGGGCGGCGGTGAATATCTTCTCGAGAAACCTGGATCCTGCTTGGGTGCGCCCCCACCGTTTTCCTCCCGCGGGCAGAGGTTTACGGAACACCGTTGCCCATTAGGTGGTGAGCACATATTCTCCTCCCTGCCGCCGATATATCCATTTGATGTGACGGCGAAGGCGAAGGTCGAGCTGCTCTCAATCAAAGTAAAGGAGATTGAAGGCATTCTCTCCATCTTTAAGGAGGATGCAGAGCCATGCGCGGAGCAGCTGCTCTCTGAGCACAAACGTCTCGTCAATGCGGTCAACCCGGAGAAAACTCGCCGCTCATCCACACCACTTGCAGGGGGGCATAGCGACGGTGATGGTGTCGATGAGGGCGCCGATGGAGCGCCGGCAGCGGAACACGACGCGGTGAAGAGTAAGAGGGAGAAGGAAAGGCGCAAGTCCGAGCAGAGCCTAACGTTCACGACCATGTTGATGCGCATGACAGCGCTTGAGGAGGCGACGAGCAAGTTAACCACATCGCTCAATACTATCAACAAGGAGGTGCGCGCTCGAGGAAGGTCGCCTCCACCTCTCAGCTCATCGTTGACCCTATCGTGCTTTGTGCACACACTGTCTCTCTCACACAGCATATGTCGGTCATCCCGAATATTGTACATGTTCTCAAAGTCGAGACGACCAGCAGAGGCTCAGAACGCGCCCTGCTGCCAGGGACTGAGGGGGCGTACAAGGAGGCTGCGCCGGCCACCATCGTGCCGGCGTCGGCTGCCTGAGAACTTCTCGCTGCCTTCCGCAGGGAAGGGCCCCCGCGTAACCATGGACTGCAAGCTTGCGCATCTCGACCGAGGTCGCCCAACTCAAGCCCGGCCCGACTTAACCCCGCCGAGAATTGCGAGTTCACGCGGGTGTGCGACTCTGGCGTGTCTTGTCCCACCTCAAAGGCTTCTGCGCTCTTCACAAAATCTGAGCTGACCGTCGTCCTTGCGCTGCATGGCCCTCGCAGAGCCCGTCGTCGACCTCATGCTGGCCGCTGCTGTTGGCGCCGCAGTCTAGAGGCCTCTGGCGGCTTGGCAGGTCGCCCTTCGTTCCTCGCTGGTGGCTGTTGCAGCGTGGCGGTGCAGCTGTTGTGCGGCCTTGCAGCAGCCACGGCGCGGCCGTGCTGGCGGCGCATCTTGACGGCCGGCATCGGACGGACCAGGCGGCGTGTCAGGGCGGGCGCGGAGCGCACGAGGCCGCAGTGAAGAAATCAACCACTGAAGTGAGTATGACCGTTTTGAGTGATTTGGGGGGAAGGTTTTGACGTGTCGCTGAGCGCCACGTGACGCGTAGGCTAGCTTTTGACCCGCAACGGGGAAGGTTTTGACGCCTCAGCCCTACATAGATAGGTCCTTATATGGAGGGAGTGGCGGCCGCGGATGCGGGGAAGGTTTTCACGCGGCCGGAGCACGAACCTGAGCGGGGAAGTTTTTCATGCCGGGTGCGGCTGTAGCGGGGCCGGCCCAGCAGTGCTGACGGCATGCTCGCACGATTGCTCGTTCCATGGACTGTGCCTGGGCACAACGTGCTGAGTGCGACACGGGCTGGGCTGTGACTGTGTATGAGCATGTGTATGAGCGATCTGAGGGGGCCTCAGAGAGTGTGAGCATTTGACGGGATGTAGTGGGCCCGGACTCGGGCCTGAATTTGACGGGGTGCATTTGACGGGTTTTGACGGAGGGCCCCGACAGGCCTCACAATTTGACATACCCCCACACTCTGGCTTTGGTATTCGATCTATATTCCCGCCATCTGGCGTGCGGCACGGTCCGCGTAACGGACATCTGGGGCGAACGTCCGGCTCTGAGGTTATACTCGTTTTAGGTTTTTCAAAACAATGATATAAACATCCCTGTGGAGCTGTTTAACCGCAAAAATCACACGAGCTCGCCCGGCGTCTTGAAGACCTTGGCACCAGCGCCCATGTCTGGCGCCCGCCGCATCAGCAACCCAACGCCAGCGAGTATTGACAAGAGCGAGAGCGACCATCCAGCCGCGGCGGGAGTCTCCTGCGGCACCGCCTCGTTGAGCGCAAGTAGACCGGCGACCACGCCGGTCACGATCGTTGCGATCGCCGCATGCGTGCACACCACCATCGCGCGCCCCTCCTTCATGCCGCGGTTCTGGCAAAAGATGCCGACGGAGGAGAGGGTGACGCTCGCGCCGACGCCGAAAGCCGTGAGCAGAGGGAGATCCAGCAGCTCTGCGAGCAGCATTGCCGTGCGCGCGCTGGCCGCAGAGAGGCCGAAGAATATTCCAGCCTGCACGCCTGCGACAAGTTCGATGCGGCGCATGTGCACAGCGCTCGCGGCAACGCTCACGCTTGATGTGGCGTGAAAGTTACCAATTTGGTTGCCGCCAGCAGCACGCATAACCTCGCCGAGACCTAGGCCGTCCGCAAAAGCTAGTAGCCGCGGACGCATCGGCGGCAGGTCGCCCTCGGCCGCAGAGGAGCGCGCCTGACGCGCGACGGCGTGCTGCAGAGCGCCCTCGAGCAGCACGAAGCCTGGGACGAGCACGGCGATGAGCAGCGTGCCGGCGCGCGCATTGGGCCAGACAACCACGCCCGGCGGCGCAGCTGTTAGCCCAACACCGACGGTGCCAGCCACTGCCATTGCAACACCAACCCGCTCAAGGGTCTGCAGCTCCTCCTGCAGGTAGTAGCGAGAGAAAAGCGCCAGTACAGCCATGCCGCAACCACCCACGGGCTGTATCAACGAGACCGGTGCGCGAGAGAGTGCCATCAGTGTTGCGACTGCACCGCCAACGTCACAAATTAATCCAAGCCGCCACGTTGGTGAGGAGGCATATGCAACCAGGATTGCTCGGCTGAGAGCAAGTTGAGGCAGCTCATTGGTCGCGCGCTTCTGCATCACCTTGCCGATGTTGTTCGACGCCGAGCCAAGGATGGCAAGCACCAAAGCAACCATGTGCGACATGTTAGCGGTCCCCCACACTACTGAACGCGTTTTCACCTCCCCTTCTCTGGACAACTCCGATCGCAGAGTTGGCTCGACAGCGACCTACAGCTCGACAACACACTGCGCGCGGCACTCACAAGCCGTTGTAGGGCCGCAATTGACGCGCTACCACCGGCCCGGACCCACTCGTCGTCGCCGCAGGCGACGACGCTGGCTGGCTGGTGGGCTTTTAGAAACTGGCTGCGCGCCGCAGGCGCGAAAATTTTTGCGCTTCGCGCCGACTTTTCAGCGGCGTGAGACGAGAAGAGCAAGTGTCCAAAAAGTTTTCCAAGTTCAAACTCGGCACCACAAATTTGCGCGGAGAGCCCACCCCGCCCTGAGCCTGACCACTCCCAGCCCAAAAGCACACAAAAAATTATGCCGAGCGCGAGCCGTGGTCGAAGACGATCGCGTGCTAGGCGCGACCGCCCGAGCCGCCGACGTGCGGCGGAAGACCCGGCGAGAGCGCCTCCGGCTTGAACTTGCGCTTTGGCGTCTTCGCCGCCTCGTTGAGGCCGGCCGAGAGGACATCGATCTCGTCCTCGTCGATCTGGCGCTTTGCGGCCGACCGCATGCTCACGTCATGTTTGAGGCGCCGCAGGCGCGAAGCGAATTTTTGGCTGGCTGGGTCGCCAGTTTCTTAGCACACGTTAGAAACAGGCTGGCTGGCTAGAAACTCTCGCAGGTTTCTACGGCCTTAACACACGAAATCTTACTGTACTACCTACCTAGTACCTTACCTTGCCATCTTACAACGTCATGTCCAAGCTGCGAGCATTAGCCGCGTCCACTCATCCATCGGGCCCGGCAGGCAGAAGTGAACGCAATCGACGCCTCCACGTCGACCACCCGGCCGGTAAGAGGTAGCGACGTTCGTGTCGAGGAAGGCAAATGGCCCGCTCCGTCTCTTAACCAGCGCCTTCGCGATCTTGTTGTGCCGTTCGAGCCGCTCCCACCCGAAAGGCGAGACGTACCCAGCTGGCGCCTGCCAACGTGAGGGAAGCGGATCGCCCATCTCCGAGCAGTTTGGCATCGCTGCCTGCGTGCCACGGTAGATTATAGATCGGACCCGTCCTCGTGCCGAGTCCTTGCGCCTCTCAGCGAGCCTCGAGAGGGATTCAAACGTCGCATCAAGCTCCTCGCGCAGCAGTTGGTCGTAGGCAAAATGGAGCCCACGGTTGAGCACGATGAAATCTGCTTCTTCCGCTGCCTCTTCCCAATCGCACATCGTCAGACCGGCGCCGCGCTTCTCGGATGAGCTCGTCCCGCGTCCTGGTGAGCGCGTCTTTGCGTTCTTCGCGGCGGAATAGGTAAGCCACTCGTTGCGAATGAAGCGAAGACGCACCCTCCCTGCGCAGAGTGTCACGGAGTGATCTATTTCATGCGGGAAGAGTTTGTAGTCTTTTTGGATCCGGCACTTCTCCCACCTGTTACCGTGCGCACGGAGGTCATGTGGCGTCCCGTGATTATTCTCGGCGAATATCGAAGCGAAGGAGGTGAAGAGCTGACCCTGAATTGAGTCGCCGACGAAGAGGATGTTCACACCCGCGTGCTGCTCGCAGAAGGCCTGGACAAGCACCTTGACGTGCGGGAGACGCGCGTACTGCTTGCGGAGTGCGTTGCATCCTGCGTCGCCGATCGCTGGCTCCCACCGCCAGCTTAGGTCGGGCCGACCGAGCGATCCTCCGCCTGGCGCCGCTGCCGACGCCGCGCGCTCGTCGCAGGTGCCCCACCACCATTTCGATTCATTGAAGTCAACCGCCCCACTTTTCACCATGACGGTGAGAAAGGACGGGGAGAGCGGCGGATAGTAGCCCGTCGCCTTGTCATTGACAGCGTGCGCGGAGGCAGGGGAGGGCGTCCAGCTTCCGCGGCCGTGCGCGAGGCATTGGTAAGCCGCGTGCTCCTCCCCCCGGCTGCGCGGCCTCCCGAGCCACGCGGCAAGCTTGCTCGCTGACGAAGGATCGGGGCGGGGGCGAACAAGCACTGACGCCTCGCCAAAGATGCTGGCGTTATCCGCGCGTGTTACGCTGGCATTCGTCTGATTGCAAACCATAGGGGCGTCAAACAGCTTCAACTGGCACTCGGTGCAGATCCACTCCTCGATGGCCGCATGCGCCGCTGCCGACACCAGTCGTTGACCAAGATGACGTGTTTGCACCTCATCTAGAGCTGCCGCGACATAACGCACGGTTGCGTCGACGGCGTCGCCACCGGGCGTACCCTCAAAGGGGCTGTACTGTGCGCGCCCACGTGACCGCATCAGATTATGGTGCAGACGGCGGACGGTCGCCTGTGGTATGCTTGCGAGGTAATTGAGCACACCACCTGCGCCAGCCGCCCCATATCTAGGGAACTTCTCGCGGAAGACGCCCAGAGGGACCAGGACACTGACGTTCGGATAGCGCACGAACCATTCGCTCGTCTGATTCCACGGCTGTGCCGTGAAGACCACGGGGATGCAACCGGACAGCAAGCTGTCCCAGAAACCCTTTCGTGATCCTGTGTCGCCCCAGGGCTGCATGCAGAACCGAGAATTTAAGTAGAGCTCGGACGGCGCGCCGAACACGTTGCTTCTTTCCACTGCCGAAACTGCCGCCACTGCCGCCGCCACCGTCGCCGCCGCTGGTGTTCAGCTGCTTGGCTGCGCGCATGATCTTGGTGCGAAACATCGACGCGAAGCCTTGAGTGAGGCACACACCAGCAGGCACGCTGGCACACTCTTCATGGATGAATTGGCGAAGAGGGCCGTTCGAGATAGGAAAGGTGCCACGCCCCTTCTCGTAGCCATACACGCTCGCAATGACGGCGGCAAGGGCGGTTCGCGCAGCGAGTGGCGGCGCCTCCGGGAAGCCCGTGCGCTTGTCCCAGTAGCCTGTTGTTGGATACGGCACCTGAAGCACTTGGAGCGCGGAATCGCCAGGAGGTACGCGCTGCGAGTGCAGCACAGCCGTCAACTGATCGCCACCATGCCATCCTGGCCACCAAGCGGGTGCCTCGGTGCTGAGGAGTGCCCACGGTAGGCCGTCATGCGGCACGCCACCCTTCGCCCCGCAGAGCCGCTGGCGCAACTTGAGGCGTATGCCCTCTCCGACGGTCCATGCAGTCGGCAGGATGGTGAAGCGGCCAATGCGGGGTCGGCCGGTGAGACCACTCGGCTCGAGGGCCTCGATGCCATTCAGACGGCCAAAACAGACGAGCGGAATGTATTCCAGGTCATGTGGCAGCGACATGCTGTGAAATCGAGACAGCAGGGCATGGCCAAAGAGTCCATCCAGGGTGATGTGGGAGAAACGCAGTGATGCCTGGGAAGCGTTCGGCCGGCTGAGCTGCGCGACGTCGAAGGGTGGGCACCTACGCACAGTTAGGGTGAGCATCCGAGCGCCAAAGTCTCATCGTCGCGACGCTAGCCGAGCCAGGTTTTCGGTTGCCTATAGACAACGCGCCTATTTTTTCCGTGTACACACCCGGCAGTGACAAGGGCGACGACTACTCTACGGCCAGGACCCACACATAATTTGTGCGCTCAAAAAGTGTCGTTGCGAGCGGCCCATAATTTAACCCTAGTAGTGCCGTAAACTGGCCATTTTTGGAAGCCAGCGCTGAACCAGGACGGCATAGGCGCCGCTCGAGTTTCACATGGTTTCAACCTCTATACCAACCCTCTCGATAGCCGCAATAAGCTCAGCCAAAGGACAAACGCACACGGAGTACTACATCGACGAACATGCCAAAATTGGCAAAGTGGACGCTACACAGGACATTTTGCTCTCTCCGCGTGCGGAACCGCCGCGCGCCACCAGATCGCCGCCGCAAGCCGCCTCCGCCGGCACACGTCCGCCCGGTGGACCGCTGCCGACGACACGCACGACGGGCTACCGCTGACTCCTAAAGCTGTGATTTAAGCGATATTTCAGCACCTTTCTGCGGTAGCTGCGCGTGGCTCACATGCCTGCGTACTGTATCCCGTATTCATGCGGTAGTATGCGCGCGCGCACCCGTGGGCCCAGCACCCGTAGAGCTCTAGCCGACCCGTGGCGCGGAAAAAACTGCTCCTACAGCTGTATCGCGGTGTGACGACGAGGGCACACCCGTAATCGCGAGGACGAGGACCCTCTGACCCTAATCAAAAGCAATTCTTAAAACACGCCGCTCTCATGCCGACTTCTGTCTGTTTTTCTTGATGAGACTCACGATCACGCTCAAGAACAAGATGCACAATGGTTGGTGGAATCTGTCCACGGAAGATGGCACACCTGGAGCGCTTCAGTAGCGCTCAGTCTGTAGCGTCCAAGCGTCCGAGCGTCCAAGCGTCCGAGCGTCCAAGCGTCCGAGCGTCCAAGCGTCCGAGCTTCGATCCGAGCTCAATCGTCCTGCGCCGCCGGCTCAAGCGATGGCCGCCTGCGCTCGTGCCGCTGCCCGTACCCATCTGAGAGGCCGCGGTAAGCCGTGCTGCCCGCGACAACTCCGCCACCGCAGCAGCTTACATTCGCGTGCTGTCGAAGGAGATTGTCGCAGGTGTTTGAACGCGCCACGGCCACAGTTGTAAGCTCCGTGTACTGGTGGGCGAGATCCGGCGCGAGCGTGCACGCAACACGAGCGACGGGCGAGGGTGGGGCGGCCCCAAGCGGTTGGGGCGTCCCAAACGCGGCCTGCCGCGCGAGTTGCTCCGACTGCTCACATGCGGCTGCACGGACGGCCGCCGCGAGGGTTTCAGCCTCCCGCTTCAGTGAGAGTTCATAATCCGAGCGTACAATCTGTAAGAGCCGCGAGGGTTCCATAACCTTAGCGGTGAAGTCGGAGACGTAGCTCATCTGGCGGAGTGAGGGCGCGCCGAGAACGGTCCAGGGCCCGCGGTCGCTCTCGAATTGTTCCGAGCCACAAACAACGTGCAGCCGCCCCTGTAAGACAACTGTGCAGCCGTGGCAAGCTTTGCCTTTCTCAAAGGGTGGTGGGCCCATCGACGGCAGCGCGATGCGAACAGTGGATTGGTCAAGCAAGTTTTGTAATGTCGCCGCCGAGATGAGCAGCGGGGAGAAGGCCTCAACGTTTGCGGCAAGGAAAGATGCCACTGCCGCGATCTCGATGGCATCCAGGTCTGGATCGTGCAGCTCCCGCGGATCTAACATCGTGTTGAAGGCGAGACGACGCTGGTGCGCAGCGAGATCGCCGTCAACGCGCCTTTTGCTCACGTTGTCGATCACCACATCAGTCTCGTCGACAATTTCAGTCTGGATCAACTCCTCGAGCACCTGTTCCAGCAGTACGCGTCGAACGCGAATCACCAGAATCGAGAAATGAGAGGTGGTGAGGGTTGGTTACGCACGTCCTCGAGCGTCACAATCCCGATGAACTCCGTGTCCGCATCGGACGACCCAGAACTCGTCCTGGCAACACCCTCCGAGGGATCGTTATCTCTTCCCGTGGCGTCGACGGGCGGCGGCGCGACCTTTCGGGCGACAAAGGCGAGATGGCTGGAGCCGCGTGTGAAATCCTTGAAGAGCTTATTGACGGGTGTGTGGTCGCACACGCGCATCACGTCACGCCCGCTGCGCGAAGAGAGGCAAGCATGCGCGGCCGTGAGCATCTGCTGTCGCAAAAAGAGCGGGACATCGCGCGTACCAATGAGTGAGCAGCGTCTCGACGGAAAGGGCATCCTCTGGGTCGATAAGGATCAAATCCTTTGCAGAGAGTAGCCCAACGACCTCAGCGCCTGCGCAGTGATGATGCGGTTGGCCAAATGTATCCGACGCGATCGTATCAGCGATACGATCGGCCGGGGCGTGCTCCAGAATGCGGCGCTCATCTTCGAGGAGCGAGTTGGAAGAGGCCTCGCGGCGGCGCAGGCTATTCTGCTGCGCGTTCGAGCTCAGCTCGCACAACTCCCCAACAACCGTGGGCGAGTCGGCCGAGAGTTCGGTCGACAAGTCGGCGCACGCACCATGCCCGCCATGGCCGCTAGAGGTGCCCTCGGAGTGGCTTCGCTTGGGACACAATGAGTTCGTGGGGCCCTTCTCACCGAGAGCGCTCGCGCCGCCGGCCCCAGCCGGCAAGTTCGTCCGGCGGAGCACGGGTATCCTTGTGAAGCCCGATTTGTAGATGCGCGACATGAGCGGGAAATCAAGCCGCTCATCAGTGAAGATGGCAAACACGTCCCCCATCTTCGTCATAATCTGGTCCGCCTTCCGCTCCGAGAGGGAGAGCACGCCGCACATGAACGTGACCTCGTGCTGCCCAATACCCTCGTCGAGCTCGTTCTGCCGATTCGTGCTGCCATTGTCGGCCCCATCTCTTTCGTTCGCTTCTAGCACATTGTTCTTTGCTTGCATCGCGAAGAGCTCCATCAGCTCCTTCCGCGAGTAAATGGTACCAAGCTCCTCACCGAGCACACGGTCCAGGATTTTCGAGAGCGGCCACGCGACCGGCATCAGGAACACACGGATAATGTAGACGAGGTCAACCGTCTTCGCGCCCGCAGCGAGGCCGTAGCGCGAGCAGACAGATTGCGGGATGATCTCTCCGAAGATGAGGATAAAGCCCGTCGAGAGCAACCCACCGATGAAGCCTCCTGTGAATGATGCTGTCAGGATTGCGATGCCCGCATTGACGAGAGTGTTTCCGAGCAGCAGGGTGCAGAGCAGCAGGTTGCCCCTCTTGCGAAGTGGCAGGATCTTCTCGGCGGCCTTCTTAGAGGCCTCGTCGCCGCCGGTGATCGTGAGCTGCAGCTGTCGCAGGTCGAGTGACATGAGGCCTAGAGTCAACCCAGAAAAGAGGCCCGATAGACACAGCAGCCCAAGAGCACCGAGCACAGACTCGATGCGCACCACCTTTGGCTCAAACGCATCAGCGCACACCTCAATGCAAGCCGCGTCGATGTTGCAACCAATGTGGCATTGATCCATGTCAACGACGCACTGCGTGTGGTCCTACGTTGCGACCCAGCGACTTTGCGGTGCAGTGCGCCGTGCGATCAAGGGCCTCGCTCGCAGAAGTTGGGCTGCTTTGTTTTAAAGTAGCGTCTTAGTGCGTACCATTGCACAGGGCGTGCGAAAATTATGATTGGACGCCAGCAGGCGCCGTGAATGTGAAGCCTGGCGGCATGGGCACCTTACCTTACCTTACCTTACCTTACCACCTTACCTAACCGATTATCTCTGATCTATGGCGCATATTTGATATGCGCCGTGTGCATGATGGCTCAGGAGTGCGGAACACTCGGCCCCTTACTGTATTCTGAGATGCTCGCACCTTCTTAGATCAAGCCGAAGCTGCGGGACCGCTGCCCCTGCCGGCCGGATCCCCCGGCCTTCACCTACACGTACTCCTACAGTAGGCTGCTGACGTGCTGCTGTGTTCGAGCAGTAGCACCCCAGAGCGATCGGACGCGCGTCAAAACTCAGCCTGAGCCTCTACATTCCGCAATGAATCAAACGGACGAATTAAACGCTTCCGAAACACTTGTAGATGAACGCGGATCATGAACTGGCGTCGTCGGAAGCTGGAACTATATATGGATCAAGTGCCATGACGCGTCCGCAGAAATGCCATCGCATGCTCGTACGCGAAGAAGCCGACCGCACTCATTGGCACCGCACGCAGCAACTTGAGGCCGAGGCCAGAGTACATTGCCGGCAGCCCGCCCTCCGCGTAGACCATCTGCCACGCCTCGCTGAGGCTTGACGGGCCGTTTACCATCTGGCAGCGCGTCTTAAGTACGTCGGCTGGGTAGCCCGTGACCCATGCGGCAATCGCCGCGAAGGAGCCCGCCGCGAGCTGCGACGGCGTGGACAGCAGTGCCTCCTTGCTTCCACCGCTCCCCGCGCCGAACACGAGCGTTGGCGGACGACGTCGCGCCTCATAGCACTTGAGCTGAGTCTTGCTCCATTCGTACGCGGAGAACCACACGCCGTGCGGCACGACGTCACGGAGGAGTGTCGCGTTGAGTCCTGCCGTCGCCGTCGCCGGCCGCAGCAGTTGGAGGGTGAGCGCACCCACCGATGGCACCTGGCCGAGGGCGGCAAGCTGCATGCGCACCTTCAGCAGCTCAATCGGCGACTGCAGGAAGGACTGGACGAAGCCGCCAGCACAACCACCGAGGAAAATGGGCCACAGACTTGCGCCTTCTTCATCCTTGCGCGGCGCGAAGCTTTTTCCGACGCCGTATCCATACATGAGCATCGCATTATTCAGTGGGAGAGTCGCCGCCAGTGGCATGATGCCGCGCCACATGCCAAGGAGGCCACGGAGGCTAGTCGCCTCAGCCCATGTTGCAGCAGGCGCCGCAGCGGTTTGCTGTCCTGACTGGAGTCGTGTGAGCACATAGTCGATCGGCTGCGTAATCAGCAGCCCAGCGATGCCGGAGACCCAGCCAGCTACAAAATCGTCCGCGTTCGCGGCCATTGGAGACTGTTTCTGGTTCTAGAGGCCGCTACTATAGTTTAGCGCAAAGGTTTAGTTAACCAGTACAAACCCTTAGTTTAGTGCTAGCTGCGGTCAAGGCGTCTCTTTTGCCATTTCCGATTTCGCATTTGCGGTGAGGCGTCTTTTTTTCATACGGGACGACGGCCTTTCACGCGAGCGACTGCTGGCGGAGCATTGTGAAAGACCTTACGATACAGAACGAAGGCGCATACCAACGGGTCACGCCTGATCGAGATGCCCGCTTAAACTTAACTTCTCTCTCGACAGCCAGGCCCCTTATGATCCCTCCGGGGGGCCCGTGGGGACCACAGGCGGCAATGATTCCTCCTCCACGGCGGCAGCCTCCAAATTTGCCTCATTACGTCTCTGTTGCCTCTGCTTGATCGCGTCCGCCTCCAACTTCTTCTTCTCGCGCGCGAGCTCCTCCTTCGCCGCTGCCATCCGCTCCTTCGCCTCCTCTTCCACC
>JACLAC010018362.1_pt1 | contig 13020 bp, 10 predicted proteins | sample 8027881 | NCBI WGS metagenome assembly JACLAC01 (sample SAMN15725517, study PRJNA655200) | protist metagenome | isolation source: fluorescence activated cell sorting (FACS) single amplified genomes of... | place: Spain: Blaines Bay Microbial Observatory, Mediterranean Sea | collected 2016-01-19 | reverse complement strand
TCGACTGCTAAGCTCGCAGGTTGATAAGGTAGCTGACTGGTCGCAACCGCAATCAGTGGTTGTTGTCGTAGCGCTTCAAAGCGGTAAGCTATAACAGGGGCAGTCTCCTCTACGATTCGAGGATTATTTAAATAAGTCAGCCGAGAGATCTCTGCTACTGGTATGGGGGAAAATTGCAATTTTTTAACTCTTGGCCCCAAGGCTTCTGAAGAAAAATGGATTTCAGCTTTAGCACCATCGCTCAAAGTAAAATGACCATCCAAACTGGCTGACGGGTTTAATTCGGCTAGGTAATAAAGTTGTACCATCTCCTCTCGAGAAGCCGTCGGTTCTGACTCGAAAGGAACTCCATATTTTTTTTTGACTATATCATTTGTCTGCCGTACAGAAACGGTAATTCGATTTTCTCCATTCCTAAGCATCAGATTTAAGTTCAAAATAGCACTAGAGGTCCGTTGTTTATCCACTATAGAAATACCTTGAGAGCTAGTATTCAAAAGTACTGATAATCTTTTTAGGTTAGCTTGGACTATTTGATCCTGATCATTTAGTAGTTCGAAGGATCGGATGGCTATCCGATCCTTTTGCCAACCTTCTACCATCTCCAACCGAATATATCGAGTCATTACTTGGCTTGGTAAATCAACTAAAACTCGACGTAAATCAGGTTCCAGTGTGGCTGGTGCGAAGAGTACTAATGGTGACGAATAGGCTTGCCCATCTTCGGAGAAAGAAACTGAAACTGTTCTCGGTCCTAAGGAATCATGTGATTGTATTACTGGTTGTATTAACAAACTCTTTATTTTTAGAGGTTGACTGAGATCAACTTCAATAGCCTGAATTGAATGATTGACCTGTTCTAGTAATTGGATGCCTGATGGTGTATTAACAGAGACAATAAGTAAAGATGGTTCGGTGGAAAAGATTTCAGCTTGGAGGTGCAAAACCTGATTATTAGTAACGAAGTTAGAGCCAGGCTGCAGAATTGTTACTGCTAGGTCGGCACTGAGTGACAATTGAAAAAAAAAACAAACTAATCTAATTCTTACTTGTTGGCACATCGTTTTGTCTAACGCATTCATACGATGCGATTAAGTTTCGGCCAGTGTAACACAACCATTTTACTCCTCACAATCTAATTGACTATTTTTAGTCAACGCCTACTCACAAATGTTTTCAAAAACCTATGTATCAAAAGATTTACGCTCATGCCGTAAACAAAAAGTCGACTGTCAAGTTGATCTATAAACTAGCTAATTCGTAAAATTGTGGATATACAAGGTGATTTGTAGATATAATGTTGACTATAAATAAGAATAGAGTCACGATCCTGTCTCTTTGTCTCAGTTACTTACCATTCGTCATGGTTGGTGAGGAAAGACTCAATCAAAAAAGGTACTCATATGACAACTGCTGAAATCAAAGCTTGGGCGACCGAATATATAATGAATACTTACGGGGATCGGCAGCTTGCTTTGGTCAAAGGCGAAGGTGCTTATGTGTGGTCGGCTGATGGCAAGAAATACCTTGACTTTCTGAGTGGAATTGCGGTTAACGGTCTCGGGCATTGCCATCCGAAAGTCGTCTCTGCTATTCAGAATCAGGCCGAAAAACTACTGCACGTATCTAACCTTTACTATATCGAACCCCAAGCTCAATTAGCAAAACTGTTGGTCGAAAATGGCGATCTAGATCAATGTTTCTTTTGTAATAGTGGTGCTGAAGCTAACGAAGCTGCAATTAAAATTGCGCGTAAATTTGTCAAAGACTCAGGACGCCCAAAAGCGAACGAAATTATTACAATGAATCAATCTTTTCACGGCCGAACTATGGCAACTATTAGTGCCACCGCACAACCCAAATATCATAAAGGTTTTGAGCCAATGTTGCCTGGTTTTGTATACGTTCCTTACGACGATCTGGATGCCGTTGAATCGGCTATCAATGAAAACACTTGTGCGATTTTAGTTGAGCCGATTCAATCCGAAGGCGGTGTTAATGTCCCCAGCTCTGGCTATTTGTCTGGCCTGCGTGATCTGTGCGATAGAAATGAGCTAGTTTTGATTTTTGACGAAGTCCAAACTTCACCTGCTCGGTTAGGAACATTTTTTGGTTACCAAAGCTGGGGGATTACGCCTGACGTAATTACTATGGCTAAATCCTTGGGTGGTGGAGCACCTATCGGTGCCATGATGGCAACCAGATCTGTAGCAGAAAGCTTTGTTCCGGGAACGCATGCTGCAACATTTGGTGGGAATCCATTGGTGACAGCTGCAGCAACTGCTACTCTAGAGACAATTTTGGAAGAAGACATCTGCCAAAATGCCACGGAAATGGGCGATTACATGGTAAACAAATTTTCTACGTTGAAAGGTCGTCATCCATTGACCGATATTCGCGGTCGGGGCTTATTAAGAGGTCTAGTTTTTTCGGTTGACGCTAAACCGTTGGCTGCTAAATGTGCCGATAATGGTCTCATCACCATTTGTACAAATGACCATGTTTTGCGTTTTTTACCTCCACTTAACATTGGTAAGCAGCAAATTGACGAAGCCTATCAATTATTGGAGCAGTCTTTAGCTGATGTCGGTCTCTAAAACTTTCTTAATTCTATCCTACTATCTTTTATTCGCCCTTGTAATGGTTAGTGGGTGTAACCTATCAACCGTCGGTACTACTCCGCTGTTCAAACTTCTGTTCTCTTCGTCTGCTGAAATCGATAAGATGCTAGTTAACTACGCTCATCCTGATAGCGGTTCAGTTATGACCGTTTCTAAAGACAATGAGACACATCGGGCATCTACATTATTCAACGGTGTGACTGATTCTAACTTATGGGACCAAGGTGAAGGTTGGAAAATTGATTTTAGTGGTCGTTATAACTATGGCCAATACACTGGGTACGGAGAAAGAGCTTGGGTAGCAGGCCAAGCTATGAGGGAACAAAGCCGATTAGATATGATGCAGGGAAGACGAAGCGATCGAGAAGATTCCCGGATAAATCCTAAGCAATTTGAGAATAATGACTACAAAACTCGGGGGCTTTCGGGGATCGATACTTATGGTGGAGATACCGCTTCAGCGATGGCTTGGTTAGTCTTTGAAATTCCAGAGAAACGACTGATTAATCGGGTAATTGTTCACACGATTGATTCCATCAAGTACCCAGCCAAAAAGTATGGGGTTAGTGACTTCATTGTCCAGTATTGGACATTACAAGCTAAAGGATGGCAAAACGTCGACCGAATGGGCAAGAAAGTAGGGGATCAACACGATAGCATTCGTAATAACACAAGAGGTAAGATCACAGTTCGATTTCGGCCAATTGAAACTACGAAAATCAGAATTGTGATTCGCTTGACAAATGACAGTAAGCGAAGGAAGCAAGGAATGGCTAGAAGTGAGTTTTTGACCGGTACGGTTCGTTTGATTGAAGTGGAAATTTACGGTTTAGAGAAGAAACCACCGGCTTAAATTCTTTCTCCAAGTTAGGCTTATTACTTTCTGTGGAACAATATGAATTTGTCCCTATCTTTTTCTTTTTTATCCAGTTATTATCTTGTTTTTTTGAGTCTGTTCCCATCTGTTCTGTTGATGGTTGGATGTTTAACTAAACAATCTACTGATCTGGGTGAATTCTCTGGAAACCCGATTGATCAGAGCCGGTTAGTCAATTCAGTTTTATCCGAATTACAGTATCGATACGATCTAACTAATACCCTTCGTATGCAGATGAAGGTATCGATTGAGGAGAAGGGTAAAAAAGAGGAAGTTAGGGAGACTCTGTGGTATAAGCGCTCTAGAACTGGTCAAGACCAACTTCATATTCAAGCAATGGGATTTTATAATCAGCCTCGAGCAGTTATGCTGGCTAATGATACAGAGTTTTTGCTTTACTTAGTGAATGAACAGGAATCAATTCGAGCACCTCTTGAAGATGCGGTCCTACAAGATATTTTTGGGATTGACTTGCGAATTTCGGACGTCAAGTCGTCTATTTTTGCAAATCCTTTCTTAGATCGATCAACTCGTGGCGACTTCTATATTCAGCCTTTTATTCTGAGTGATGATCACCTGCGTCTTTCTTGTAAAACTTCTAGCCAAAAGTTGGTTGAAGAAATAATGGTCCTAAATTACACAGATGCGCCGATTGTTCGCTCATGGAAAATTTTCGACCCTAGAGGTGAACTAGTACAAGAAACCCATTTTTCAGACTACCGAGAAGTCGATGGCATTTTACGACCTTATCGCTTATCAATTAAGCGTCCTAAAGATGAAACAAAGGTTGAAATTACGACCATCAAGCCCGAAATTGGAGGTGAGATTAACGACCAAAAGTTTGACTTTGAAAGGTTTCCCAAATGAGAGTCGTCAAACGTTAGCATACTTAAGCGTAGGCAAAATACTGGACAATAAACCAAAAAAGATTCCTGAAAAGACTATCAAGAAAGTTTGACGCATAGAAATAAAAGACAGGATTTCGAGTTGGTAGTTGAAAGATTGAAAGATTAGAAATGAAAGACATACCCCCATTAGACTGCCGAATCCACCTAAGAATCCACCTTGGATAACCAAAGGTATACCAATATACCAAGAGCTAGCCCCTACTAAACGTAAAATTTCAATTTCCTCCCGCCGAAAATAAACGGTCAGTACAATCGAGAACGCTATGATAACGATCGAGGCAAAACTCATGATAATCCCAAGGCCCAAAATCCCAACCTCAGCTTGATTTACAAAGGATGAGGTTAGTGTTTCGTAACTAACTTCTTCAATTTGTTTCGACATCTGACGAATCTGATTAGCAGTGATTTCTAGATCCTGCAATCTCAGGTATTGTTCTTGGACTTGAATTTCAATTGAGGCTGGCAGTGGATTGACAACTTCAAGGCCCTGAATAATATTACTGAACTCACCAAATATTTGGTTGCTGCGTTCCAAGGCTTGTATTTTGGAAATGTAAACCACTTTCTTCACTGATCTTAGCCCAGAAATATTCTCTATGAGGCGTTCTTGCTCGCTTGAACTAATTGTATCCGAGAGAAAGACAATAATCGCTGTTGATGACTTGATTGCATCTACGTCTCTCCGGATAGTATTATGTAAAAGTGTTAATGCGGCAACAATCACTGTGGTCAGTGTAATGATGATCACACTCAAAATACTGACCACACCACCATGTCTAATATTTGAAATTGTCTCTTCTAATATGTAGGCCATTGCTAAGCAACTAAAATTCAATCGATCGACCTTCCTGAATCCGAATAACTCTTTTGCCAAGTTTTCGAATTAGGGCTACATCATGGGTGGCAACTAGAATAGTTGTTCCCCTAAAGTTGAAATTTTCGAATAAATGCATGATTTCTAACGATAATTTAGGGTCTAAGTTACCGGTTGGCTCATCAGCCAATAGAATCGTTGGACTATTAGCCATAGCTCTAGCAATAGCAACTCGCTGTTGTTCTCCACCTGATATTTCTTCTGGGTAAGCGTCTCTCCGATGAACTAAACTCATCTGTTGCAAAAGCTGATTAACATTATGGTGGACTTCAGTCGGTTTTATTCCTGTAACCTTCATCGCAACTGCAATATTCTGCTGGACAGTTTTATTGGGCAAGAGCTTAAAATCTTGAAAAACCACACCAATCTGACGACGGAAGCCTGGAATCTCGGATTTTGATAAAGTAGAAAGGTTACGTCCAGCCACAACCAATTCACCACTGGTGGGAATTAACCCTCGGTATAATAGTCGCAGGATAGTCGTTTTACCTGCGCCACTTTCACCAACGAGAAACACAAACTCCCCTTGCTGGACTTCAAAATTAACATCATTGAGAACCTGGATATCTTCTTTGTAAGACATGTTGACGTTATATGCTTGAATCATAAGTCTGTTAATTAATCACCGGAGGGTACAACTTTTCAACGAGGAGCGGGCACACCTAATTTTTATTCTCCATCGTACTAACTAGCAAAATAAATCAATCAATGAAAGATATTTGAATAATGAGTTAACGTCAGTTGTGAACGGTTCGTTACGCTAGTTCCTGATTTGTTTTTCCAAGAACATATTCTATTTATCAAAGTGTCGTTTCTTAGTCATATTTGCCGATTCCGCAGATTATTTGGGGGGACGTGGCTCTTTACCGTCAGCTCGAATTCGCTCCTCACGTGCAGCAATTAGTTCCAAAGCATCGTCAAAACTGACCTTCATTGGGTCCTTAGCAGTAGGAATGGATGCGTTTATCTGGCCATCAGTCACATAAGGACCAAACCGGCCAGTCCTCACCTCAATTTCTTTTTTAGTTAAGGGACTAACCCCTAATTGAGTAAGCGGCCCTTGAGTAGATCGACGTTTTCTTGCTGCGGGTCTAGACAACAAATCAAGAGCTTCCTCTAGAGTACAGGTAAGTAATTGTTCGTGATTCTCGAGCGATCGAGACTCACTTTTTCCGTCTTTCTTTTGGTAAGAAACATAGGGACCATAAGGGCCATCTTGAATAGTAATATCCGTATTCAGCTCAGGGTGTACACCTAAAATTCTAGGGAAGGACAGCAGCAACTCAGCCTGAGTCAAGTTGAGTTGCTCGGGTTGCATATCAGGCCATAGACTTGCCATCTTTGGTTTTTTCTTTTTTCTACCCTTTGCTTCCGAATCAATTTCTCCCAATTGTACATATGGGCCATAGCGACCGCTTTTCAGAAAAATAGTTTCACCTGTTTCAGAATGTTCTCCTAATTCTCGATTAGACCGCTCAGCTTCACTAATCAAATGCTCCGCTACTGAAGGATTTAATTCATCTAAGATAATTTCATCATCGATATAAGCCCGACGCTCCGTCTCTCCTACCTGAATGTAAGGTCCAAAACGACCAACGCGGGCTACTACGAGTTCCCCTTCTAATTCTCCAATATCAAAAGTCGAAATGGCACGAGCGTCAATATGTTCTGCACTCACCGATAATTTTTCTTTTAGGCCAAGTTGCTCAATGTTTAAATTCACCTTCTCATGCTGTTCAACTTCTGGTGTCTGGCCAAAATAAAATCGGTGCAACCAAGGTTTTGCATCTTGCTTCCCACTTGAGATTTGGTCTAAGTCGTTCTCCATCTGAGCAGTGAACTCGTAGTCAACTAGGCGGGAAAAATGCTTTTCTAATAATTGGTTAACTGCAAAAGCAGTTAGGGTAGGCACCAAGGCACCACTTTTTTTCCAAGCATAACCACGATCCTGAATGGTCTGTATTATGTTTGCGTATGTTGAAGGTCGACCAATTCCTCTCTCTTCCAGCACTTTTACCAGACTGGATTCAGTATACCTAGCCGGTGGTTTAGTTTGATGCTGATTTGCGAGTAGCTCATCGGCTGACAAATGTTCACCAATTTCCAGGGAGGGTAAAAGACGATCCCTTTCCCCAGTGTTCAGTGGTTCTTCTATGTCTGAGTCAATTTTTTTGTCCATTGCCCCCTCGTATTCGTAGACACGTAGAAAACCATCAAATTCCATCACTCGACCAGTAGTCGAAAACACTGCTTTTCCCTGAACTCGATTGTTCAATTGGTCGAGTATAGGAGATTTTATAGTAGTCTCAGCCAACACACGTGTGCGTTGTCCACTGGCATTTTTCATTTGGGAAGCCAGTGTTCGTTTCCAAATCAGCTCGTAGAGGCGAATTGCATCATCATCTAATTCGGATTTTAGTTGATTAGGGGCGCGAAAGACCGATCCTGTAGGCCGTATGGCTTCATGTGCTTCCTGAGCGCCTTTGACTTTCTGTTTATATTCCCGATGTTGTGAAGGAAGATAATTGCTACCAAATAAATCCTCAATTTGGTTTCGGGCGGCTTGAATAGCCTGCTCAGATAAAACTACCGAGTCGGTTCGCATGTAGGTTATGTAACCATTTTCGTAAAGTCGTTGAGCAACTCGCATCGTTCGGCTAGCCGTAAAGCGAAGTTTACCTCCAGCCTCCTGCTGTAAAGTTGAGGTGATAAAGGGTGCTGACGGCTTCTGTGTAAAAGGTGTTTGGCGCACAGAAACGACGACAAAAGACGACGTTAGGAGTTGTTTTTTAAGCTGATCGGCCGATCCAGAATTGAGATGTAAAATGTTTTCTGAGCTAGTATCCTTTCTGAGGCTGCCTGTGGAGGAGTCAAAATCTTTTGATAGAGCAATTCGACGGTTGTCTAAACGAACCATTATTGAATCAATCTTCTTTGAATGTTCTTTGTCCACTTTCAAGACAGCACGGAGCGAACTAAAGGCAGCACTACGAAATGCAATCCGTTCGAGCTCTCGATTCACAACCAATCGGTTGGCCACTGATTGTACTCGACCAGCACTAAGCTTGGGCTTAATTTTAATCCACAGTAGAGGAGATACTTCATAACCATATAGACGATCTAGAACTCGTCGGGCTTCTTGAGCTTCCACACGACGTTGGTCAATTTGACGAGGGCTTTTCAATGCTTGGGTAATCGCTTGCTCTGTCATCTCATGAAATACCATTCTTCTTACTGGGATTTTTGGTTTCAAGATTTCGGTTAGATGCCAAGCAATGGCTTCTCCTTCTCGGTCTTCGTCAGTTGCCAAATAAAGCTCGCTGACCGTTTGAACTAACTTTTTCAGTTTCTTGATTTGTTCTTTTTTCCCGGCAGGCACAATATAAAGTGGCTTGAACCCATTTTCAGTGTCGACGCCAATTCTCGCCCAGTCTTTTTTCTTGTACCGAGTCGGAATTTCACTTGCTTTGGAAGGCAAATCTCGAACATGTCCTATTGAGGATTCAACCAAATAATCTTCGCCCAAAAAGCGAGATATCGTTCGTGCTTTGGGCGGTGATTCGACGATAATTAAAATTTTACTCACTGGATTTCCATATGTTTTTTATATTTCGTAGATTAATTCTTACCACTTCTATCTGATCCAATCTAGTAAGCTGATCAAAAAAGATTTCATTTGATGACGATGGACAATATGGTCAATCATCCCATGCTCGAGTAGGAATTCAGATTTTTGGAAATTATCAGGTAGGGTTTCTCGAATACTAGCAACGGCTCTAGGGCCTGCAAACCCTATACGAGCATTGGGTTCAGCAATAACTATGTGCCCGAGAGACACAAAACTGGCCGTGGCTCCACCGTAAGTAGGGTCGGTTGCTACCGAAATATAAAATAGCCCTGCTTTCGAATGACGAGTGCAAGCGGCGGCTGTTTTCTGCATCTGCATTAACGCTAGTGTACCTTCCTGCATCCGCATTCCACCACTAACAGCAATCGTAATCAAGGGAAGTTTGTTTTTGGTAGCATATTCGATAGTTCGGGTTAGTTTTTCGCCAGCTACAGCTCCCATTGTTCCACCAATAAAACTAACATCTCCAATGGATAGAGCTACATCGTGCTTGCCAATTTGACCGGTTCCACTTAGTAACTCGTAAGGCCTGCCCGTTTTTTTTGTGTCTCGATCTAATTTTGTTTCGTAGCCTGGAAAGCCAAGTGTATTAACAGAGTAGAGTTCTGTATCGTGCTCTATAAAGGTGCCAGCATCCACTATCAAGTTAAGTCGTTCCTCTGCCCCCATAATACCATGGTGATTACAAACTGGACAGACCTTATGAGCTTTAAGGTATTTCTCTAAATCTATTTTGGCTTGACAGCTAGCACAGTTGATCTCTTGGTCAATCTCTCGTTGAATAGTCATTGTTTTTTACCAAAGCCAAACTGGAGCGGGTAATAATACCTGTGGCTATTTTAATTGTCAAGATCAGGGGCTTTTTGTATTAGCAAAGTAATTTTTGGTGGGCTTGTTTTACAATTTCGGCAATTGGTATCTGGACCAACCGTTCAGCCTGTTTGACTGTGAAATGCGCTAAGAACTCGACATTTCCCGCTGGTCCGCGTAAAGGTGAATGAGTGAGTGCAACCATTTGCCAGCCGAGTTTTTCGACAGTATCTTGAAGTTTTTGAATTACAAACAAGTGAGACGAAGATTCTCGCACAACACCACCTTTTGAAACAAGTTCCTTTCCGGCTTCAAACTGTGGTTTGATTAAAGCAATAATTTGAGATGATGATGATAACAGACTAATGGCTTTTGGAAGCACCTTGGTCAACGAAATGAAGGAGACGTCAATTACTGCGAGGTCTAGTTGTCTTACGATCAATTTTGGATCTAGGTACCGAATATTGGTTCGCTCGATAACCTCCACTTTTTGTGTGTTTTGTCTCAACTGCCAAGCGATTTGACCATATCCAACATCAATCGCATAGACGAAGTTGACACCGTATTGTAATAAGCAATCCGTAAAACCACCGGTTGACGCTCCAATATCAATCGCTACTTTTCCTACTACATCGACAGGAAATTCGTTTAATGCTTTTTCTAATTTCAGCCCGCCCCTACTGACATATCTAAGTGGTGCCTTAACCCTAATACGTGCATCCAATGGAACTAGCTGACCGGGCTTTATTGTTTGGGATTGCCTGGGATCATCGATCAAAATCTGACCAGACAAAATCAGTAATTTAGCTTTCTCTCTACTTTCGACTATACCTTTTTCAACCAACAGTTGATCTAATCTTAGTTTTTTGACCTTCACAGATTGTAACAATGGGTCTAGTATTCTTAATCAACTGTTGTATCTGAATTTGGACTGTTGTCTTGTTTTTTCGGAAATGATTCACTAACCTGAACTAAACGAACCATTTGGTCTTTTTGAATTCGCCCAAACCCATCAAGCGTTCGCACTTGTGACAAGCGATCTGTCTGAACATCGATAACTTCAACTTGCCCGATTGCTTTTTTTAGATAACCTAAGATATCGCCTGAGTCAGGATCAACCAACCGTTCAAATACGTCGAATTTTTGACCAATTTTTACTCCTTTTGCTGAACCTATATTGATGTAAACTAACTCCGGGTTATTGCTGTCGGCGTAGATAACTTTGCCAATGGGAATCTGAGTCTCGGGGTTTTTGTGTTTGATTCCCGATAATGATTGGTTGGTTTCGCTTCCGTTACCTGTATCTGATTCAGGACCGATAGTTTCTCGTAAGGAGTCTAGGACCTTTTTCAGTACTGCATTGGTAACAATACCCAGAAGTGTTCTATTGTAGATTGGAGTCCCAAACTTAATTTGGCGTAGCTGATTATGTGAAACTATGGGGCGGAGCCTTTCTTTTCGTTTCTGTTCTTCTGTTTTTGGGGTTTGACCCAATTGAAAATCAGATCCTTGGTCTGTCATCATCGCTCGTAATGCTGAAACTCTGGCTCCGCCCAAGCGATGGCGATCACGCTCTGTTACTTTCCGAGTTGCAATTTTTGCCCCTGATCGCCCATAAATGTCAATTTCAACATCAATACGAACTAAATAAACATAACCAGCGACCTGGTAACCACTGGAGAAGCTACCACCCAGAGTACTTCCTTGAGCTCCACCTTCCAGAATACGACGAGAGACGTTAGCCCGAACACGTTCTTGATTAAAGTGGCGAATCTTTCCAACCACCAGTGCGTCTGCATCAATTTTTTTGGCCAGTTCTAATCGCCCTTTTTCGTTTTTTGGTATTTCTTTTCTCGATAAACCAAGAGCTGCCATACCATCTAAAATCTCGTCTTGAGTAACATACTCGTACACACCACTTTGATCGACATTTTTGTTCATTAGCTGAAGGAAACCAACCTCTAAATCCCAATCGTTAGCTCGCTTTTTGCGGCCAATAAAGTATTCAAGAGGACCAACCGGCAAACAACCACAACCAGTACTAGAATTGAATCCACTATGGTCGTCAAAATACAAAACTGCGATCCGCTTGGTTTGGCTCGCAGAGACCAAGTTGGCCAGTCCAATTGAGCTAACTAACCATAAAAAGCAGAGGAAGAAGTAGCTACGATTTTGCATACTCTCTATACCCAACCTCAGACAGTCGCTCTGCCTTCGACTCAACCCCCTTTGCCAGCTCATCTTTATATTCTAGAAGCCTGTGACGGAGTTCGTCGGATTTCAATGCCAAAATTTGCACGGCTAAAATACCCGCGTTTCTTGCACCACCGGCTCCAATGGCCATTGTTGCTACAGGAATACCAGGTGGCATTTGAACTGTGGAATAGAGTGCATCAACACCATTTAGTGGGCCTCCATCGATTGGCACGCCGATTACTGGCAAGATTGTATGAGCTGCTATAACACCTGCTAAATGGGCAGCTCGACCCGCACCAGCAATAATAACTTCTATTCCTCTATCAGTCGCCGTTTCTGCTAACTGCATTGCAGCCGCCGGAGATCGATGAGCCGAAGAAACGGTCATTTCATAACCAACTTCAAAAAATTCCATCATTTTGGCAGCTTCGGTCATTCTATCTAGGTCTGAATCGCTACCCATTATAATACTAACAACAGGATTTTGGTGAACGTTTGACACAACTTTATGTATGGTTCCTTTTTAATATTTTGATTCGGTCAGCTGGCGACAAGAAAAACTACGACTATTTACCCCAAAAGAATCAACCCGAAGCCAAACAGAATTCGCTAGTAAACAGAAATAATATTCTGATTCAAATTTCAGAATTGGTACCAGCTACGTACGTATTAATCATGCAGTTATTATGCTTTGAGCTAGGTAAATTTACGATTGATAACCAATGTAACCGGGCTAAACTACGAAATTAGTCAAACATCAATATTATTGAGAGCTAAACTGATATCGTTTTTTAATTAGAACAACAATGCCTGACCAGAAGGATCTCAGGATTAGGTGAAACCCAATCACCTACATTGAGTGCTTTTCAACAGGTACAAGATAAACTTTTCTTCGTAGAGTAATCTAATCACTTAACAAACGATGGCAAATGTAGCATCAGAAATTGTGCCTTGTCAAACTGTTTCTATTTTTCAGAATCAAGAATGATAATGTGATGTGAGTACTTTTTCCGATCAGCTTGGCCTAGCAGTGAAGTTTAGAAATGCAGCTTTCATAATTACAGCATTATACTATGATTTGATTTTTTACCACCGTAACTCATATA
>JACLAC010003843.1_pt1 | contig 13020 bp, 5 predicted proteins | sample 8027881 | NCBI WGS metagenome assembly JACLAC01 (sample SAMN15725517, study PRJNA655200) | protist metagenome | isolation source: fluorescence activated cell sorting (FACS) single amplified genomes of... | place: Spain: Blaines Bay Microbial Observatory, Mediterranean Sea | collected 2016-01-19 | reverse complement strand
TTAAGCGAGTGCAAAGCTATAGAACTAGCTGCATCAACCACAGGTGCGTTAGTCTCGCAGATTACTTTTTCCTGAAGTAAGGTTACTGAAACTATAGACTGTACAGTGGGACTGCCAATGTCTCCTGGAATGTCCAACTCGGTACAATCGCATTCTGAGCATGGACAACTGGTGCTGTTGTGTTTGCAATCTTGAGTGCATCTCAGGACACTTTCCCAATAGCAGGTCCCACTAATATGATGCCCACAAGGCTGTAAAAGCAACGTTGGTGCTTTCCCACAGCCGCAATCGCATGTTGTGCGGTTGATTTCAGCGGTAGTAGCATCATCATCGATTGAGGAACACGCAAAATTTCTGTGAAAAAAAGCATACATTTTCACAAGGTATGTTCGATAAGCGCCTGGAATTTGCATCATTCTTAAGCGTACAGCAGCCGCCAGACGCTCATCGCACTGCTCTCCCATACACAAAGCTGCATTGGCTCCCGCTCGGAGCAACTGAGAGGTAATCTTATCGCGACCAAAACTAATCGCATACGATAGCAGGGTGTTTCGAGTCAGATAGCCAAAGTGCCCCTGGTTTCCATCTTGCAGCGTAGGTGTGTCATGCATGGAATCGAGTTGCAGATCCATCATACGAATGATTCCAAAATTTCCTGCCTTGTTCTTCCTGATTGCATCAAAGAGTTCCCACGCATCTGTGTCACTCAGAGGCTTGCGCTGTCTATGCAGGTTCGATGTCAACTCGACCATATCAACTTCAGTATTGTACGCTTGGTTGATTTCTTCATGCAAGACGAAATATTTTGCACGTCTTTGTTCCCTGCGGCGACCATCTCTCCTCCTTGCTCCAACCATTCTCCTATCTCTATCCTATCAAGCAGCTTGCTAAAGATTGCGTTTAGATTTCTGTTAATAAAATAGATATCTGTGAACTCAAATAATAAAAAAATGCAAAAAAGTAAGATTACACAGTATTTTCCCCAATTTATTGGGGGGGTGCTGTGTAAACTGTTGAAAAGTTACGGGAAAAGGTGCCAGAGAGCCGAAGAAGAAAACCCGCTGATGAAAAAAAGCCTCATCTTTACTGAAGCAAAGGTAATTTGATCCCGTGGTGTATACAAACAGAATACACAAGTTAGTTTTTTCCGCTTCGTGGAAATTTTATTGATTTTAGTCTAAATCTAAAGCGATATGGGGAGACGAAAGAAGGCTCAGAAAGTAGTCAAGAAAAAGGTTGTTAGGGCTGTGGCCACGGTATTTAAATGTCTTTTCTGTAATCATGAAAAGTCAGTAAGCTGTAAGCTCAACTTAAGCAGCATGATTGGGGAGCTGGTTTGTCGTATATGTGATGCTAAATTCGAAACACAGATCAATACTTTGACAGACCCTATCGACGTCTTTAGCGAATGGCTAGATGAAGCGAATGAGCTACAAGAACAAGAACAGCGCCGTATACAAGAAGGCCTAGCAACTAGAGCACAGGGTTTTGTGGGCGATGGAGCAGATTATGTGCCAGAAATACCAGATGACCTTGGAGAGAACGACGATGCGGATGTCGTGATAGACACAGCTGCTGGAGATGTAGATGGAGATGGAGATGGAGGTGGTGATGAAGTCGATGTTAACAGAGAGGATGCTGTCGATGATGCAGCAGATGCTCCCCTTTCCAGAGACGAGGGCTACGTTGATGCAGATGACTTTCTTTAGTTTCAGCCTGCATTGCAGCAAACCTTAGTACATACATGTCATGTAGTATAACAAAAACAAAACCATGAAATTCCGCCAAGATTCTTGCTGAGAAGAGCGAGCATTGCCGAAATAGATAGATGGGCAGATGGGTGTAAGGCGCTAGTGCTGATGAATCTACATAACTATTTACATTCAGTCTCTTGGTAGGTAGCTGTAGCAAAAGTGAGATTTGCTTCACTTTTTCTCCTTCTTCTTCTTATGCTCCCCATCACTACCCTCGTCGCGATCGCGCTTCTTCTCCTTCTTCTCCTTCTTCTCTTTCTTGTCCTTCTTCTCCTTTTTCTCTTTCTTTTCGGTGGAGCCAGAATTAGTCATTGGAGTGCCGTGTGCACTAGCACCATCACCAGAAGCAGGAGCAGGAGCAGGAGCAGGAGTCTTAGCTGAGGGTGTTGTAGCCCCTGTGAAATCAGAAGGTGTATCCGACGTTGCACGACCATATTTGTCCAATTTACCTTCTTTAATGAGGGCTTTCTTTCTCTGTGCCACAGGACCCAAACCCCAGCGTCGTGGGTACGTATCCCTCTCCATTATCACGCGCTTTATCTTGGCCACACCCCCATGGTCCACTGTGGCCATCACCGCTGTGGTCATCTGCGCAATGCCTACAGCAATGGCTTCGCCCTTGGTAGTGATCATTACCACTTCATCCCCCACCTCGATACCATCTGCAAATCGAAGTAATCCTGGTATCATCAATTTAGCTCCATAGCATATAGCGTTTACTGCACTGTCTTTGACGACAATTCTTTTGTAGTTTGTAAGTAGTGTTTCTAAAGGCATGACTACACGACGCAAATAAGACTCATCCTTGAAGCTGTCATACTGGTATTGAGCATCTAGTACATCATGCATCGTAACCATGTTGTCATCCTCACTCATGATTCCGGAACGGACTCGTCTAAGTTCTTGCATATGACCACCAGTTCCCACAAGAAGGCCAAGGTGGACACAAAGGGTACGAATGTATGTTCCTGCTTCGCAACTAACCCAAAAGACCCCAAGGTTACGCACTGGGTCAAACTCGATTAACTTGCTTTCATAAATTGTGCGAATTCGCAACGTTCTTTTGACTGCGGATATTAGAGGTGGTCTTTGGAAAAGAGCTCCTGTGAGAGTGTCGATGGCCTTATTGAGGACCTTCTCGTGCTCTATAGCACTGTGCAATCTCACGACACCCACATATTCCTTACCTGCACTCTGCTGTGCTTTTACAAGACGTGTTGCCCTGTCGATGCAGACAATGAGGCAACCCGTCACCTTGGGATCCAGGGTGCCGCTGTGGCCAGTTTTGTCCACACGCATAATGCGCTTGATCCAAGCCACAACTTCATGGGAAGAAGGGTTGGCAGGTTTGTCCAGGTTGATGACACCATATTGGCAATAATCACGCATTTGTCGCTTTAATGGTGACATACCAGAAGGAATCGGTGTATAATGAGCTGAACGCACGTTCAATTGATCGTAGTTTTTCAACAGAAGCGGCCATCGGCTTGTGTCAATTTTAGGAGTCTCAGAAGATGGCTCTATCACGTCTCCAGACTGTGATTTCTCCTTTCACATTTTACATTTCATATATTGAAGGGAAACGAAACATTTTTCATAAACCAACAGGTTTCCTCGAAAAGAGAACACTCACGGATATGATTATAAAAGCTTAAACAGATCACCCAAGCTGAGTTCAGAGATAAAAGCACTAGCAAACTGCTTCTGTGTGCAACGAATGGAACATTCTAGTTTGAAAACCTCTTGACTTTGCGAAGTATTCTTCTCATAGTTACTGCTGTTAGTGCCCTTATTCATTCTAATTACCATCTCCATCAGGCAGAAGATTGGCTGCATAGAAGGTTGGTGTTGAGATAGATATCCACTGGCAAATATGTAAACCTTAAAACCATCAAGTGATGAAGTGTTGTAAGGTCTTCGATTAGGACTTACCTCATTAGGCCCACCGGAAGCAACAACACAAAATCCCAGTTGTGATAAGTGATGTACTACAGAATCCGAACTCACCGCCGAGTGCAAGGATTTCACATCACATTTGAATTCAGCACTGGTCTGTAAGACGTCCCATAAATGAGAAAATGCATCCTGCTTGATAAAAGCAGCTCTATCTAGGGTTATTTCCGTATTATTGCTACCGCTAACACTACCACTGCCACCACCACTACCTTCGGTTGGTCTTGCAGTGACGATGCCCCCTGGCTCCGTGATATATGACTTAGATTTACGGCCACTTCGAACATCATCATCTGCAGCTACTACACCAATAGTAACATCTCCACTCGCACGAGCGGAACGTGTCGGGGTCAGAGGTGGTGTATTATTGTAGCCAATAGCATTGTGTGCGGCATACCCTCCTGGGATCCGGTTCTCGAGTCTTGCCCTTTCTGATCGATCTGATTCAAGGAATGTCTGAGATGATTGTGATGGAGTGGGTGACAGTAATGGCAAAGAATCGTCCACAGCATCAGCATCAGCATCAGCATCAGCATCAGCATCAGCATCAGCATCATGCTGATAATAACCATCTGTGTCAACCCCAGGTCTATCAGGAGAGAAACCATATTCGTCTATAAATTCGTCATGCAATCGTTTCACATCTTTTTCATATAGCTCCTCATTTACGTCATCATATTTGCTTTCAGCAACGTTAACTTGTTGTGCTAACATTCGCCTTTCTAGTTCAGCTTGCTTAGATATTTGACTAGTAGTATCATACGATGGCCTCTGTGGTGAATTTGGTTCCGAATCTTCAACATCACTGTCTCTTTTGAATCCGCCTGCTAGTGCCTTTACTTCGAAAGGATCGATATCTGCAGACAAGTCAAAGACATCATTGGTAATGTTATTTCTTTCCGCTTCTTGATTTTTCTTATCATCATTATTATCATTATCAATTTCATTTTCAAGTGATGTATTCATTCTTGCAGTAGCATTAGCTAAATCGAAAGAATTCTCGTTGTATTCGTATGAGTCATCTAATGGACCTGCTCGTTGAGAGTCTTGTTCCGTATCATAATCACTAGCACCCCCTTCCCACGTGAAAACAAATTGATTCATATTACCAGGAGGTGAAGAAACGGTATCAGTAGCAACACCACCACCAGCGGGAGTATTGGAAATGACAGGTTCAGATTCGACAATTTCCGAATATGTACTTAGGTCAACACTGTCTTCAACATCTGCCAATTCCGATGGATCTTTATCGTAGAAGCTCGCAGCAGATGCTAGAGCATTCGGAGAAACCATCATTTCATTAGAAACCTTCTTTTGCAACCGAAAACTTCTTTTTTCCTCTAGCGCCCTTTCTTTTTTCACATAACTCGGGAGTTCTTCCTTTTCCCACTCTTCCTTCAAATCATCACATTCTGGCCATTCATCAGCACTTGCCAAGTGCTGAAGTGGAGAACTGACTTCATCTAATGTCTTGAGTACCTTCGAGTTCTGTGAGTTTGGGGAACGCGACGTCTGGAACTGAGACGGTGCATAGTTCATATCGTCCTTATCGGGTACTTCATCCCACTGTATATCTTCACCGTCATCGACAAAATCTGCCTCCGAATATGCAGATTCCGATTCTTCATCTTCTTCGTTGTCATTTTCATCGGAATCAATACTTTCAGATTTTTCGTTTGATGAATGATCAACATCATAATTATCGCCTTCATGTTTGCGCTTACTTTTGGCGTTGTTGCTAGTTCTAGATGAAGCTCTCTTCAAGCCTCGCGCAGCTTCATTTGCACCACTGAGACTGACGCTACTGGTTTGCTTTTCCAGGAAGGCCTTCAGGGCGAGCCTTCGACTCTGTCTTCTCCTTCTTTCTCTTTCTTTCCTTTTTCTGAGCTTGCGCTGTCTTTCCGTTTCAGAGAGGCCGCTGTCATCGCTATCGCTACTGGGTGAACTGCTTTCACTGGGGCCAAGATCATCATCGTCGTCATCTTCATCATCATAATATTCATCTTGATTTGACCGTTTACCAGACTTCAATGATTCACTTTTGTTGCGACGTCTACGAAGTATATTGCTCTGAACTGAACGTCGAGCTTTTATCGGAGATTGTCCCATACGGATACCTAGTTCGTCAAGCTCACTATCATCACTATCTGAGAGTGTTTCCGTATCCCTCATAAAGGAGTAGCGACGGATCAACCAATTAATGCAATACATTAGGATTGGGGCCCATATGTCTGTTATAATAAGCGTCAGGGTGACCAGAGTCAGAAACAGCCGAACGTTCGAATCTAAAGTTCGGAAGCTTTTGCCGAAATTACCACTTAAAGTTGTCCAGCCAACAAGTCCCCAACAGAAGTCTATCCCTTTGGCCATTTGCAGCAATGAATAACGTGTTTCATTAAAGAAATATGGGTAAGGCCACCCACCTAATTCGGTGCGCTTCTGTCGCGTATACCTTTTGACATACGGCATATTCCAACCTAAGCATCCAAAGAAAGATAATGTTAAGATGACATCTGTATCTAGCAGAATACCAATAAACACGGCAGCTGTTGTTAAGCCCTTGAATATTAGAAACATAGGCAAGCTGACTCTGGAGTTCGTAGCTGTAGACATAATCTCATAACCGTATGTTGTAATGCTACTAACGAAAAAACCAAAGTACATGAATGCTGTCACCAAATGTATCCAACCAACAGCTAAAATTCGTGATCGAATATCTTTCATTATCCTCCTAGGTTCATTAAAAGGGATCAAAAATAAGCGAGCTCTCCTCCACAAATATTTCCGCACTTTCCTGGTTCCTCGAGCTTTCTGCAAAAATTGAAAATACAAAGAATAGATCTTGCAACCCGCGATGGCTGCTGTTAGAGCCCGCACTGTCCACGGTGGAGGGTGAGGAGCCAGAAAGACTGTGATCGCATCTAGGCCAATACTGAGGGCTACAAGTAAGGTTAGGCAGATCTGGGGACTCATTTTCTTTTCCGGGAAATGCGGGTAGTTTCCAGCTACAATGAGCACAAGCAGCACAATCGCATTGTAGTGTGGACCGCTATCATATGCTTCCGTGTAGGTTTCAACCACAAAGGAAGCTAGCAGCCCAATGACCGGTACTATTGGTATATCTTTGTTCTTATCACCTGACACATTCAACCGACACACCAGGTTCGTGAGTGTATTCCAGAAGAGGGCCACGGGCTTAGTGATTTTCTTCCTACCCTTTTTCGTACAGCATAAAGCCTTCCACTGACTAGGATAGCAGCACAAGAGTAATTCTTCGCACTCTATTTCTCTAAAATATGCACGAATGTCACTCATAATATCATATAATATCGCCAAACAAGCATTTTCGGGTCGTCTGCCACGATTTCGAGTGGGTGGCTTTTTCTGTGAAGCAAAAGCTTCCTCGTCGGATTCACCACTACCGTACCCACGATTCATTTCAATATCTACATCATCATCATCACCATCACCATCATCATCTGCCGCGAAGGCCATATCTTGTAAGGACATTTTCTTGCTTAAACCGGCACCAGACCGAGTGATGGTGGTACTGAAGTGCTCGTCAGCGATCTGAATAGGAGAAAGCTCGTCTGGGGCACTCTTCAGAAACATAACTCCCGGAGGGGTGCGATATTTGTCATCGTTTAACTCATTCTGCTGTTGTTGACTTGGGGTCATGGGTGCTGCAGCAGCACTCGATGGATCTAAGAATTTCGGAGCTTGGAATGTTGCTCCCGGTGTTTTACGAAAAGAGCCGTGGGGTGAAGGCGTGGCAGCTGTAGTATCTAGTCTGCTCAGAATATCTGATGGTGATGGTTTACTATCTGCACCTCCGTACAGATGAGAAGCCCCATCATGCTCGGAATGGGGTCCATCTGGATGACTCGGTGTAGAGAGCATTCCTAGGTTACTTGACGCATACTGCTGGTCACTATAAGATGCCCCCCTCGGCACAATATTATTTGGGCGAAGTTGATTGCCATTATTACCAGTACCCCGTATCGGGATTTTACGTCGCACCGTACGCACTCGGGCAGAATCTGTTTCCATGTGGTTACTCGTGTCCAGCGAGTCATCTCGACCAGCAAGTAGGGAACTTGTTGACCTGGTAACAAGTAGACCTGTAGGGGATCTTCCTGCAGCATGTGCATCTACAGTGCGCTGGAAATTTGAACTCATATCATCTCTGCTTACACCCCTTGTATATGGTGAGCTAGAAATGAAGTATGGTGAATCGCTTGACTGTTGTAGGCTGAGACTGTGTGAGGTGTTATGGCTAGTGTTCTGCATTGAGCTATTGGCACTTGTGTCGGGCGATGCGAAATGGACTGATTTTACTGCTTCCTGCTGCATCTGCTCTTGCTGTTGCTGCTGCTGCTGCCGGGTTCTGTCTGCTTCAGCCTTTGCAAGGAGTTTGGCTCTAATCGAACCCTTAAGAGGTGGGAGTGGCGATGATCCAGCTACTACATCTGGTAAAGAAGCCTTCCGTTCTTGGAAATCACCGAGGTTCTCCTGGCCCACGTGCATATGCTGTTGCCCTTCCGCATCTGAAACCCCTGACTGCTGGTGCCGTTTCTGCTGTTTCTGCTGCTGTGACTGAAGTCTCGTAAGATCCAGGCCTGGGACAGGAGAGCGCACACCATAGCTACTCATATTGCCCTGTTCATGGGAGAATAACCCTTCCTCAGAGGAGATCTGATCATTCTCACTATCACTCTCCATCGAGCGACAACTTCAGTGTATGAACCTAACCAGATTTTAAAAAAATACGCTTTACATATTGTAGAGCGTGTAAACGCACTCTCCGGGGAGAAGTCCAACACGTCTTTCAGGAGCAGTGCAAGGATCGACCGACGTACGCACCCCTGGGAGAAAGGGGAAAGTTCCTTTTGGAAGTGAGAAAGGATATTTTGAGTGGGTTTTGGTGTCTAAGATTTGCGCTGTCCTCTGAATTTTAAGTATGTCGAATATTCACGGGCTCGGTTCCAGCAAGAAGGAGGAAGACGGAGAGAAGAGAAATGAGTTCTATACTGGAGGTGCCGATGGGCACGGTGGTGGCTCTGGCATGGCTGTCCTGGGCCCTCCCCCGGGTGGAGGAAGGGCTCCTCCGACTGGAGTCAACGACGTCTTCAACAGACTCGTACAATCGGCATCTCAACACACACAGGAGGGCGACGACGGAGAGGCACCCCCGACGGACGAAGAAAACAACGTTATCACTATCTACAGCAATGGTTTTAGAGTCAACGATGGCCCACTACGGGATCCTGAGAACAATGAGGAAAACAGAGCTTTTCTAGACGAGCTTCTGAAGGGTTACGTTCCCCGAGAATTGCGCCCAACACGCAAGGATCCGAGCAAGCCCATGAATATTTCCCTCGCAGACAAGCGATCGGAAACATATACTCCCCCAGCCTACGTACCTTTCAGCAGCGGAACCAGCCTTGGAGGAGGTTCACCAAACCATGGAGGCTCATTCGACCCTGCAACCCTCCCTATGGGGCCCGAGTTAGTTGCAAATGAAGCGACCACAACCATTCAAATTAAAACAAGTTCTGGGAAGAAATTGAGACTGAAAGTCAATACGAGCATCACAGTCTTGCAACTAGCAGCAATCGTCGCAGAACAGGCAGGTCAAGGAGATCAGCCGTTTTCTCTTTCCTCTGGGTTCCCTCCTCAAGATTTGACCGACCACGAAGCCACAATCGAGGCAGCTGGTCTAAAAGGCGCCTCCATCACCCAGAGGTAGGCATTCGGGACAGTGCAGCGGGGCAGGGCCTTCTTTGTAACTACTTTGTACTAATTTAAAGCCAATAAATCTCTTGTAAAAAAAACATTCTGTTTTCTTTAGAAAATGTACCGTCGTGCGGATGGGATTCGTCGAAGCGAAGAAAAGGTGATTAAAGGTGATTCATAAGGAGCTTTTCTTTGCATTAACTTAATATTTGCATCAATACTCTAGCTTTATCTCTAATTCACTGTTTAAAGGGAACATGGGTAAGGACAAAAAGGAGAAATCACAGTCTGGAGACGTGATAGAGCCATCTTCTGAGACTCCTAAAATTGACACAAGCCGATGGCCGCTTCTGTTGAAAAACTACGATCAATTGAACGTGCGTTCAGCTCATTATACACCGATTCCTTCTGGTATGTCACCATTAAAGCGACAAATGCGTGATTATTGCCAATATGGTGTCATCAACCTGGACAAACCTGCCAACCCTTCTTCCCATGAAGTTGTGGCTTGGATCAAGCGCATTATGCGTGTGGACAAAACTGGCCACAGCGGCACCCTGGATCCCAAGGTGACGGGTTGCCTCATTGTCTGCATCGACAGGGCAACACGTCTTGTAAAAGCACAGCAGAGTGCAGGTAAGGAATATGTGGGTGTCGTGAGATTGCACAGTGCTATAGAGCACGAGAAGGTCCTCAATAAGGCCATCGACACTCTCACAGGAGCTCTTTTCCAAAGACCACCTCTAATATCCGCAGTCAAAAGAACGTTGCGAATTCGCACAATTTATGAAAGCAAGTTAATCGAGTTTGACCCAGTGCGTAACCTTGGGGTCTTTTGGGTTAGTTGCGAAGCAGGAACATACATTCGTACCCTTTGTGTCCACCTTGGCCTTCTTGTGGGAACTGGTGGTCATATGCAAGAACTTAGACGAGTCCGTTCCGGAATCATGAGTGAGGATGACAACATGGTTACGATGCATGATGTACTAGATGCTCAATACCAGTATGACAGCTTCAAGGATGAGTCTTATTTGCGTCGTGTAGTCATGCCTTTAGAAACACTACTTACAAACTACAAAAGAATTGTCGTCAAAGACAGTGCAGTAAACGCTATATGCTATGGAGCTAAATTGATGATACCAGGATTACTTCGATTTGCAGATGGTATCGAGGTGGGGGATGAAGTGGTAATGATCACTACCAAGGGCGAAGCCATTGCTGTAGGCATTGCGCAGATGACCACAGCGGTGATGGCCACAGTGGACCATGGGGGTGTGGCCAAGATAAAGCGCGTGATAATGGAGAGGGATACGTACCCACGACGCTGGGGTTTGGGTCCTGTGGCACAGAGAAAGAAAGCCCTCATTAAAGAAGGTAAATTGGACAAATATGGTCGTGCAACGTCGGATACACCTTCTGATTTCACAGGGGCTACAACACCCTCAGCTAAGACTCCTGCTCCTGCTCCTGCTCCTGCTTCTGGTGATGGTGCTAGTGCACACGGCACTCCAATGACTAATTCTGGCTCCACCGAAAAGAAAGAGAAAAAGGAGAAGAAGGACAAGAAAGAGAAGAAGGAGAAGAAGGAGAAGAAGCGCGATCGCGACGAGGGTAGTGATGGGGAGCATAAGAAGAAGAAGGAGAAAAAGTGAAGCAAATCTCACTTTTGCTACAGCTACCTACCAAGAGACTGAATGTAAATAGTTATGTAGATTCATCAGCACTAGCGCCTTACACCCATCTGCCCATCTATCTATTTCGGCAATGCTCGCTCTTCTCAGCAAGAATCTTGGCGGAATTTCATGGTTTTGTTTTTGTTATACTACATGACATGTATGTACTAAGGTTTGCTGCAATGCAGGCTGAAACTAAAGAAAGTCATCTGCATCAACGTAGCCCTCGTCTCTGGAAAGGGGAGCATCTGCTGCATCATCGACAGCATCCTCTCTGTTAACATCGACTTCATCACCACCTCCATCTCCATCTCCATCTACATCTCCAGCAGCTGTGTCTATCACGACATCCGCATCGTCGTTCTCTCCAAGGTCATCTGGTATTTCTGGCACATAATCTGCTCCATCGCCCACAAAACCCTGTGCTCTAGTTGCTAGGCCTTCTTGTATACGGCGCTGTTCTTGTTCTTGTAGCTCATTCGCTTCATCTAGCCATTCGCTAAAGACGTCGATAGGGTCTGTCAAAGTATTGATCTGTGTTTCGAATTTAGCATCACATATACGACAAACCAGCTCCCCAATCATGCTGCTTAAGTTGAGCTTACAGCTTACTGACTTTTCATGATTACAGAAAAGACATTTAAATACCGTGGCCACAGCCCTAACAACCTTTTTCTTGACTACTTTCTGAGCCTTCTTTCGTCTCCCCATATCGCTTTAGATTTAGACTAAAATCAATAAAATTTCCACGAAGCGGAAAAAACTAACTTGTGTATTCTGTTTGTATACACCACGGGATCAAATTACCTTTGCTTCAGTAAAGATGAGGCTTTTTTTCATCAGCGGGTTTTCTTCTTCGGCTCTCTGGCACCTTTTCCCGTAACTTTTCAACAGTTTACACAGCACCCCCCCAATAAATTGGGGAAAATACTGTGTAATCTTACTTTTTTGCATTTTTTTATTATTTGAGTTCACAGATATCTATTTTATTAACAGAAATCTAAACGCAATCTTTAGCAAGCTGCTTGATAGGATAGAGATAGGAGAATGGTTGGAGCAAGGAGGAGAGATGGTCGCCGCAGGGAACAAAGACGTGCAAAATATTTCGTCTTGCATGAAGAAATCAACCAAGCGTACAATACTGAAGTTGATATGGTCGAGTTGACATCGAACCTGCATAGACAGCGCAAGCCTCTGAGTGACACAGATGCGTGGGAACTCTTTGATGCAATCAGGAAGAACAAGGCAGGAAATTTTGGAATCATTCGTATGATGGATCTGCAACTCGATTCCATGCATGACACACCTACGCTGCAAGATGGAAACCAGGGGCACTTTGGCTATCTGACTCGAAACACCCTGCTATCGTATGCGATTAGTTTTGGTCGCGATAAGATTACCTCTCAGTTGCTCCGAGCGGGAGCCAATGCAGCTTTGTGTATGGGAGAGCAGTGCGATGAGCGTCTGGCGGCTGCTGTACGCTTAAGAATGATGCAAATTCCAGGCGCTTATCGAACATACCTTGTGAAAATGTATGCTTTTTTTCACAGAAATTTTGCGTGTTCCTCAATCGATGATGATGCTACTACCGCTGAAATCAACCGCACAACATGCGATTGCGGCTGTGGGAAAGCACCAACGTTGCTTTTACAGCCTTGTGGGCATCATATTAGTGGGACCTGCTATTGGGAAAGTGTCCTGAGATGCACTCAAGATTGCAAACACAACAGCACCAGTTGTCCATGCTCAGAATGCGATTGTACCGAGTTGGACATTCCAGGAGACATTGGCAGTCCCACTGTACAGTCTATAGTTTCAGTAACCTTACTTCAGGAAAAAGTAATCTGCGAGACTAACGCACCTGTGGTTGATGCAGCTAGTTCTATAGCTTTGCACTCGCTTAA
>JACLAC010009054.1_pt1 | contig 13022 bp, 4 predicted proteins | sample 8027881 | NCBI WGS metagenome assembly JACLAC01 (sample SAMN15725517, study PRJNA655200) | protist metagenome | isolation source: fluorescence activated cell sorting (FACS) single amplified genomes of... | place: Spain: Blaines Bay Microbial Observatory, Mediterranean Sea | collected 2016-01-19 | reverse complement strand
TTCATCATCACTTTCCAATGGTGGGCCAGACAATGAAGTACAAATAGTATTAATCATATTTTGAAAACTCTCCTTTTCAACTTCGCTATTCATATTGCTGGACGATACAATTAAATTACCACCCCCATAACTTTGATAATCTTCTATATATCGATCGTTGGATGGCACTTTTTCTGGCATTGTTCCTGTGAAACCAAGAGCAGCGTATGCACATGATGCAAATGTTCTCGCTGAATTGCTTGAATTACCACCACCACCACCACTACCCAATAAAATAAACGGTATATCTGTATTTCTTACGTGATGAATTATTGGAACATATGCCTTTGACGATAAGTTCCACTTAGACGAGCTAGATGCAACCGAAGCAGCATTGACGTTCAACACAATGACCGTTGGGCGATAGAAAGAGCAGGCTCTGGCAAAAATAGGACCAAATGCTGCTTCTAGTTCGGAATCAGTTAATCCATTAGGTAATGGCACATTACGATTACATTTTTGTCCACGTCCATGACCAATATCCTCTTGCTTTCCAGTACCATTAATGGAAGCGTAGGAAAAGATGTGTGGGATTTTGTGCGTGTCACCATCAGTTTTGGACTTTTTGTTGGGTTCTTCTCCCATTGTTCTTGTTGCTGCTGCTGTATCTGCTGCTGGACGCTTTCGATTTGAATTCAATACCTTCTTTTTCTTTTCAGCTGCAGCTGCAGCTTTCTTTTCTGCCTCTATTTGTCTCATTGCTTCCTCCTTTGCAACATGATTTGCATGTCGTTCAAACTCATCGTTTGCCGACTCCTGGTTCCCATGAAATGATAGGCACATGACTTTGTTTGATGTGTAGAATGCTTCCTCAACACCATCACTATGTTCATAACCAACATTGACATACAATATTCGGGTGTGATTTTCACACAAAGTTAAGAGACATAGAACGACATCGTTGAGAAAATGTCCATCAATCGCCTGGTCCGGCTTTGCGCGAGACATGCCACCCTCAAAATTCACCGCGAGTGTAATCTGTTCTGAATTTATAATTTCTGCACAACCAACTGATCCACTTGCCCGAACTCTTGAAAATTGGTATGCACCTTTGTGCACTGTTGACTCTTGTCTAAAACCACAACGTTTTACTGCGACAGCAAGACGACTTTCGTTCAGAGTTTGCTGTGATTTAGGGAGAGAAAGTTGTTCTAACATATGAAGGTATCGATCTTCATGAAATTTTGAGAGCTCATCTTGCTTTAACCATCTTGGACGAAGTCTTTGTGTCCATTTTAACAAATCCAAAGATCTTAAAAGTTCATGTGCCATTGAGTATCTTTTTAGATTGAGAGCCGCAACAGATGGGCCCATCGCAAGTGAATCAAAGTCATCACAGTGAAAATATGCCACACGACGATTGACGGTGGGTGGTGGTGAATCCATTTGAGTAATATTGTCCATTCTCGTGACCTTTTTTCACGTGAACCAGTTTCAAGTTGGTTCTCTGTGGTTCAGTTCGAAGTGATTCCTCAAAAAGTGAATCAGAGATCAGATAGGAACCTAGATCATCAGAGAGTGATTTTCCAGATTTAGATTCACAAAAAGATTCACAAAAAATGTTGATGTTTAAAAAAGTGTGATTGATGACCTTGAGTGTAGTTCCTAGTTCCTATTTGTAAGTGAGGCTCGAAGGCACTAAGCAAAAATTCTTTTTTATACCCAATACATTTTCAAGTCTATTTTTCCTAAAAAAAGGATAACTTTTGGATAACTTTTTTATAATAATAAACTGTGTTTTATTGACCCTACTAATAATTAGACATGTTATCCAAAAGTTATCCAGTTCAAAAACTGTGTTCTATTGACCGCAATAGGATCCAAGACTTGTTATCTCAAAGTTATCTAAATGGATAAAATTCGGTTTCCTTGCTTGGTACGTAGGGTATGTATCAATAAATAGGGTAGGTGTCTTGTCTTGTCTGCAACTATAAAATCTATTGAGTGGGAGTACTGCTGTACTTAACTGTACTTAACTGTACGGTAGGTATTACCGTATTTGCCTGTGTCGACAATCACCTTTTACTTATACTTATACTTAGGAACTATATATACTTTTCGATATAGTTCCTGCTGTGGTGGCAATCTCTCCCTCTCTCTCGATCTCTCTCTCGATCTAGTCTAAAAAAAGTACAAGGAGGAAAAGGAAGATCGAACTCTTTTCTGTGAACTCTTTTCTGTGTAACTCAATGTTGGTCGAATCTTGATTGTTCGAGTTTTCAACATTTTTAATATATATATATATATATATATATATATAGACTTAACTAATTCCACGGTCTAATTGGTCTAAAAATGTCCAGCTAAAAATGTTGAAACCCTTTCCCTTTTCCATCATTGAGGACAGTCTATAAATGGTGATTGAAATATGAATGGATGGGGGAAGAAGAAGAAAGAGTGGCGGGAGAAGAAGAAGAAGGAGAAATCAGTCATCTCCATCACACCCGAGAAAATACTCGTAGATCGGTCTCGTATCCATTTGGAAAGTACTCACTGGATACCACACGTGCAACCAACTCAACTAGCTGCGACAAGTTTTCACTTCAAAAGACATCTTTCACAGCATTATGCCACTTTACAATTTTAAAAAAATGGCACCTGTTCCAACACATACTGATTTTGTTGATGTAGTACTTTCCCGTACTCAAAGAAAGACACCTACTGTCTGTCACAGAGGTTGGGCGATCTCACGTATTCGTGCATTCTACACACGTAAAGTAAAGTTCACCCAGCAGACTTACCACGACAAAATCAGTCGCATCTTGGACGAGTTTCCACGTCTGGACGATATTCATCCATTTTATTCGGATCTGTGCAATGTTCTTTACGACAGAGACCACTACAAACTTGCGCTTGGACAAATGTCAATGGCACGTCAATTAATTGATAATCTTGCCAAAGATTACGTTCGACTTCTCAAATATGCCGACTCACAATACCGCGCCAAACAGTTGAAGCGCGCCGCTCTTGGTCGTATGTGCACTTTGATGCGAAAAATGGGACCATCACTTGGATACTTGGAAGAAGTGCGCAAACATTTGTCACGTTTACCATCCATTGATCCTAATACTAGAACATTATTAATTACAGGTTACCCAAATGTTGGTAAAAGTTCATTCATGAACAAAGTAACTCGCGCAGACGTTGAAGTTCAACCGTACGCATTCACAACTAAATCACTTTACGTTGGTCATATGGACTACAAGTACTTAAGATGGCAAGTCATTGATACACCGGGTATTTTAGATCATCCTTTAGAGGAAAGAAATACAATTGAAATGTGTGCAATTACAGCATTAGCACATCTTCAATGTACTGTCATGTACTTTTTAGATCTTTCTGAAATGTGTGGCTACACAATCGACCAGCAAATGGAGTTGTTCAACAACATCAAACCATTGTTTGCCAACAAAGCTTTAATGCTTGTTTTCTCAAAAAGTGACTTGACTACTTTGGCCACATTGGATGAAGAAACACGTGCTAAAGTATTAAAGTGGGCAAAAGTTGCTGTCCCCGAAGATGAAAATCGTATGCAATTGTCCTCTGCCACAGAAGAAGGAATTTCTGCTGTCAAAACTCGCGCATGTGATATCTTACTTGAAAAAAGAGTTGCGGCCAAGTTACGTGGCCGTAAGTTACCTGGTGTTATGAATCGTTTAACTGTTGCAAATCCAGTAGCAAGAGATGCATCGGAACGTGCAAGACAAGAAGCTACCGTAACCTCCATTCCACAATCAGTTGTCGATGAGCGCGCCAGAAAAGCTGCAGCAGCACTTGTTAACGGTACGAAGGGAGAGGATGAGGATGAAGATGATATGATGATGGATGTAGAAGATGATCGTAAGAAGACACAAAAAGATATTATGAATGAAAACGGTGGTGCTGGTATATGGGCACAAAATTGGCGTGAGCACTGGCAGTTGAAGAACAACGAATGGCGTACAGATGGTGTACCAGAAATTATGGATGGTAAGAATATTGCGGATTTTGTTGATCCTGATATCATGAAAAAGTTAGAAATGTTAGAGAAAGAGGAAGAAGAGCTGGATGCACAAATGGATGCAGAATCATCTGAATCAGAAGTTGATGAAGATGAAAGAGCCATGGTTAGTAAAATTAAAGAAAGAAGAAAAATGATGGTACACAAGAGTCGCAACAACAAACATAACAACCGACCCACCATTCCAAGAAAGCACCGCATTCCAAAAACAGGCGACGCCTTCCGCAAAAGCATGGGTGCCCGCGGTTTAGATACGAGCAAAGTTGATCCTGATCAACATCGTGGTCGCAAAAGAACACGTAATGATCGCGGAGATGATGATGGTGATGATCCAATGGGACTGGGGTCACTTGCACCTGGTGAAGGAACTATTGGTGGTAGAACAAGAGCAAGTGGAGAGGGGCCAACATCTACTGGTATTTCGCGTAGTCAAAGCCGCAGTCGTCATCCATCCAAACGTCCTAAACCAAAGGATCAACAAGGTATTACTGAGCAGTTAGGTATTAAAGCCAGAAAGATGATGAAGACAAGACAGCGTAAGATGAATATATTGGCTAAAGCAGGTGAGTCCGATCGTCACATTCGCGAGAAGAAACCAAAACATTTATACTCTGGTAAAAGTGGATCAGGCACTCGTGACAGAAGGTAAAGGCAACCCCAGAAAGAGAAAGACAGAGACAGAGGCAGAGGTTTAAGAGAAAGGGGGTCGGTGGACGGGGGACTGGGAACTGGGGTCGAATGTGGAAATTTAACGCTGTACAACAAAATATAATGAAGAAAAAGTAAGAAAGGTACTATGATATTCGTTAGTGCATTTTTTTAAAAACAATGGCTACCAAAAGCCAAAAGTATATTTCTATGGTAATATTTCTACCAAGGTATGGTAATATCAAATGCCCAATTTCTTTTTCCTTTGACGTATCAATTTATCCCAATTCTTTACAGTAAATGGATAACCCACTCTTGCATCTGGTTTCAATATATTTCCATTTCTTTCCCATGATGCCGCCTCACCACAACCATTACCTGTATCACCTTTCTTATCTTCGGAGGTAGAGGACAAAGTGCACATGCTGTAGTAGCCCCCTCCTTTTCGGTAAACATCTAACTGACCGCCAGTCAAGTGACCACCACACTTTAATGCATGAAAATATGGACCAGGTATTAATCTAACATCAAGTGAAACACGTGTCCGTGATGTTTTATTTTCAGTTGTCCAATGATTACAAATTGCACCACCAAAATGTTTTACAATATCTCCATACTTGCCTTCGATTGGATGCCAATCTTCTGCCCCAGGTAAACTTTCTAAATGAAGGGCAGATGTACCACGAATAATTGTCAATGGTATGTAAAAATTAATTGAACATGGGTGATGCCCATAGCTAACATCACTATGCGGTCCTATACTAAATTCATCTGGTTGAACTATTCTTAAACAAGGGAAGGATTGATAATATATTTTACTTAATTTTTTTTCACGATTGCTTTTATTATATAATTCAGCTATTTTTGGTGCACATACATTACGTACAAAGGAATCAAATATTTGCTGAAATTCAGATGGAGAAGAAGATGACATGATTGCATTGGTAAGAGATTTTAATAAATTGTCTTTTGCCATAGGGTCTTTATGTAACATTTCAAGATTTATATCAGTAGATACTTTGCATGTTCTTAATAGTGATTCACGTAATGGAAATAATTTTGTATCAAACGAAAACTCACCTTCCTTCATTAAATGTTTTTGAAATGATGTAATTATGGTATCATACTCCACTTTACCCGTTGCCTGTCGTATAGCATTCAATGCATTTGTTCTCCTAATTGTTGCTTTTTCTACATGTGTTGATACGACTTCTTGTAATTTTGGTGGATAAGGCAAAGGTGGAAGACTGGAAGAATTGGCGGTAACATTTGATACAGATTGACCAAACCATTGAGGTTTGGTGACTGTCTTGCTCGTGCTCACATCAACATTTGTAGTAACAATTACATTGTCTACTTTACCTCTCGATAAATTAATCTTCTGTTCTGCCGGTGCTGATTGACCATGTGTTTGTTGACTCTGCTTTTGTTGACTGTGTTCACGACATATTTTTTGGATGATTTCCGTTGTTGATGTTTTCGTTGAATATTTGATTCGTCGAAATTTTCCAATTGATGCTGGATAGGCAAAAAACTCTTCTTGTCGAGCTGCATCGGAATCATTAAGAAAGCCATGCACAACTAAATCAATTTTTTCTTTCTTCATGAATTGTTCGTCAACTATTAAAGGACATGGACAAATTACACGATCCACATATTGTAGCGAACGAATAATTGACGAACGGCCACCTTCAGGTATTATTGGCGATCTTTTGTAGCCGGCAGCATCATTATCACCGGTAACCCCTATTATAACTCGATCACCAAGTTCAGCACACTGTTTAATTGCTTCAAGATGGCCAATATGAAACAAATCAAATACACCATCCATATAAACCGTACACCGAGGCCTTTTTTTCTTTTTTCTCAAAAACTCATACTCAATAGCTTCTTGCTTTTTTAAATATTCTAACAGCGAACCACGGTTATGTGTAGTTGCCTTTCTTTTAGCACGTGAAATCGGTTGCATTGGAATATAATGTTCATCCTGTAAAATTGTTTTTTTGCCACCCTCCCACAAACCTCCTGGAAGAAGAAGTGGCGCCAATTTCTTTTTGTCTCCCTCTTTTGTTTCTACACCTCTTTCATCTGACAATAATTTCAGCTGTTGTTTGTTGTGACTGGCCGATTGATAATACACATGAAAACAATCGTCACCAAACGCACGTTTAAGAAGACTAACAGGCATGTTTGGCCCACTAATATTTCTCAGTGGGCCTAATTCAAGTGTCTTAGTCAATGGAAATAATTCGTACTCTCTATAACATTCCTTTGGCCACATTTCAATAGCCTTTCTTGTGTTAAAGTGATACATTGGGAAGAGATCAGGCATATTTTTATCATCAGCACCAGAACATTGTTGCATTATTGACACAATGTGGTTAATATACCCTGGTGTTTGTGCTTTTCCATTTTTTTTAACTCCAATTACTTTGATTAAATCTTCCCTTTTCTCATATTTTCTAATTGTAAACAAATCAAGAAACACTGAAGTCATTCGTTTCGATCTTATACGATCACCACCCTCCCAGGGTCTAACACTGTAAGTAAAATGTGGCCCCAAAACCCTTGATAAGTTCGCATTTACGTAATCGTACGTAGAAGTACCATCTTTCTCAAGAATTGCGATGTCAATATCATCATCACAAAATAAAATGGAATGTTGTCGGATGGCACCAAGGAGCGACCCACCAGTCACAATATATTCTACATTCAAAATTTCAAGTGCTGATCTTACAGCATCTAATACTTCATACAAAACCGAAACTTCTTTTCTACTGATTAAAACAGGTTCAGGTCCTAATTTCGGTGGGCGGCTCATATCTTTGTGGATAGCATCAACATAATTTTTACTTTGATCCTCTGTGCCTCTGCTCATCATATGTGCTCATCATCATCCTCTGTGTGCGATATAAGTCTATTGGAACTATATATATATATTTCATATATGACTTTATAATATTCCCAACTATTGATCATGTGTATACTGTAGGAACCTATATGTACGAGTGTTTTTGTATTTTTACACTTGTTTTTACAGACAATATTTAAAATGGTAAGTGTCAGTTTCGGGAATTTATCAAAATATTTCAAAATATTTTTTTAAATATTACGGTATAATTGGGATCCATTTATGAGTTACCAATTAACCAATCACGACAAGTGGATCCGAGGTCGTAATCGAAGGCAACATCTTCGCGATAAGACGTCGGATGCTTGGTCTTCGATGGGACCTCCAGTGGCACCAGCTGAACCGGAAGATGTTGTATGTTGTTTGACACGTGGTAATTGGCGCCGCTCTTTATGTTGTACTCTATTATTAAATATTTTGGGAACTGTTGGATTATTTACCTCTTTTTTTTCAGCTCAATCTGCTGGATTAGACGTTGTCAAAGGTTACTTTTGTCTTCATGATACTGCAATATGCCGAATTTCAGATTTTCAATCCATTCCAACTTTAGATACAAAACCAGTACAAAAATGGTGTATGGACCCATCTTCAACTGAAGAAGCTTCAACCACTACTATCACAACAGCAGCACCCTCTACAACTACTAAGAATAATTCAACTGGTGGAACACCACCTTCACTTTGTTTTAGTACGTCTACCTCGGAATGTATTCAGGCCAATGGTTTAGGTCAAGCACTGACATTAATTGAAGGTATATTACATGATGGTTCTATGCGTTTACTTAATATACCAATAACACAAAGATGGTTATATGTTGGATGTGGTTTTTTAGCACTACATACATTAACATTATTAGTATTGGAATTACCAAGAAACCGTTTGTCGTACAGTTGGACATCTAGACAAGTACCTGAAAGAATCTTTGGTGAAACGATTGTTGTTATATGTGCACAACTTTTTTTAAGAATATTAATTATAGCATTTCTTGCAATAACAAGTATAACAGCCTTTTCATTTCCATTAAACGCAAATTGTGATGAAATTAATACATTACCAAAAAATGATGATATTGCAGCAACGGTATCATCAAGAAAACAATTTTTAGCAGATTGCAACTTGTTACATACAAAATGTCATCTTAATATACATGGTATTAGTACAACATGGACAAATGATGATTATATAAAATTAACAGATTATATTATTGGGTGTGCAATATATGTTAGTATACTTCTCGGTGCTGGTATATGGAAATGGTCAGTATGGTCTTGTTGTATTGCAGATACTGTAGTAGATGATGATGCAGTAGAAATGATGGATGTTGATGAAAGTGATAGAATAAAAAAGGAACAATTTGATGAAGCTATTAGAAGAATACAATTGAAAAGAAAAATTCAACGAGAAAGGAAATTATATGGTGAGTGTAAAGACAATATACAAAATATTGAAGGTAGAAGAAAAAGAGGTTTACATGGTGAAGGTATCGACGAAGATGGAATATGGGATGGTGAATTAAGAAATGAAAATGATATTATTGAAAATGATTTAGATTCACCATCAACATCACTGGCATCTAATACATATACACCTACTATTAATAGTAATCGGCCAAGATCATATTCACCAACAACATCCTCGCCAACAGATACACATGTTACATTAATTCATACAAATAGTAAAAGTGAATTGCGCCCACCAACACCTGGTTTATTTGCATCACATTCTTATATTATAAGTACAAATAGTAATGGCCAACCAACAGCACAATCAGTTACACAAAGAGTGGATGAAAGAACAGGCAGAATTGTGACACCTACTAAAAAGAATAGGGATCGAGCAAGAAGGAGAAATTCACCTGCAAAAGGATCCCCACAAACACCAATAGAAGAAGATCGTGTTTTAGAAGTATTAACAACATCCAAAGAGGACGAAATGCCCGCAAATGAAGATGGTGTACCGATATGCATTGTATGTTTAGATTTATTAAATGTTGACTCATCATCACCTATGGAAAAAAGAGAAGCATTACAATGTGGTCATGTATTTCATACAGAATGTATTCAGCAGTGGTTTAGAGAAGGTGGTCAAGGAAATTTATGTCCAATATGTCGAACAAAAGCATTTTGAAGAATTATTGAACACATATGAAAAACAACAGACGCTTCACTGATAGAAATTTTCAACCGGTCTTACAATATGCATAGAAAATTAAGAGGACGAAAAAAAAACAAAGTAAAAAAGAGAAGTAGATGATTTTAGACCTTATATAAATAATTATATATTTTAAATAATATAATATTTATGATGTATGTATGTACGTACCTAAGTATGATGTATGTTTGTTTGTTTGTATGATGCATGCATGGCTAGGTTGCATTAGTTTCATAATTGAAATAATGTAATGCTTCTATCTTCAGTCGCAAATTCAATAACACATACATATTTATGTTGTACACACATTCATAGTTCTCAAATTAAAATATGTTCAAAAGGAAAGAAAAAGGAGAAAATGTATAACTACAGTAAAAAGTAAAAAGCCTTCTTCTTCATCAGGTAACTACCTTGTGTTTTGCCAGTAAAAAAATCTGTTCATCTTGTATTACTTCCTAGAATTTTTAATATATGTTCAAAAGATGGGCGTTTTGATGGCGTTTGATTCCAACATGTTTCAGTAAGTACTTCTATATCATGTGGCATATCAGGTACCATCATATTTATGTGATCACGAAATCTTAATGTTGGTCTTAATTGATGTTGCGTCACACGTAATGCTATTTGATATGGGTTTGAAATTTCACCTGATAATAATAAACGATGATATGGTTGTTCACGTGACCATATTGCCCATATTAACATACCATATGAATATACATCAATAGCATAACCAACATTTGGCCCAAGTAATGTTGGTCTCTCACTGAACATTTCTGGTGCCATAAATACAGGTGTACCTACTTGGCCTGTTATTGATAATGCTGCTGTTTTTAAACGATGAACAGGTGATCTTCTAATATCATTTCTACCCCCCTTTTTATTATGATCTTGATGTCTATTTTGATTTGAATGAAGTTCACGACTAACTCCAAAATCACAAATTTTAAAGATACCATTTTCATTTAACAGTACGTTTTCTGGTTTTAAATCACGATGTATAGTATGCGAACGATGAAGAAATAACATACCACGAGCAATTTGTTCAACAACTACAGGTACAAATGTCGTCCACCACGAAAGTTCATCGTCATCATCATTTTCTTCAAATTGCTGCTGCTGCTGATGATGATCACTAACATGGTTTTGATTACTAAGATTAAAATTTCCAATATCCCATTGATTAATATCTCTACCAGTATCCAAAACATGTTGTCTTAATACATTTGCTCTAACATTTCTAGTATCTTTCAATGGCCTTGCCATTAAATCATGCAAACTTAAAGGACAATATTCTTCAACTAATAACAATGTTTTAGGTGTGAATGCAATACCATAAAACTGTACAACATATGTATGCCTTAATCTAGCCAACATTTTTGCTTCTTGACGAAAATCTTGTAAATCATATTCATATTCTTCTGCTGAATGAAAATCTTGTGGTGATGGTAATGCTAAACTTTTAACAGCAACTCTTATTTTTTGATCATTTGCTGATCCATACGTTGCACGATAGACTAAACATGATCCACCTCTACCAATTTGTTCATGTATGATTAAATTGTTTACATCAACTAACCATTCACGTGCAGTTGTTGGTGATGAAAAAGATTCATCACTACGATTTCTTACCTGAATATCACGACTACCACTAGAAGAATTATTGGATGAGTTACGACTGTATTGATTATTGACAAAATTTGGATTTAAACCAGGCAACGGGGGTGCTGGGCGTTTAAAATGATCATTCAACACAAATGATAATCTTTGACTGCTTTGATCCCCGCTATTATTATCGTTGCTGTCACGATTGTCACCAATGGGTACACCATTGTTGTTGTTACTGTTACTACCATATTTGGTACTGTCGTTGTCATGGTTAGAAAGAAGCGGAGTGGAAATAGAATTTTGATTGGAGTTTAAAGGAGACGAAGATGTTGAAGTTAAAGGAAACGAATCAACCGAACGATTGGGACTAGAGCGACTATAATAATTATCTTGTTGATTTGAATTTTTTTGACCCTGTTGTTGTTGATGCTGCTCCCTTTGTTGTGGAGATAAAAATAATGGTTCTGGATTGGAATTTGCACGAGTTTTACCAGTTGATTGGTATCCACGTAGATTTCCTAACAAATGACGCATCATATCATCATCAACACGTTGTGCAGGTGGACTAAATTGTGCTGAAAATACACTTAAACTATCATACTGTTCACGCATTTTTTTCCTTTTCTCTCTTGCATCCTTTATTTCTTTTTCACGTTTTTTATTTGAACGATGTAAAGACGACACAAATGCAACAGCTGCAACACCCAAAATACACGCACCCGATGCAACTGCTATTAAACCGGCCGCACCAACTGCTAAGTGTGTTGGTATTAATGGTGTTTTACCACCACCACTAGATGGTGATGGTGAATGATCATTAGGTGATCTTTCACATGAAGGACCAAAATATGGTTCAATACATGTACAGTTACCAGTTGATTGACCACATGTGCCTCTACCGTTACATGGATTTGAAGCACCACCAGGACATGGGTTACACGTGTCGTCCTGAAATGGCTTTAATTTATCACGTGTGACATAATATCCAGCTGCACATGTTATGCATCCTGTTGAAGCTAAAAAATGATCACGGCACACACATTTTGAACCCCCAATATTCATACCAAGTAAAAGTTTGGAATCATTGGAACAGACCCCACGATTAAAACACCCACATTCCTTACACATGGATCCCGTCCATGGCCAATCACAATCACATACTTGGTTGTCATTTGGTAAATTAATACAAGTACCTTGACCAGAACAGTCAAGTTTATTCGAACAGGGTAAAGCACAATTATTACCACGAAAACCTTTCATGCAATGAACACAATTTGTATTCGGATCAAAATTTAGCGGACATTCACACTTGAATGTTGGGATTGGAGTCGGATTAAGAAATGGACTTTGGCTGTAGCTCGAGGAAGATTCTTTTGGTGGTGTCGTCTTTCTACATGTACCACCTTTACATAAACATACGTCACACTCCGCACCACCAAATACTTTTGGGCATATACACGAACCGTTATACTTTGCACTTGGTACACCATGTTTACATATTAATGTTGTATGATTTATTTGTGGTGTCGGCGGTTTTAAACTAGGCGTTGTCGGAAAGGTAGAAAGAAGTAGAAGTAGAACAAGAGTGACTTTCAAAGACAACAACATATGCCTTACAATCATTCAGAGAGTATTTCCATAAATCCATAAATTTGTATTCGAAAG
>JACLAC010018970.1_pt1 | contig 13023 bp, 16 predicted proteins | sample 8027881 | NCBI WGS metagenome assembly JACLAC01 (sample SAMN15725517, study PRJNA655200) | protist metagenome | isolation source: fluorescence activated cell sorting (FACS) single amplified genomes of... | place: Spain: Blaines Bay Microbial Observatory, Mediterranean Sea | collected 2016-01-19 | reverse complement strand
CCCCTTCCAACTATATCCAGCACCGGAATGCAAAGGTGTTGTCTGCCAGCCAAGCCGTGTCGAACCGTTGTCGAAACAATTCGGGACCGTCACAGCGGTAGCACAAACATCGCTAGAGCCACCTTCGCCACGGACCTATGAGGGGCGTCTGCTTTGTACCTGGGTCTGAGGCGGGTGTCCTGGCGCCCCGGAACTATGAATTATATCTGGGGCGGTTGGGTATCCCAAAGGCCGCCCCAGAACAAAGTCGTACCTCGTAGTACATAGTCGTACCTCGTAGTTCATAGTCGTACCTCGTAGTGCAAAGTCGTACATCGTAGCACAAAGTCGCACCTCGTAGTATGTTGAACTGAGGTGTGTCTTTTCCCTTTCTGTCCCGAGCCAAAGCTTGGAGGTGTATAGTGCACCTCTCGTATATATAGGTCTAGTCTAGATGTCCTTGCGTATGGATTGTTCCCACACGTTTACCCGCTCGACTGACGACACTGACCTTGACGCGGCTCAAGCTATCTTTGGTCCAGCTGAAAATAGATTCAAGGCCTCAACTACATTAGCAGGGTTATGAGCCCAAAGGCTCGTAGAGCCCAACGCCGATGGCGCAGACGGCCCCGACCCACGAAGAAGAGCACAACCGGATTTGGACAGTCGGCATTTCTGGAGAACGAGGCGCCCTAGGTCGCCCGAAGGAATGGGACGGCAATGATGCTGGCTTTGAAGATTTCACATGGAAATTCTCCCGATGGCTCGCTACGCTTCCCCCCAAACAAGATGGCAACAACGCCGCAGACATGCTTGGCGTGGCAGCTCGCCATCCGGACCCAATGCCGTACGAAGTTCTTTTCTCAATGGAGCAGGCAATGGCCCGCGGAATCGGATCGGCCCTCGCTGCCCTAGTGGGCGGCAGAGCATTGAACATTGTTCGAGGTTGCCCTCTGCATAACGGTTTTGAAATGTGGCGCCGTCTTTTCGCGGAGTACCGCCCGAACACTGCCATGACACAGCTAGCGCGATTAGACGAGGTGATCCAAAGCCATCCAAATAATGGCGAGATTTTCTCTGATTGGATCCATCGGTGGCTGATTCGTGTGACCGAAACCCAACGTGGAAAGGTTGTAAAACATGATGTGAAGACTGCGGTCTTGATTCGAAGAACGCCGCCGGAGTTGCAACATGAAACTACGGCAAGAGCCGAGGATTTGGCGGACGATTTCCCGAAAACGTTGAGCTACGTGATGACCTGGCTCCGCCAGTGAAGGGCATTAGATCAAACCTTGAAACCCGATGCCACCAAGGAAGCAAAAGGAGGCAGGCTCGGAGGCGCCGCGGCCATGGAAATTGGTGCACTCGGAAAAGGCAAAGGCTTTTGGGATAGAAGCCATGCGTTCGACAGAGGGAAAGGAAAGTCAGGCAAGGACGGCAAAGGCTCCAGGGGCAAGTTCGGCAAGGACGCTAGCAAATTCAAGGGCAAAGGTTCAAATTCCAAAGGTAAGGGTCCTTGGGAATGGAATTGGTCCACGCCGTTCGCCGGCAAAGGGCCGCCGCCACTGCAGTCAAATTGGAATTCCTCGCCTGCTCTCTTCCGTGGCCATTGCGGTCACTGTTGGGAATATGGTCACATGAAAAGCCAGTGCCCGAACATATCGGCCAAGATGGACGTTAGTGCAGCAGGTGTTTCTTCCGCCACGTCCTCGTCCGGATCTACAGCAAGGATTAGCGACGCGACTACCGCAACGTCGAGGGAAATTGCCGCAGTTAGGGCCTCCTCGCCCGACGGCGAGGATTGGCCGGAAGATGATGATGCCAGTTGGTGCGCCGACTGGGCCGACTTCGATGGATGGGCTCCGTGGTACGACGCGTACCCACCGGAGGAAGATTACACAGTATGGAACGAGGACACACCCGATATCTTCTACGTGAACGCCATTTCCGGAAAGAAAGCGGCGGACGAAATTGACCCCGAAGGGTTCGTGGATTTGATGGTCGGTTCTGGAAGCCAGGCCACTGCAGTGCAGGCCGCGTTCGCCCCTGAGAACGAAATTGACGAGAGTGACAAGAGCACGATGTGGGACATTCAGGACAACGAGATTGCCTCTTACGGAAGGCGAATTGTGAACGTGCAGTTTGAAGGCGATGCGAACCCGCAGGCTCAGTTGAAGGTTGATGTTGGCGACGTCGCTAAGAACGTGGTGGCGATGGGAAGGTTGCTACGTGCTGGCAATAATTTGCACTTTCAGAACTTCGGACACACATGTTGGATGGAACACGGTGACCACACGGTTAAACTTCAGGAGGACGACCCGACGGGTGAACCACCGTTGTAGAATCTCCGTGTTCGCCCTTTACCTCTCGAGGAAGAACCCGCACGCGACTCCAGGCGGGTCGCCGCCTTGATGACCTCAAATGCACCAGTAGAACTCTGGGCTCGTGCGTAACAGCAACCTAAATGGAAAGAGAGGAAGAACCGTTCGCTAAATTGGAGACCGATGGGCAGTACTGCTTATGAACGGTGAGAGGGCGAACGTACTATCCCGAACATTTTACGACGCCTTGATGTGCCCGCTGCCGAAGCACCTAAACCAGATGAAGGAAGGCATAATGGCGCACAGCCAGTGCACGCCCCAGGGGCTGCACCGTCTCTAGCCAAACTTATTGAGAATATTGGGACGCAGTATGCCCGCAACCACGCCAGCAGGCCACCGCAACCTGGACCACGGGCGCCGCAGCCATCGTCACCTGGACACCCACCAAGTGAAGAAACCATGCGGCCGATAAAACATTTGGAAACGCAGATCGAGGTGAGGTCCGACATTAAGGCGCACACAGGCGAATACGTGATACCAGAAAACCAACTCTTTCCTTTTCTGCTTCGTCATTGCGCGTGGTGCATTACACGCTTCCTGCCACACGGTCCGCGTGGAGTAACAGGTTTCGAGCTTCGAACGGGTACGGTCTACAAGAGTCCTATCGTTCCCTTTTGCAAAATTGTGATGATCAGGGTACCGATTGACCCTCCAGGTTTGAGGAAGAAGATGGACGCACAGTGGCTGAAAAGCTGCTGGGTCGGTAGAGCAGACGAGTCCGATAGTCATATGGTTTTGCACGAGGAAGGCATGGCCGTTGGAAAATCCGTTCGCCGCCTCGCGCCGGAATTGCGTGTTCAGCCCAAGATGATGAAGAAATTTCGAGCGAAGATTTCTGACCCAATTCTTCGTCAGGCTAAGCTTATTCGATTGCTTCCCCTCGCAGCACCTGTGAGATTGGAAGGCGAGTCGGAGCTTGTGCCGCCCAGCCGGGTGGAGGTGAATACCGAAGCAACTGCAACAGTGGAGCCCCGCTCTACGATTGACGTCGAAGCTGGCGCCGAGGAGCTTGGCGTGACCCAGGCTACGATAGATTGGTTGGAAGACGTCACGATGAACTATACGGTGGTGGACCTGAGCGCAGGCCCGAGCCGACCGCGCCGCGAGCGCGAAGACGATGGTGAAGACGAGCCGCCCTCAAGACGGACACGGGTGGCCGCGTTCAGAATTTCGAGTATCGACCAGTTGGCGAAGACGCCAGAAAGGAGCGAGGCAAGCATCATCCAGAGCAGGGCCGAACATGTTCGTCACTTGATTGACAGTGAAGCCGTCGAAGACTGGCCGGAGGAAAAGGCAAGAGCGACAGGCGCTCGACTTCTGACAGGAAGATTCGTCGACGACCCGATAAAAGGAGAAGTCGAGATATTGCGCGAGAGAGTTCGCAACCGAAAAGGATCCGTCGGTTTTCTCAGCAGCATCGGACGCATAAGCTAGCTCCATCATTGATTTCGCCGCTGTAAAGAGAAGCCAGCCAACACCGAGTTTCGACGCCGTGGCTGCGTTTAGTCAAGCAGAAGAGCAAGAACTCATCTTTTTTCGGCCGCCCGCCGAGTACGAACGAGAACATCCGGGAGCCATTTTGGCGATGCCTTAAGGTGCGTGAAGGTCGACGTTCCAGTTCTAGAAGTTGGCAGGAGCATTTCCGAGAAATCGCAACTAGCAGTCGTTGCCCAGGCGTTTTGAAGCAAAGCCCTAAGACACCGAGCCTTTTCTATTCTGACGAACTTGGCTTGGCCATTGAGTTGCACGTCGACGACGGAGACGCATCAGCGCCGCCAGAAGCATTGACGATCTTTTTTTGGCGAATTGTCGAAGCACATCGCTATGAAACTGTCGCCTATCATTTGGCCCAAAACCGCATACGAGCACGTCGGGACGCTGAGAACGAGAACTGAGGAAGGATTGTGGATACAGCAGTTGCCAACGTATTTGGAAAGTGCGTTGGAAAGTTTGGGAATGACCGAATGCAACGTGAGCACTAGCCCGAAGCTAGAGAAGGCAACTGAAGATGGCGACGACGAACCATTCGAGAAACCAGCCGAATATCGCTCAGCCGTTTGTACCATGATCTACCCAGCAAAACGCTGCCCGCATTACCAAGCCACCGTTCGGTGGATGTGCCAAATGTTGCAACATCCCGACAAGAAGTCTGGACACCAGCTAGTGACATTCATGAGGTTCGCGAAAGGCGCGAAAGGCGTTGGCAACATTCTTTCCATCAGAACCCGAAGGCCCATGGACAATACAATTGATCAAGGATGCCTATTGGGCAGGCGACGATCTAGATCGCAGAAGTGTTACGGGAGGAGCCGTTATGTGCGGAGGCTGCCGCCTCCATTCGCACTCGCGAGGAATGCCATGCGTTGCCACATCGAGTGGACAAGCCGAACGTATGAGCGCGAGTGAACTTTTACGCGAAGGAATTGGCATACAACTCGATCTTGAGTTCGTAGGTTTCGGGAAACTCGCCATGTCGATAGAGACCGACGCAAGCGTTGCGCGAAGTTTTATGCACCGACACGGCGTCGGAATAATGAAACATCTCGATGTAAACTTTGTGTGGCTCCAAGCGGAGCTGCACAAAAGGCACGTTTGCAATCCGAAAAGTGCCCCGAATCGAGAATGCGGGTGACTTGTTCACCCATCCTCCTACGAAATCCGAGCAGGATCGATTCCTACCCATGTTGGGCGTGCTCCCGAGTTCTTGCGCCGTTGGCGCAGCGAAAATGGTCAAACATACTTCTCGAGAAAACTCCCACGCTCGCCCCGAGAATCGCCGCAGCGATTTTAACCGTGAAAGGAGGGCGGGCGAACGAAATTCATGCTGAAAAGCTCATTTGGGCTAGTTGTGCTCGACTACATTGTGCTGACGCTGGCGCTGGTCGACGCGCTGTGGCTTGCCCGCGGAGTGCGAAAAAAGGCACTACTACCTCGTATAGTCGAAATTGTGAAGTTGCACCGAGCGACGCAAACCGACATCCATTTCCACCCGAGGACCGAGGCCGAAAGGATTCTTCGTGGTGGCGAAATGTTCGTGAGTGCCCATGGTGAGCGTTGGCACAGCAGTGCACACTGCCAGCGTGTCGCAATGAAAAGCAAAACGCCGTGTATGGTTTGTTGAGGTTCGGCCACGGAGACCTGTACAGAAGGTCCTTAGACCTGAGAAATTTCAACTTGCACAGTTGGCTGTCTTTTCCCTTTGTAAAGTCGAGGGCCAATCTTTGCTGGCTTCAATTCTGGATCCAAGGACATGCGGTCACGTTCTTTTCCGCTCTTCAGTTGGGTTAGGCGAGTCAGGGAACAAACGCCCATGGGTGAAGTAAGCCGTGCACATGCGATCAAAGAGCCACCCTGCCATTCGAGCGAGGGGGGCGTGCTGAACTGAGGTGTGTATTTCCCTTCTGTCCCGAGCCAAAGCTTGGATGTGTATAGTGCACCTGTCGTTTATATATATATATATGTGTAGTCTAAACGTCCTTGCGTATGGATTGTTCCCACACGTTTAACCGCTCGACTGACGACACTGACCTTGGCGCGGCTCAAGCTATCTTTGGTCCAGCTGAAAATGGACGCAAGGCCTCAGCTACATTAGCATAGTACAACGTCGTACCTCCTCGTACAACGTCGTACCACGTAGTGCAACATCGTACCTCGTAGTACAACGTCGTAATCGTTGCACAGAGTCGTACCTCGTGGTACACTGTCGAGCACCGTAGTGCAAAGTCACACCGAGTAGTAGAACAGTCGTACCTCGTAGTACACAGTCGTACCTCGTAGTACAACGTCGTACATCGTAGTACAACGACGTACAACGTAGTACAATGTCGTACCTCGTCGTACAGCGTCGTACCTCGTAGTACACAATCGTACCTCGTAGTACAACGTCGTACCTCGTAGTATAACGTCGTACCTCGTAGTACGAAGCCGTACCTCGTAGTACAACGTCGTTCATTGTAGTACAACGTCGTATTTCGTAGTACGGAGTCGTGCCGCGAAGTACAACGTTGTGCATCGTAGTACACAGTCGTACCTCGTAGTACAAACTCGTACATCGTAGTACAAAGTCGTGACTCGTGCTGGGGGCCAAGGCTTGATGGATATGCAAGTGTGATACCCTTGCATACCCTGCTTAGCGTCAACGCTGAAGCCGAGTCTAAACGAAGGGAGGTCTACATAGTTATGCAAATGCAAAGCAGCAAAGTCGTTTCACCGAAGGACACCTCAATTACCTGCGGTTAGCCAGGTGGCGGGGGTTCGCCCACAACTCAACCCTAAAGGCGGGGCAACCATAGGGTCGAGGCAAGCGGATTACCGGATCTGAGCGCCCAATTGCCCAAACGCACGCGACGAACCAACCACAAGCATGGGAGTCCGTGCCTGGGCAAGGCCGCACGACTTCAAGTTGGAAGACGCACAAGGTAAAACTCATAAAGTTCGGATGCCGGATGCCGAAGAAACGTTCCAGAGCAATCAACGCTGGTGACACGGCATGCTTTTCGTGCTCTCAACGGCCAGGTCGTCGGCTTGCTTATTCTCGTACGCCAGTTGTCAAGGACACGTGCCAGAGCAATCAACGCTGGTGACACGATATGTCCGCCTTCAACCACCAGGTCGTCGGCTTGCTTGTTCGTGTTCTGTCGATGAAGCCCGTCTCGCCTTCGTCCCGGGCAAGTTGTTTCGTGTGGGCTGGGACCCCCTGCATTCGGGTGTAGTCGTTGCCCTCTCTGGGAACCACTCCATTGAGTTGCCGCCAAAGTTGCACGTACTTCCAGAGCTCGGGATTTGCCGCGGTCTCTTTTGGCCTTCGTCGCTTTGGGATCGGGGAGCGGGCTCAGCGCCAGCCCGCGTCACCAGCTTGTCCTCACCTTCCGTGCCAACGTCCATCCGCCGCGTCTGTGCCAAGAGTGGTCGATGCAGCCCGTCGTGGTGCTCGTCGCAATTGTGACCGTCGAGTAGGTGCCCGCTCTAGTCATATTCTCCTTCCTTAACAAGTGGTCGCTGCAGCCCGTAATAGGGGCCCGTCGTACTGATGTCTGTCATGATGACCGAACGGTTCACCATCCCCCCGCAATAGGTGATCGATGCAGCCCGTAGTGGTGCTCGTCGTGATGGTGTTTGCCATAATCATCAGTCGAGTCATCCTTGCCATCCGTGTCAACAACAGTCCGCCGAACTTTATCACGGTCTCGTTGGCCTTCGTCATTGTTGGCTCGGACAGCGGGCTCAGAGCAATCCCGCGCCGTCATTTTGTTTTCACCTTCCGTGCCAAAATCGATCTGTCGCAGCCGTGCCCAACGTAGTCGGCGCGGCCCGTATTGGTGTTTGGCGGTTCGGCCTTTGGCGGCGTGCCAGCTTTTGCTTCCATGATAGCGACAGCCGCGCGGCGGATACTAGTACCAAATTGATTCCTGCATGCGGCCTTGCCAATCAACGCTGGTGGCACGACATGTTTCCCCCGCCTTCAACCGCCAGGTCGTCGGGTTGCCGATTCCTTTTCCATCGATGCAGCCCGTCTCGCCTTCGTCCATAGAACGCCGGTTCGTGTGGGCTGGGCCCCACTGCACTTATATGCAGTCGTCGCCATCTCTAAGCATCACGCCGTGGCGATTTTTTCCGCCAAGGTTGCGCATGGTTCCAGAATTCGGGATTTGCTCTGGGTTGCAGCTCCGCGGAACCACGGCACACGTAGGCGCTGCCCGTCGGCGCCAGAGCTGGCCGAACTCGGATTGTTGTGCAAAGTGCTTCCAGCGCCTTGACCTCCGCATGCTGTGCGGTCTGGCCCGGGCCGTATCTTTTTCCGGCAACCTTCAATGTGTGGTCCTTCCCGAAACTGCGCGCTCTGGGGTGCTGGTATCGAAGGTGTGGCCAACACGAGTAGAGCGCCGAGCACAGCATGATGCTTCTTTGCTTTCGTGGCTAGAAGCGTTGCTCAACCTCCTGATATTTCGACAGGGCGGTTTTGGGAACCTCGCACCGTCCGCTTGGCCAATCCCCTTTCCGCTTCGATACCCGTGAAGACTTGCGCCATCACATCCCGCAGCGGTGTCGGTAGCAGGTTGGCCTCCCGCGAAGGCCATCCGTCGAAACTGCCCGCCTTGAATGACGGCCTCGCCGCGAAATCGTCCTTCCTTTCAGTGCCTGCGTTTGGCTCCAATTTGATGCGCTGCTGTTGAAAAGGGGTATAGTTGCCAACACTTTCGACACACGTTGCCATTCTCACGTTGACGCCTGGGGAGTCCAGCGCGAAATCGATTGGCCGCCAAACCCGTGGCAAAGTCTGTGCACCTCCATGGGGTCCACCACAAACTTCCTTTGCTCGTCTTCCAGGCCTGTGCTGTCAGGGCGTTGCGCCGTTGACTCCCCGGGGACAGGGACGTCGTGCATAGACAGCGTTCGGCCCTCCATCTCGTCATTCGGGTTCGAGCTATCTGTGCGACGACCGTCCTGGTGTGATCGTGGCGAGTCTGGCTGAGAAGCTCCCCATGATCCGCCAGGGCCACTGGATGCAGATACCAGTTGTCGTCCCTGGTTTCCATCGAGTCTCCGCACTGCTATTGTTATTGATATCGTTTTCTGAGCTTGGCATTGTGACTGCTATTGTTATTGATATTGTTAGTGCTACTGTTACCTATATTGTTTCTGCTATTGTTGCTGTTACTCTTTACTGTTACTGTTGCTGCTACTGCTATTGTTAGCGTTACTGTTATTGTTATTGCTATTGTTATTGTCAGAACGTAGCTCGGACACTGGGCTCAGCAAAGGAATGGCAGGAATACGAAACGTTGCTATTGTTCAGCTTTGCGAAACTTTGTCGACAAACATTTTGTCAACGCTGTCTCGCTATTATTGCAGTCCACATGCACCGTGCTGCCAGGCGCTGTGATACATAAATGCCGAAAGATCCAGCACTTGCAGAATCGGTCCGACTCTAGTCACGTCACGAAGCATGGCATGGACTTGGGGAGCGAACGATCCCGTGTGCCAGGTTACGTTCTCTTTCGACGATTGACGAAACGCGAACATAACAATTACACAGGAGTGCGCCCAGGTGGCCAGAGCAGCAACCCTGTTTGCGAGTAAACATTGCCCTTTGCCCACCTCGCATCGTGTGCAGCGCTGCCCCCACAGCGTGGCACGCTATTTGTTATTGTTATTGTTATTGTTATTGTTATTGTTATTGTTATTGTTATTGTTATTGTTATTGTTAGTGCGATTTGGCGGTGTCGCGCTTGGGGGGGGGCCTGACAGCGCGACATTGGGTGCGCCAGGCTTTCGAATCTACCACCAAATTCAGAGCATTTCAGCCAACGGGACATGTTGGCACTTGAGTGTTCGACAACTGTATCACCAGCGCAGCCGTCGCAGGGACGGGGTCCGCTCAGTCATCAATCAAGGTTTTTGTTGTGGCTTAGCGGCGACGCAATAGCCACGGTGGCTGTCTTGCGGCCGGCTCGGTTGGGGGAGGCGACTGATTCCACCTCCGATGGCGGGACACGCGGAAGGTTCGCAATCGCTTTTTCCCCCCCCCCCCGCTAGTGTGTTGCACCACACTGCGGTTGCAGCAAGCAAACATCATGAACGCACAAACATGTTAGCACATATTTTAGCACAATTTTTGGCCACGAAACTTGCAGAGACGGTGTTTTCCGAGCTGTTCCAGTGCTCACAATTGCACTCCTGTTGGATCATGGTTCGAGACCATTATCTGGACAGCATGTCAAGACTGCACAACGCCCAAAAAGTGTAGTGGACGCCGTGTGATGTGCCTGACGCTTCTTTCAACGCATTGGGGGGAAAGGGCCGACCCAGATTTCTCGGAACGGACGAGCCGATCAGAAGACAGAGGTGCAGTGTGAGTATGTTGGGTATGTTGTAAGATTGTGCGTGGAAATGTGCGCACGCTGTAAATGGGCACATCTGTGTGCGTTCGCGTCTGCTTTTGCGCATACGGACGTGTGCGCGTGCGCGCGTGTCTAGCGTCGTATTCGGTTTGTGCGTGTGCGTGCTCGTGTATGCGTATGAGGTTGTGTCCACTTTTGTGTTTCGTGTTTATGTGTGTGCGTACTGGTATGTTATGTGTATGCGTATGTGTGCATGGTGTGTCTGTCTGCATGGTCTGTCTGTGTGCGTGGTTTGTGTCTGTGTGTGTGTGAGTGTGTGTGTGCGTGTCGTGTGAGTGTGTCTTTTGATGGGTTTGCGCGTGCACGTATGTGTGGGCCGGCATTGTGTCTAAAAAGGATGCCCCCGATTCTGGCAGATATTTCACTGACCAGTCCTTGATGGTAGTGTAACAATGAAAGTAAGTGCTGGTGAAGACCAAACGAAACACCAGTTGGACAGCACGGTCTACGCGTGCAGTGAAGTGCACGACATGTTAGGTTGAGACGATACCCATCACAACGGCGGAAGCAGCGCCGTGAAGCAAATCACTACGCCATTCCCACAGCCACAGGCTGGATGGATGCGGCGGAATCAACAATTCAACCATAAACCACAGGGCTAGGCGGTTGACATCAGGGTTGAAGACATGGTAGTGGTGAGACGGGGAGAAGGCGGCCGGGCATTTGTATGTGTTTTTCGGATCGCACGTCCCGCCTGGCACGAGATCTGGGTCGCCCGTCATGCCTTCACTCGCGACTGTATGGTCTCCAGGTTGCCCGTTTGCCCTGCTGCCAGACGGCCGCTTTCCCTCGCCGCTCCCCCTTGTAGGAAGACGGCGTGGTTGATAATGTTGCCGTGACGGTGTCACAGTCTCCCCCCCCCTTCGCTGGCGTCGACTGCACTCCACATCCAATGCCCCACTCGCCATGGTTGTAAGGACAGACTTGTTACGAAAAAAGTATGTTTTAGACCATGTTGTGTTGCGCAATGTGGTTGGTTCAAGCCCGTTTTGGACCAGAAGTCCAATTACGAATCAAATGCGCGCGTTTAAGGTCTAAGCGTCTCGCTCCAGTCCTCATCAAGGAGATCACGCGGAGGGTGAACAAGCAGGGCGTCTGGCAGGCGTTGGACTATGCTTTCCCACATACCGACACTCTCGTGGCACTTGAACTGAATACCACCATCGGCACTGTGGAGCACATTTCTCGCTTGTTCGCTTGAGTTACAGCGTCACTCTTCATTTGCTATTCTTGCAATCAAACAATGCTTCCGCAACCACGTTTCAAACACACAAGAATCGCACTGAGAACGCGGCAATGCAAGTGAGTGCAGAAGGAGATGTTCCCGCGACGGCAAATGTCCAGACCACAAGTCTATAAGCAATGTTCGGTTTGACAGGCTCAGGGCTTGCACCCGCTTGAGAACTGCCGTAGGATACGAAAGATGGAGAAAAATGGTGCAGGGAAGTAGCTTGGGAAACGACACCCCACAGAGAGACCAGACGATTTGCTCCATTTTGCGCAGCACTCTCCGAACAAAGATTTGTGTAGTGAGCTTTGCCTCCAGGGCCGTAGGCATTTGCTGGTTTCCACATGAAGCTTCGTGTGGTGGTAAGGCGAAGAGCGTCAAAATTGGTTCAGCGTAGCACAACTACGTCTCGAGGAAGGGCACGGCACTCAGAGTGTTTTGAACACGTCCCGGGTTCAGCGCAGAACGGAGCGAATTCCCCATTGCCGATCTGTAGCCATGCTTGTTCCAGTGCAGCTCGGCAGTATCGACATGTCCCGTTGATTGACTGCCTTGCCTGCACATACAAAGGCACACACGTTCATACACACACACACACGCACACACATAAACAGATCCGCCCATGTAGGCAGTGAGAGACAGAAATTGTACGCACACATTTTTACAGACCTAGACATGCGCGCGCGCACACAAGCACGCACACACAAGCGCGCACACGCACGCGTGCGCGCGTGCTCCTGCACACGTGCACACGCACATCCATCGCGCGCACACACGCAAAGACTCACTCACGCACAAATTCACATAGTTACGCATGCACACACGTACGTATGTACGCGCTCACGCAAAGACTGCTGCCTTCGTGCGCACGCGCACGCACACACATACACAAACGCACACACACACGCACACACACACACACACACACCTCCACACGCGTACGCAGATGCAGGCGCGCGCACACTCATTCACACACACACATGCGTACGCACGTGTACGTCCGCGCATGCACGCACGCACTCCCACCTGCACGCGTGCACACCACGCACACACATGCTAGCACGCGCACACAGACGCACACGCACCTAAGCACGCACACATGCAATCACGCACACGTAGGCAGGCACATGCATGCGCATGCACGCACACTGACACACAGTCACACGCAAACACCTGCACATCCACACACATGCGCACACACCCGCACATACAGACACAGCCGCGCACACGCACAGGTGTGCTGGCTCGAGCCCATGCGCACACATTCGCGCACACGAACAAGCGCGCCCGCAAACACAAACACACACGCGCGGGAAAACGCGCGTGCACACAGACACAGCGAGAGGCACCGAGCGAGAGAGAGAGACGCGAGCGCGCACGCACACACACAATCACGCAGTTGTACGCTTTCACGGGGAATCATGCACGCAAACACACAGGCGCATACGCGCAGTTTCACACAATTACACACATGTTCACACAGACACGTGTCGTCGGACACACGCGCGCACACGCACTCACGCACACGCACGCA
>JACLAC010013936.1_pt1 | contig 13029 bp, 8 predicted proteins | sample 8027881 | NCBI WGS metagenome assembly JACLAC01 (sample SAMN15725517, study PRJNA655200) | protist metagenome | isolation source: fluorescence activated cell sorting (FACS) single amplified genomes of... | place: Spain: Blaines Bay Microbial Observatory, Mediterranean Sea | collected 2016-01-19 | reverse complement strand
TATATTTGATAGGACAGATTAGGTATTTTTTGTACTTGAGAGGAGGGTAAAAAATTAAAAATAAATTATCAATTTGGTTTTGCAGAAAAAGATCCCTCAGTTTTGTTGCATTTTTTTTATTTGCATTTTCTTTCACTAAAGCAACTAAATGCACAAATAATTATGAATTAAATTGGTGTAGTGCTGTACAAAATATTAAACGTACTAAGACGAAGAGACAAAAGATCACTATATATATATATACATATATACACAAAACATACACAGGTATATAAAAAAACAAAAACAACAATGGCGTCATTCTTACAAAAAGTATTCGATACGTTATCAGTAACAAATGCAGCAGAGGAAGATCGTAGACAACGCGAACGTGTATATTTATTACAGCAATTAAAAAATAGCTCAAAACGGGTTTTATCCAATTCAGCTGTAGGTGAAAATGCTGGCAGAATCAAATCAAGCGATCCTTTTGCAGAAACTTTATGCAATGATATATTAGCGTGTTTATTGCACGGTCTGAAACCAAATATAAAAAATGGATTATGGGGCATTGCAAATAAGGCCTGCAAACGAATTTTGTCAAAGCAGCAACTACTACAACAAAACGGTACTAATAATTCAAATATTTCAAAAGAAGAGCCTTTTCTTGATAGTGTTCAAGCTATTAGTTTATTAGATTTTGTAAAGACCCCGGAGGGAAAGAGTCGTGCATGGATCAGGCAAGCATTGAATATAAAGGCCATGGCTGACATTATAAGTATACTGCTTAAAGACGCGCCATTATTAGGATTTAGCTACGAAAAATTTAGTTTGATACGTTGTCCAAAAGGTTCCCAGTTGTTTGTTAGTATGGTTGCACCACTCGGTATTTTTGATTTTTGTTTTGATGTTGATTTAGCTTTGTTTGACCATCAAAATTTTCCAACACTCCCAGCAGAAGTATTTTCAACGCAAGATAATCAGAAAAAGACTAGATCACAATCATCACGTAGGAAGAAAGGAAATAGCAACAATAGCATGGGAAATAACAGTAACTTACCTTTGTCAGATGCAGAACAAGCAATACAAAATAAATTATGGCAAAGGCATACAAGCGAAGAGCAAGATAATCAAAGTGATATTAATAACACTAATTATTCCTCATCGACATCAACAGCATTTTTCAATACAATGTCTATGATTAGTCGAGTAGCAAAGAACACCGCAATAAGCTTAACAAAAGACGCATCATCAGCATTTGATTTAGTTATTGATGGATTTGCATCAAGCAAAAGATTACAACAAGCATGTGGTTTTGAAGTTGAATTATCAGTATTATTGCGCAGTCCATTTCATTGCAGGTATGCTCGTTTAGATCCCAGACTTGGCATACCACGAATAGTTGAACAATGTTTACAATCATTAGAAAGTGGTAATGGTTTAGATACTACTAATTTATTTCATGTTCCACCTACAGAAGCTGATGTATTAGCCATGAAAGAAGCATATGGTTCAGGTAGGAAAACACCAACTAGTATATTTTCATCACACGCAACAGCTGCATTATTATTGTCCTTTTTAATAAGTATACCAGATAATCTTATTCCACTTGTCCATCGTCCACCATTAATAATGTGTGCTACCCAAATTGAAGAGATAAGTGCTAGAAACAGGAATGTCTCATTTCGCTTGCAAGAATTACCATGGGGAAATCAACCAATATTATTGAATTTAATATTGTTTTTTAGAAAACTTATGGAAATAGAACATACTGTTAATAATGGACTAGATATAGAAAAAGTTAGTATTTTATTTGGAAAAATCTTATTCGGTGTTCAATATGATGCTGCACATAATAATAATAATAATAATGATTTTGGAAATAGTGATCAAAATAATAATAGTAATAATGATGATAATGCTGACGAAGATGATTTAAATCGAAGGAGGTCCATATCAGAATTAATTATGACATCTAAAGTATATTCTGACGATGAAATTGAAACTGCAAAAATTATATTAACAGGGGGTGAAGAAATTATTCGTGGTCTCGTAAAAAATCAAGATAATTATCAATTGCAGTTGAAGAACAAAGTAGAATTTTTAAAACTACAATACGAAAATCAATTTACACCTTTTAATAGTCGTAACCCACAGCATGTGTCGTGCATGAGGAAATTTTGGCAAATCTTGTTTCCATTGGTTATCCTAGATAAAGAATCAATAGAAAATCACAGTGAATTTAGTTTATTCACTGGTATATGGAGTCGTTTTGGTTTTCGTGGATCTGATCCCACTATTGATTTAAGAGGTGGAGGAATCTTTGCATTAGAGCAATTGGTATACATGTGCGAAAATTATACTGAATATTTTGTAAAGTGTTTAAAATGGCAATATGACACAAGTGTAGAAACGCCATTGGATGCATATCCAATAATTATTACATTTATTAGGGTATGTAGAATTGCAAATGAGATTATGAAATTGCATGTTGTAGCGGACAAAGGTAATAATAATAATGATAAAAATCGAAATGATAAAGGAAAAAATAACAACGTTGGATTTTCAGTCAAACATATAAGTGCAGGACCATGTTGGCAATTACTCGATAATGGAGAAGTTGCTATTGGGGAACTATGCAGTCTTGCTTTTATGGTATTTCATAAGAATTGGATATTAGACGAATCACATTTTGTTGATTATGAAAATGCATTGGATAGCTTACAAAAACACTTAAGTGATAGCATAACGAAGAAACATCCAGGCACTGTTAGCGAATTATGGGCATTGACGGGTAAAAATATCGAATCCAATCGTAAAAAAAAGAAAAAAACAAATGATAATATTCATATTATTGGCCGTAGCTCTCGTACAAATAGCAAAGTTTCTGTTCCTTCAGAGACAGATGAGGATGGCGATGGTCTTGAATCGTTGAAAAAACGCGAGCCAACTCTTCATGCGAATGAACCTGGATCACCATTATTAATGGACTCGTATATTTTAGAATTTTCCCATGTTGCAAAAATTGTATCAAATTTACCTTTGCAATATAGAGAGTATTCATGGAAGTGCGCATATTCTTTAGTAAGAGATGGTAAAAGCTATGCAACTTTGTACAAGAAAATTAAAGGATTCCAAGGATCGCTTTTAATTATTAAAGATTCTGGAGGCCATGTATTTGGTGGATTCGCAAGACAGCCATGGTCCATGAACCATGAAGGTTATTATGGAACTGGCGAGACGTTTGTATTTACATTAGAACCAAATATAAATATGTATAAATGGTCAGAAAAAAATTCATTGTTCATGATGTTAAATGACAAAGCAATAGCAATGGGCGGTGGTGGCTCTTTTGCGATTTATCTTGATAATAATTTATATTATGGGACAAGTGGTAATTGCGAAACATTTAATAGCCCATCCCTTTCATCACCAATCTCATTACTAAAAAATAGCGATAGCTTGATTAAAGACAGTAGCAGTAAATTTGTATGCGTTGATTTAGAAATATGGGTATTCGACGTTTAAGATAAGTGTGTGTATGTATGTGTGTGTATGTGTGTATTAAAAATATTTGGTTTACATTAATATTATTTTTGTCTTTGTTTTGGCACTTTTTGACCATTTGCCACACTACTAGAGAGTATTATTACTCTTCACAATTCATCAAAATATATCTCATTCAATTCAATAATAATATTTTTTATAAAAATAATAATATCTAGAACCATCACGAACTATTTATTACATTTTAAAAGAATCAATAAAACTAAATGTAAATAACCACTTAAAAATAATATGTCTAGAATACGTTTCAATAAAGATGGATCTTTCATTGCTACGAATGGAAACGAAGATAACGAACAACAATCTCCTCCTCCCCCAAATACAACAACTAACACAATGATGTTAAATAACAATGTAATAAATAATAAGACAATTTTTCAAAATATAGATACAACTATTCCAAAACAAGATTCGAATTTTTATAAAGACAACGATAATGAAAAAGTGATTTTAAATAATTTGCATGACAGAATTAAAAAGTTAGAACGTCTGAAGGATGAGTGGGAAAATCTAGTCATAGAAGGTGATATACTTGAAAAATCATATATGAATATAGGTAATAGTGGTGATAGTAAATTATACAGTTTGTTTCCAGCTGTATTTGAATGTAAAGAAATTTTCCGTATTAAATATAAAGACAACTTAGATAAGATGGAGGCATGCATTGGTGAGATAGCCGAACATCATATTCAATTGAAAGATAGAATATGCGTCATTGAAGGAGTGATTACTGAGTTACAGAAAATAAACCACCCGGTTACAGATGTAATTAATACGAAGAAAGATGTTTTAAAGATTTTATATGCAATTTCTCAACATGTAGATACAATATTTTCAAAATCATCAATTGATAATAATAATAATAAAAATGGAAATAGAATCCGATAAAAAATAAAGAAAGAGGGGATTATAATTGCGCGAGTCATATGTAGTTCATTATAATATAATATACACATTATATATACAAAATATTACGACTCCCTTTCTCTTGCATGTCCCTTTTCAATCAATCTACAATTTCTCCATCTTCTAATTCTTCATATCCAATTCTATTTTTAGCTGATGTCTTTATTGTGCTTGAAACAATTATTTGCTGTGGTAGTAATAGCGGAGGAGCATTTGCAGGAGGAGGTTGCAGCAATGGTGGAACAATTTTCTTCCCAATAGTAGTATTAATAAGCGCATTACCAATATTCATATTTCCATTACTACTATTAACTATTCCATGACTATTAATTAAAGTAACGACAGGATTTTGATGATTAAGTCTACCAAAATTTTGCTTTATCGACAGATCTATTTGCTTTGCGGTATCAAGTACATTCACTGGCCGTGACATCATTGATGGAAAATGTTGTTGTTTTGGTAGTACAATTGATGTCGTGGTGACAATTGGTGTTGTGAGGCTCGTAGTGGGAAGTGCCAAAGATGCGTTTTTAATAGTGCCAACAATACCACTGCTACTGCTATTGCCAGTTGTGCCAACGATTACATTATTATTATTATTGTTCATAATCGCTTTTCTAAAATTTAATTTCGTTTCATCGATACATATGTACTTTCCATTTTGTTCAACATGTTTGATAAAGTCGTTCCACATTTCCGACGTTTCTAATGAGGTTTTCCTACCAACAACTAATAATGAATATTTTGCACGTGTCAGCGCTACATTTAATCGTTGTCTATCATGTATAAACCCAATCCCCTTTTCGCTTGAATTTGCATCACCACGCACGGTGCTTACGATAATTATGTCTTTCTCCTGCCCTTGAAACCCATCAACAGTACGTATAACATGATTCGCTTGAACATTGATATTATTTTGTACATGTTGTAGTTGATTTTTTCCTTTACTTAGATATGGAATTAAAATTGTATCATATTTCTGCCGCAACAATTTTACTTGCTCCGCATACATTGATATAATACCAATCCTCTCCAAGCTTATGTCGTTTGGGAATGTAAGCAATAAGTTAATCAATAAGTTAATACAATAATTGGCTTCATTTTCATTCTTATACGATAATGTTTTCTCGGTCAAAGATTCTTGACTAATTGGCAAGTCGTAGAATACTAATGGGGAATATTCATTGTACTTGTGATAATTTTTACCAAATTTCTCCTTTGGCAATCCATTTTTCAACCGGTTACCATAAAAATATTGAGATGGAAACGAGCATATCAAAGGATGCATCCGATATTGATACAATAAAAAATGAACGTCATGCCCACCACGCTGCAATCGTTCAAACAAGGATTGGTGGTACAACATGTTACTACCAGCACCATTTTTGCAATGAACTACAGCTGATAATTGCTGCGGATCGCCGCACAAAATGCATTGATCGCATCCAAGTTTTAATGGTATTAACGTTGAAATTTCTGTACTTTGAGCTGCTTCATCAATTAAACAAACATTGAATCGATTTTCAGATAAAATTCGCAGTCCAGTTGAACTTAATGTGCTAAATACTATTTCAGCCCTTCCAATAAATTTCATGTATAAATAATTCTTAATATCATTAATATTACCATGTCTATTTCGATTGTTGTATCTGCTGTTATTGTTCTTATTGAATTGTTGTTGAGACAATTGATCACCAATGTACTCTCGTATTTCCAGCTCAAAACATGCATCATCATAATTACCTTTACAAGCAATGAATCTCCGTTTTAATTCTTCACCTTTTTCTTTGGTAATTTTCATTGCATTGACTGGATTCATTAACTTAAAAAAATAAAGTTTAAATATCTCCAACATGCTCTGTTTCGCTTCATTTTTTTTGTTTCTATGATAATTAGTCTCTAGGTACAATTTATTGGGATTATCTATTAATCTTAGCATGTTGTGTACTTCAGCTTCACCATTGATATTGCTTACTTTTGAACTCTGTCCACTGCCAATTCGTATCATTCGCGGATGAAATTTATTTTGTCGACCATCAACAAATTTATTTATTAATATGCGATATGCAACATTATCAACTGCGGCGTTTGAAGGTGCACACATTAATATTCTTGGTTTTGGCGGTAATTCTAGTTCACAAAATTTCTTCCACCAATACTCTGGATCGGCAAACATCCTATTGTTTTCCATTTTAAAAGAATTGAAATGGCTATTACTACTATCCAATAAATTCCCAGTCGTTGCATCGAAACTACATTGTTTTCTTAATTTTCCCATCAACTTTAAAAAGTTTATATGTAATTTTTTATGATTCTTACCAAATATATGAAGATGTAATGTATTCAAGACACCTAATAATGTCTGTGTTTTACCAGTACCTGGAGGTCCTTGTATCAACGTAAAACCTTTTTGTGTTGCAGATGTAATAATAGCATCGTATTGCGGTCGGTTATAATTTTCTTTTAAATATGATCTAAAATCACTACTTAATGTCAAATCGTTTTCATTACCAATGGCTAGCACATCATCATCATTTGTAGTGGTAGTACTTGTAGAATTGCCACGTGATTTCCCTTTTTTTGATTTTGGAGGTGGTGATTTAATATCCAAACCTTGATTGTGTAATAATGAATCTAAAATATTCAATCTACCAACATGTAATAATGCATCATATTCTCTTTGTGCTGTATTTAAAGAATCAATTAACCATCCACATATACGACGATTTGCAAAATTATTATTACTGTTATTATTACTAAAGCTGGAAAAAATATTTTCAAAACGTTTTGATGATACCTGTATACTCAATTGAAACAAAACTTGTTCACCAATATGTAACGTAGCATTTGATGGAAGACTGTAAGTCGATGGATTTTGTATATATTTAACATGTTTAACAATACCAAATGCAGCTGGTGAAAATGCATATAATTCTTCTTCAATAATTATATTACTATTATTATTATCCTTATTAAGATGAAGACTTTGTGAATTTTTATCAGTATCTTTACTTTCTTTCTTCACTACATTACGAAATTTACCAAATGTATGTTTTTCACTAAATAAAATTACATCTGAATTACGTATACGATTTCGCATGTTATTCTTATTATTGCTTGTCCCATTATTGTATTTCTTTTTACCATTGTTTGATAAATTGTGTATTTGTGAATCTAATACATTATTTTCAAAATATCCACTTTGTTGATTGCCAACTATTACTAAATTCAAAATGTTGGAGGAGGATGAATTATGACCATGGTTGTTATTATTAATATTCCCCCCTGTTGATAAAATAATAAAACGTAGTGGTGGCGTCTTTGGAACAATTTTATTAAGATGATCAACATCACGAGTTAAGCGACTTGTTTGAGAACGCACTTGCGCAATACTTTCATTAATATGTAATGGCAAAAATGTACTTATATATGCATTTGCACTTGGAAATCCTTTTTGGACTCGATTCAATCTTTTGGCAAGTGGGGATGGCAATGCATTGGAAAAAGGATCAATTTCAGCTACCCGTTGAAATAGATTATTACCTATTAATGAATTATTCTTATTGATGTTGTTATAATTATTATTATGATTATTACTTCGTATGTGTCTTCGTCCAACTTTTCTTGACGTTGTCGTTTTCATTGTTTGTTTTTCATTCACATTAATTTTTAAAGCCGACTTTGTCACCTTTGCGTTAGAAGTTAAATCGACAATTGGACCATTATATTTCTCTATCCTACGGCTACTGCTACCATAACTAAAACCGTTTCTGTTATTATTCCTACTACTACTTCGACTACTATTGAAATATGATGTTTTTCTTCTTTTCCCTTTATTATTAATTTTGTTAATTTCTTCTGGCTTTAAAAATTTGATTCCTTTTGGTTTCTTTCGTTTCATAATGCAGTATCTTTTTCACAACAGCGATTTATCGTTATCGTTTTTCTTATTACGTACAAATGTAGATATGTATGAAGTGGAAAGAATGGTATATAAATGTGTTTGTATATTTTGTTAATGATTGATTGATTGATTTTAGTTTGACTTCTGACTTCTGATTCAATTTAAAAAAAATTCTTTCTCCACGATGAAGATGTAAGTACAGTATTAGTATATACTAAAATATTCCTATAATTGATCACACATCCTCGTAACAAATCGCCTTATCGATTATCGACACATGTCGTAAGCGTGCTGGTCTGCCGTTATACACACACATTTATTATTGTATCACAGGATAAAAACAAACAATCTATACATAACCAAATAGACTTCCATGATAGAAATTAGAAATTTCTAACCAAGATAGACTTGCATTTGTTTTTTCCAAAATAGAAGCTCTCTCATAGCAAATAAACTCACTCTTACATTTCTACTAAAGAAAAAATAATAAACAATGGAACAAAAGAACAAAAATATGGAGAAATGGAAGGAACAACAATTTATATTAAAGGTCATTAGCATCCTTCAAAAAGGTGGTGCCATTGGACGTACAGAAAAAGACACTGAAGTGCTATTGGAATTCTGTAACAAGAACCAATTAATTAATCAATTTCCTCCTGAATCTCATGAAACGTTCACGCAGCACATGAGCATTCACACGTTTGTGGAAGATGACATCTTGTTTTATCAAGGTGATAAAATAAGGGTTGATTATAAAGAATAAGAATTCGTATTGAGCTTACGAGGGTATGATAGCAAATAAAATTATGAAAAATATACTTTATAAAATTTTTTATATTAACTTGTTTTCAGATTTTTTCAAATCACTCTCTTGTAATCTCAAGACAATTTTACTTCTTACCCAAACGCATCGTGATGAAATCTCCTAACTGCATCAACACCATCAATAAAAAATGGACGCAAACGTTTACATAATGCAGTAATTTCCTTATGCCGTGGTACCATAAAAGCATCATGACCATGTATTGTATTTAATACTTCATAATGTACACGAAAATCTTTTTGTGGTCCTAATGTAGATGCAACTTCTAACAATTCACATGGTGGCATAATTGCATCTGTTGAATATGGCAATAATAAAATTTCTTTTTTTTCTTTTTTACCTGTTATTTCATTGATATCATTTATATTATTGACGTGATTTTCTTTCATTACATCATAATCCAAAGACATTCTATCACATGCTTCTGATAATGTCATATAACAATCAACATCATATCCTCCACGTTCAAATAAATCCGCTTGATGCCTTAAATAGCTTTCTACTTCAAATGTAACTTCCTCTTCATCAGCATGATTTTTATTATTCCTATTACTATTTTTATTTTTGTCATCCATTGGATCCCAAGAAAAACGTCGATCAAATTCTTCTCTACTCCTATATCCAATTGTTCCAATCATACGTGCAACACGAAGACCTTTGGATTTATCCATTTTTACAGCTTGTCGTTGTACAAATCGTAATCCAACTGTACTAGGTGATGTATGGCCAGTAGCAGCTATTGCACATGCACGATGAAATTTATTTGGATACATTGCAGCAAATTGTAAAACTTGCATACCACCCATCGAACCACCAACAATCGCAGAAACTTTTTCAATACCTAAATATTCTAATAAAATATTATGTAAATTAGCCATATCTAATGGTGTTATTGTTGGAAAATCATTTTTCCATTTTTTACCAGTATCTTCATTTGTTGTTATAGGTGATGTAGATCCATATGGACTACCTAATGGTGATGCACATATTACATTAAATTTATTTAAATCGATTCCATACGATTCACCATATCCAACAATACTTCTCCACCATCCTTTTGCATTATGTTCTTTCGAATCGACTAAAAATGGCGAGTTTGATAATGATGGAAATACATATATTATAGGTTTCATTGGATTTTCATTCATACCAATAGATAAATATTTTATTTGAAGGGATTTGGATGGTATTTTAAAACCATTTTCTAATGTTAAATCAACACCTGGTTTGATGGTTTCTACATCTGGCAATATGTGTATCTTATTACGCTTTTGTATTGGTTGCATAGGATGATTTACTTTGTTTTTCCATATTAAATTTGTATATTTATTTACATTATTATTATAAATATTAATCTTATTATTAAATGTTGTATAATAACATGCCTTGGATTGTCGTGGTTGGAATGAAACGATACGACTTCTTCCACGTCTTATAAACAACGAAGGATGAGTTATACGATATGCCATATTATTGACATCAAACAAATTGATGACGTTCCTATATACCTCGTTTCGTTTTTGTTGTTTCTTCTTTAGTTATTCATATTTATCTCCTATTCATTCTGTTTTTTTATTATAATATTATTTTTCCATAAAATATATATTAGCAACATTAGCACATTACTCGAAAGCACCAAAATTACGGCACTTTTTTTTTCTGCCTATTAATACCTTAAATGACTCACTATTTAACCTCCTCGTATTACATAGTATAGTTATGTAATAATCTGATAGGATGATTATAGTCAATATACGGATTGTAGATCAGAGTATAGATTAGGATTAATTAGTCGGAAGTCTTGTTAAATATATTACATGCGAATGTGCTAGTAAGAGCATAGCATAGAGTGTTGATAAACATAAATCCAGATGGTTGTTTTCACACATATATATACAGGCGATAACATATATAACGTAGAAAGTGAGATAGACAGAGTGTAAAATATACGTAATATACAGATAGAGAATTCAAATATTAATATAAAACCTTAAGACTTTCAGGTTTGATGGTTTCTACAAAAATTTCCGATGATTCTACTTGTGATGCTGATAATGTGGACATTTTGAATAATCGTTGTTGTTTAGATGCATCGTGACGGATATTATTATTATTGTTGCTATAACGGCAATAATGTCGTGCCCACCCAGCGTCCATTTTGACCATTATCTGTTACCTCTTGGACACCTACCACAGAAACTCCCGCATCACGTATTGATGCAGCAGTTTTTTCTATATTAAAAATAGATTTCCTGTTGATTCCACAACGAATGTTGAACGACATTATCTTTTGAGTTTGATTTTTCACTAAACAAATTCGTTTTTGTTGCTTCAACGGTCCTTGTTCTAAGTTTATCCCAGTTGAAGGCACTTTTTGAAAGCAGTTTATCCCGAAAAATACAGATATAAGCAAAAACGGCGATACAAGTAGCAGCACAGGAATGATGAATATTCGAGCTATTATTCCAGGGATGATGGAGAATGTTTTAATCTTTGAATTAATTAAGTCTAACTTAATAATAACATTTCCAGCGAAAATTATTAAGTTTCGACAAATAATAATGCAATTTCCCATTTTAACTTTACTGAAATTATAAAAATAAAAAATGTAACTATTGGATAAACTGTACTACTGATTGAATAATAATGTACTAATACTACTTATTATAGTTGTTTTGTATTTGTATATGTTGGATGCGGTGGGGTGGATGTGTATGTGTGTCATGGAGGGGTACATGTGGTACATAATAATTTCGAAAAATGTAATTTATTATGAATCTGTGCATGCAAATGTCACCAATCGTGTATACTCGCTACATATGGCTATGCTTAAAAAAAATAAAGAATATACAATCTAATCGGGATGTACATAATGCTATGTGTATATTATCTTCTGTTACAATGCTATATATATGCTATTTTAAATGACACATAATTTATACTTAAATATAGGAAAATTACAATACTAGAAATACTCATCTCCCGTCTCAAAAAAAAGATTTCCCTTCCGACGATCAAAAATTATACTTGAAAGGGAAAATTAGAATATCAAGTGTGTCTATCAAATTCTCCTCAAAAAATAAATCATCCATCCGCTGAACAAAAATTCATCATTATTTATTATTATATTAATTTGTACACATGTGTAAGTTAATTATTCTAGAATATTGTACATCAAATCACATCATGCATTGGAATAATACAATAACAATAACAATATACGAAACGTTTTTATATAATAATCTCAGAAGAAATAGAGATACTATTAGTCATAACCAATCTGGTGTCACTTCTTTTGTTCTTCGGTTAATAATAATCATTTTACGACGAAAATAATAATTTTGAATATTTTAATTAATAAATGTCATCCGTATTGTGGTTCGCAAAGAACATTGATTTCAGGTTATATATTGGCCATGCAGTTGCATTCGTATGCCTTGCAGCGTATGGTGTTATCTTTTATTTCATATGGTTAGATGGTTCATATGGCCGTGAATTGAGACGAAAAGAAATTGCATATAAAAAAAAATTGAAAGAACAAGGTGGTAATCTAGTTGAGGAAAAGAATAAAAAAAAAATAACAGAGACTTTGAAAGACTCACCTATAAAAAAAAGCAAATCATCAAAATCGAAGAAAAAAAAATCATCCAAAACAAGCAAAAAGAAGGATTGAAAGATCATTATAAAAATATAAATGAGTGTTGGAACAATATATATATATATATATATCAATGTGTGTCGCCTGTGTGTCGGTATTTAAAAATGCCCATAACGAGGAGAAGAATTTTAATCCAAACATCATAGAGATGTGTTTTTTTGTCTTAACAAAAATAATTATATATGATAGCTG
>JACLAC010008345.1_pt1 | contig 13033 bp, 10 predicted proteins | sample 8027881 | NCBI WGS metagenome assembly JACLAC01 (sample SAMN15725517, study PRJNA655200) | protist metagenome | isolation source: fluorescence activated cell sorting (FACS) single amplified genomes of... | place: Spain: Blaines Bay Microbial Observatory, Mediterranean Sea | collected 2016-01-19 | reverse complement strand
AAAAGCACACTCACGAACAGTGGTTGCAGTTTTTGAAACTTATCAAGAGAAAAAATCCAAAGGACAAAGATATTCATATTATTTGCGACAACTATGCGACCCACAAGCATCCGAAGGTCAAAGAGTGGTTGGAGAAGAATAAGAGATTCCATATGCACTTCACGCCAACATCTGCATCTTGGTTAAATATGGTTGAAAGGTTCTTTCGTGATCTAACTGAAAATGCAGTTCGTCGTGGAGTATTTTCCAGTGTGAAGGATTTGGAAAAGTGTATTCAAGAATATTTGGACGCACACAATGAAAACCCTAAGCCATTTATCTGGACTAAGTCTGCATCAGACATTCTTGAAAAAGTTACCCGAGCAAGGGCTAAGTTAGATAAGATGCATCAATTATGACGGACTACACTAGCATGGTTTAAGTCGACTGATTTATCATCTGGAAACATGTTGACAATTTCTTGCCATTTATTGATTGCTTGATCTATTTCTCCCATTTGTTGGTAAGCTTGGGCAATTGCTTCGTAAACATTGGGTGAGCTCAATTTTTTATTTTGAATGAGCTTACAAAAATTTTCTGCTTCTGTAAACTTTCTTGAAAATATCAAAGCTTTTATTTTTGCTGCACACCATTCAGGGTTTATATTTTCATCATCAACTCTTGAGAGTACTTCATCCCACATTTCAATTGCGTTATTCCAGTTTCTTGAATTTTGGAATATTCGTGCTAACCCAATATATCCGATTGGTCGATTAGGGTATTCAATCGTTAATTTTTTAAATATCTCTTTTGCTTTATTAAATTCCCCAGATTTCATGAGTGAGTAGGCTTGTGAATTTAGTTCCTGGCGAAGTTCATGATGTTTTGTCTCTGAGTTTTGTTGATGTTTATTATTCAAAATTCATATCCTATAACCAACACTGTTTTGAGACACAATAAACCATACCTCTGTCTAATCTTTCACACATGAAAAGAATTTTCTCACTTTTAAAACACATTATAGCTTGTGAATATATTTTCAATTGTTGAGAGAGAATCTTTTTATTAATATGACAATATGACTCGAGTTTTACAAGGATCATATTCACTGATAGTTTTATAAAACTGAATTTTTCACCCTCAATAAAAATGAACTGTATCCTTAGCAAGCCTTTAAAGTTAAAGAGTAAAAGATCTTTAACATATTGTTGTAGAGGCCATTAAAACACTATGACTCAAATATAGAGAGCTAGCCGTTCTAGAGAAATATCTTTAAAAATATTCATGACCGTATCTTACAGTGCGGTCATGAATACACTTGGGTGAGATAACAATGGAAGCGCAAAATACTACTGTAGAGACGCGGCATAACTAAATACGCGCATGATCTATCATTTTGCCAACTAAAGAATAGTCCGATTCCATAACCAATATCCAGTTTGCTGCTTTGTGTTATGTCCATCATCCCTCTCTTTGCAATTATCTAAATAGCTAGTTCACTAAAACATTGTTCTAAAATATCGTCTTCGTGGCCTTCATGTAAGAGACCTTTATGTTGATTTAAATCAAAGTAACTTAATCTTGAAATTTTTTCAAAATTGTCAAAAAATGCTTGTCTTGGTGTAGCTTTCGACTTCCAAACTAATGTTTGAGGATTACCTGAATTTATGATTGTTCTATAGTTTAGACCAGGATGAAAATCATGAATGGCAAAGATAATCTTATATACATCACCATGCCATGACTGCCCCTCACTCTTAGCTTTTGCTCTAGCCATCTTGCTTTCTTTTTGGTTACGCATGCTTGAATAAACATCTATAGGAACAGTATCGTCAATTAGGAAAATTGTTTTTTCATGACTATGTAACAAGCAATTGATGAAATCCCTGTAAGTTTGCTCAAATTCATGTAGCCCATCAATAAAGCATAAATCAAATTTCTGGCTCAATGGTAAAGATTCAAAAAAAACATCTGATGTAATTTCATTCAAATCTATGTCATTAAAGTTAGGGGCTTGAGGGTCAAATTTAAACTTTGGGTCCACTCCTACTTTATTTTTTGCATTAACTTCTTGAAGTGTCACCCCCTGATAGATTCCAATTTCTAAATAATCCATGTACCCAGACCGTTCGAAAATCTTGTTTATGCGTCGTGTAGAGTGGTGCTGTATTGGCAAAGCACTATCTTTCATGCTCGTTTTGTTATGTTGTTGAGGTTTAGCATCATGTTTTCTTAGGGAGATATTATTTACGCCTAGTTTTATTGTAACTTCTTGTATATGTGACATGGATTTTTCATAATCAACAAACCCATGCTTCATAATTGTGTCACCCCATTTCTTCATATCTCTTTCTTGCTCAAGTTCAAATTCATTTTGAGACCATATTTTCGAAAGATGAATATTTAGCTTCTCCCAAAAACTGAACAAAGTGTCTATATTATAAATGGATAGGCCTAAATGGATTAGCTCTGTCCCATCTTTCTTGATTGCATAGATTTGTCCTTTAGCAACTTTCTCATAACTCAATTTGTTAACTCTGGCTTTCAAATGAGCCTCTGCGACTCGCATGTCTTCACGCCGAACAAAGATATGAATATTTTGATCCGATCGTCCTAATAATTGACGACCATGAAGTGAAGATCCCTCTGCCATTACCATTGTCTCAGCACCGTAATAAGCAGCCAGCTGATCTCGTAGGCTTAATTTTTCAGGAGCTATAACTGAGACTCCCAATTTATTCAAACAAGAAACTAAATATTTCTCCCCCGCATGGCCACCCCGTTTAATCTCGAAACTATGTCGGCTTACATATAGCACCTTTGATTCTAATTTAGGTAAACCTGCTTTTTCAACATGTCTATCAAGTAGATTAAGATACTCTTCTGATGGCCCTTTTTGAGGTAACGACTCTGCTTGAACTGAAGCATAAAGCTTTTTTATTTTAGATGGCCTTTCAAGATGAAATAGATCTTTTTCCGAAATGCCATACCAGTCTAAAACCTCGAGTAGAAATTTTCGTGGAGGCATTTCTCCAATCATTAACACCTTTAAGTTTGGTTGCTGATGTCGAACTTCTAAAAGACGACACGCTTGTTCAGATATAAAATGTCCAAAATGATTTATGATGCTTCCCCCCCCATATCATCGGTTCAGAAATTTCCACACAGTCACTTGGCTTAGGAGGGATAGGATAAGCATCTATTGCTTTTCCTCCCCAAAAATGTCTGTAGGCACTAGGCTTATCCCAATCTGGCCAAATTGGCCCACCTTGAACAACTTGTTTGTTAAGCGCTTGATATGGCAACACCAGTATATTTTTAAATACTGACACAGAATCAAAGCTCACATCTGTGTTATTTTCTAGCAAAAATCACCTTTATAGACTTTCGTTTTATAATAGATAAGTCTAAATGACAATGTGATACAGAAGGTTTTGACGGAGACCAGTCTAAGAGACTGACTTTTAGTAAGATAGGTTATTGATTCCCTTGTCTTTTACATCACCGAAATATATAATAATTTGGCGCATCTACAAAAAATGTGTATAGCTTATGCTAAAATTGTCTTATGTCCATAAAAGACTATGTTGTTGCTAAAATAGTGTCTTGTTTTCCTCGCTATGCTGTAGTGTAAGTTAAGATTGAGCTTGATAATAACATATTTTCAAAAGTTCAATTACGAGTACAGTGCCACCTCGACCACGATCGATATATTCTTTCCTTTTGAAATACAATACCTTAGCCTTATGGCGTTTAGTGTTTAACTCATATGGTAAAAGCAAAGTTGCAGATATCATTACAAGCACTTAGCACAAGTAAATCTAATCGACAAAATGGACAGTGGTGAAACATTTAGTAGAATTTTGGTTAATTATGGAACACTCATAAAATGAATATTAATGATTTCATTATAAAAAAATGTAAAAATCAACTTGAAAGGAAACATGCTTTAAAAATCCATCTGTCCGAAAAAGAACATGATCAAGATTTAAAAACTATTGTAGAAGAGTTATCTAGTCTCAAACTGGCTTGTGAAATTTTAATTGAAGAAAATAACCTTCTGAAGAAACATTTAGAAGTAATCAATATTCCAGTGCCACACATAGAACCAATATTAAGTAATGGATCCTTCAAAAAAAATTGTCTTATTACAGCCGATATGATCAAAGATAAAAAAAATGGCTTTTATGACCTAGAGTACTCATCTGAAAATATCCCATTTAGGTGGACCGGGCCCTCTCAAACTTTCTCAATTTCATTTCAAGTCAATAGATCAACCCCAGTAAAATATACTTTACATTTGCATGGAAATACTGAAGCGGTACGAAATGCGAAAATCAAGATTAAATGTGACGGGTACCAGGAGGCTTTAAAACTCAATGGCAATGTATTAAGTGGCACCTTGCCCCCAAATATAAGCCCTATAACAAAGCTGTCTTTCACAGTTCCACATTCATTTATTCCTAGTCATCTATCTGATGAATCAAGCGATGACAGAACTTTAGTAGTAGCATTTCAATCTTTAAAAATTAGTGAACTTTAAATATATATTTACCACAAACAAAAAAAAGTAAAATATTGATGGAACAGATCACTGCAGCAATTTGTACCTATGATAGGTATGATGTCTTAGAGAAAGCGATAGAAAGTTTATGTCAGCAAACTTTAGATTCTAACCAATATAAAATTATTATCGTCGATAATTCTCCTGACCATCAAAAAGCAAAAGCTTTTGGGCGGACATTTAAAAAAAATCATCAAATTGACTATTTAATAGAAAAAAAAGTTGGTTTATCTAACGCGAGAAATGTAGCTTTTCAAAATTGCTCATCTGAATACATAACATACATAGATGATGATGCTATTGCAAAAGAGGATTATCTGGAGAAAATATTATTTGCTTTTAATAAACACAAAGCAAATATTGTTGGTGGACGTGTTGATCCAATTTGGAGTAGAGAAAGACCACCTTGGCTAGGTGATGACTTACTTGGCCATGTTTCTGTTGTAAATTGGGGTGGGAAATTAAGGATTGCTCAAGCAGAGGAATGGTTTGCTGGAACAAATGTGGCTTTTTCAGTTGAGAGCTTAAAAGAAACGGGTGGGTTTTCTACAAATCTGGGTAGAAAAGGAAATGGAAAAATACTATTGAGTAATGAAGAAAGTGAACTCATCAATAGTATAAAAGAAAAAGATGGTGTTATTGTTTATCAACCTGAAGCTATCGTAGACCATTTAGTAGTAGAGGATCGTTTGAATCGAAAATGGTTCAGGAAACGAATGGCCTGGCAAGCAACATCTGATTTTCTTATGAATCCAGATCAATGTATTAGTCAATCTAAAAGTCATTGGGAAAGAATTATTGAGTACTCCTCAAATGTTCCTCCAAGAGAACGTAGCTTAAAATCTTTAATGTTAGAAACCGACTCATCAGAATTGTTCTATGAGCAACTATGTGCCATATACAGTTGGACAGTTTTAAACTTAGCTGGCTTTGAAGGCCTATCTAATTAAATGGATTCAAAGCCTTTATCTGATGTGTTGGTATTGTCGCCAACGCCCACATGGCCTTTGAATTATGGAAACCGAAAGCGGATTTATAGTGTTTGTAAAAGTATCCAAGAGAAAGGTTCCAGAATACATTTTCTTTTCTATCCTGGAGAAGTAGATTGGAGAGAGGATTTACCTTTTGAGGCTCAAATAAAAATGAGTCAGCAATGGGATAGTTTGTACATTATCCCACCTAGCACTGCTCTTCACCCTTTTGCGAAAAACAAAGATCATACAATTGATGAATGGTGGGACAAGTCAATAGGAGATTACCTCAAATGGATCTTTAACCTTAAACTGTTTGATGCTTTTATAGTAAATTATACTTGGCTAAGTAAAGCCTTTGAATATGTACCCAGCAATATTTTTAAAGTATTAGATACACATGACCGCTTTAGTGACAGAAGATTACTCTTAGAGGAAAATGGTATTAAAGCAGAATTTTTTCACACAACACCAGATCAAGAAAAACTTGCGCTTGAGCGAGCAGACCTTGTCTGGGCGATAAAATCTCAAGAAAAGATTTTTTTTGAAACACTAACAAGCAAACCTATTATAGACACACTCATTCATGTAGATTTGCATAAACATCCCAGGTCATGTTTGTCTCATTTTCAACAAGGTTACTTAAGACTGGGATTTATTGGTGCAGCTAATAATATTAACCGTGTAAATATAGAACAATTTTTAGAACTTGCGATACCTCTTTTTAAAAAACATTTCGCACCTATTAAAATTGTATTAGCAGGAGGCCTATCCATACACTTTAAAAATGTAGATTCAAGATGGGTTGAATCAATCGGACGAGTTGATGAGGTAAGTGATTTCTATCAAGTAGTTGATGCCGTTGTCATTCCTATGGTTTTCAGCACCGGGTTGAAAATTAAGTTTTCTGAGGCTCTCAGTTTTGGCATACCAATCATTTCTCATCATCATGCAAGTGAAGGTTTTCATCCTATGCATTCTTGGCATGAATTACCTAGCATGCAGGAATTAATCAACACATGTATTGATCTAGCCTTTTCTCCTGAAAAACTACCCGAATTAATGTGCGCAAGTATCGAATCACAAAAATATCATGAGGATGCTTTCTCTCGTACCATCGAAAACTTTCTAGATGCGACACAAGGCCCAACACAGACTCTTCTTTTATTAATAGACGAAGATCATTTAAATGAGAAAAGCGTATTCTATATCCGAATATTAGATATTATAGAAAAACTCTCTAGTCATTTCCGTCTTCTTATATTAGTTAAATCTCAAGGTGCCCAACCTAACTCAATCAATCTTTTTAGCAATGATACAGAATTATTCTTTATGATGAAAGATGGTGATATTTACAAACATGAACATCAAGTCAATGAAGATTTTAACCTTCTTTTAAATTCAATTGACGATCTTTCTATCTGGGTTTTGGAGGAAGAACTGGCTAGGTACACAGTTAAGCTTGTGACCAAGGCCACTTTATTTATTGACATAGACTTTCTTGTTTTGGAAAAAGCAATAAACTTATTTAATCACAACAATTCCCATGAAGCGTACTTGCTTCATTCTGATAACCTCATATATCAATGGCAATTTAACCAACAATTCTTGCTTCCACTTACTAAAGAGGCTTTGAACTCTCACTATACACCTTTCTCTGAAGGAGGGAAGACCGTTATTTTATTTAGCGGAGACTTAAAATTATATTTATACTTCAAAAATATATTCGACATTCTTATTGAGGATTACTCTCCCGTGTGGATAACAACCTCTAAATTAAATATTTCTCCTGAATTGTTAGATACTCCTCAGTTTATTAAATTTGAAGACGTGTGTTTTAATAGAGACTGTTTTCCAGGAGAGGTTTCCTTATTCTTAGATCTCTCAAGTAGTTTTGAGATGCGTTGGATTGCATATGAGATAAACAAAAAAGGAATTCCAAACATCGCTTTAAATTCATTTGATTTAATCAGTGAATTCAATCATGAAGTTTATATGGAGGCTCACCACCCAACTCTTCAAGCTTATCATCGAGACGAAAAATGCTGGAAAAATATCATTCGTTGGATGAATCAGAAAAACCTCGACACCAAGAAGCGTCAATTAACTAATGAAATTGACGAGAATAGCTCAAGGTATTCTTTTAGACAATTTGAACAGAATGTTAAAAAATTCAAAAACTTAAATGAAAAGGAGATGACAATCTACTTTCATTTAGGAATGCCGAAGACAGCAAGTAGTTATATACAACGTATGCTAAAACAAAATGCCGAAGAGTTATTAAAAGAGGGTTACTACTATTGCCCAAAAGGGCTTGATCATTGCGAGGAAGTTACGATGATCTGTGATGACAGTACGATGGCAATAAAAGGCATTCAGGACTTTATTAATATTCAAATAGCTGAAGCTAAAATTTTGGGTGCTGATAAAATAATTATCAGTTCTGAATGTTTATTTCAAAGGCCTAATGATATTATAAGAAGTATCACAGATGTAATCCCTAAAACTCAAGCTATTTTATTTTGGCGTAGACAAGATGAGTTTCTAGAATCTGCATGGCAACAATGGCACTATAAAAACAAAAAGTATAAAAGTTTCAATCATTATATCTCTTGCTTTAAACAATTAGACAATTGGTTTGATAAAACTGAAAGTTGGAATGAGAATACAACTGAATTATTAAAAATCTCATTTTATGAAAAAATTAATTGTCGAAAAAATGATATCTTCTTAGATTTTTTAGATATGATTAACTTTCATGATATAAGTAATATTAATATGGAGTTTATTACTAAAGATTGTTGGTCATCAAATAAAAGTTTCAACTCCACTGGAATGGACCTTTTATTTACACTGAGAGAATATGCTAATAATGACATCAACGATCACCAAGCACAAAAGCTTATATTTAAAATTTTTGAAGATGAAATCAATGATAAACAAGTTATTTTGTTAGAAGATGCTGCACGAATAAAACTCATAAAAAAATTTAAAGAGCAGAATGCGAGACTGATAAATAAGTACGATACAAGACATTTTTTTGAGTATAATTTTTCAAAAAAAGTAACTGATAAAAAAGTGGACTATGAAAGTCTAGTAAAGAACATGCTAGACAAAAAACTTTAAAAATAAATCATTTTATTCCATGCTATATAATTATATACTCATCTCATATTTTAGTTCAATCACAATAAGAATTACTTCATTGCAATCGTATTAAAGAAATCCTCGAAAATGAAAAGATATGTAATATGCACAACTCCTCGTTCTGGTAGTAATCACTTATGTTCTCTACTAGAGTCCTCTGGTAAAATGGGGCATCCTAGTGAGTTCTTTAACTTACAAGGAACTGTTCATCAGTTATCAGAGAAACACCAATTGATTGAAAAAGGCTCAACTTTAAAACTAAATAATTACCTTTCTCATATCATTGATACCCACTCCACACCAAATAATACATTTGGGATTAAGATTTTCTTTAATCAGCTAGAAAAGTTCATCTCCTTTCCAGAAATAAAAGAGCTATTTCAGCAAAGTAAATTTATTTTCCTGACACGTAAAAACATAATAGCTCAAGCGATTTCTATGTTTATTGCCGAGGAAACAAACTCCTGGAAATCAATTAATGAAGAGAAAAGTTTAAGAGAGACTGTGAAATATAATCAGGGTAGAATAAGTGAGATCTTAAATAATTTAATAATGCAAAACATAAAATGGCTGAATTTTTTTAAAATTAATAACTTAGATTATTTAGAGGTGACTTATGAATCTGTCTTAGAGGACTCTAATAAAGTGTGTCAAAGTATTTCAAAGTACTGTGGCTTTCATGAAGCTTTGTTAATCGGGAACTCAAAATTTCAAAAACAAGGAGATGAACTAAATGAAGAATATTTAAAGAAATTCATTCAAAATAATAAACTTTATTTAAAAAATAAAAATGATTATCCCAAAATCACACATGATGGATTGCAAATAATATAATTACGATGATTTGTATAAAGGAAATCATAGCTCTAGAAAGCTTCTTATTTTACTAATTTCTAAAAAACTTAATTCAATCTAAATAATACTCTATGGGATATCCACAAATTGATTTTGATCTATTTGATTACCAAATGTATCACCTTAAGGGCACTAAACAAAGGGTTAGAGGCCCTGAACCACTAAATCTCTCTAAAAATAAATACTTTATTTGCCTCGGTGCAGCTCAAACCTATGGAAGGTTCTGTTCAGAACCATACCCTTTTCTACTCCAAAAGTCTTTAAAGCTATCATCCATCAATTTAAGTCGAGGAGGAGCTGTTCCTGACTGGTTTTCAGGAAATAAGGATTTTCTTGAATATACCAATAACTCTAAATTTGCAATTATTCAAGTCATGTCTGCCCGAACAATTAGCAATTCATTATTCAAATGTATGTTGGCTGGACCTAGTGTCATTCATAAAAAAACAAATACTACTCTTACTGCAGATGAAGCATATCAAAATTTAATTCAACAAGGTGACCTAGACGTACTTTCTAGAGTTGTTTCTGAAACAAGACAGAACTGGGTGAGATCTTACAAACTTTTACTCTCTAAAATTAAAGTTCCTAAAATTCTTTTTTGGTTTTCTACAAGAGAACCTCAATATGAAGATAATTATGAAAAAGTGAAGTTTCAATATCAATTATTCAAAGCATTTCCACAATTTGTAAATCATGATATGATAAATCAATTGAAAAGTGATTGTGATCATTATGTCGAATGTGTCTCTGAAGATGGTCTGCCTCAACCTTTAATTAATCGCTTTACAGGTGAACCTATTATCGAAAAAAATAAAACGGGTGTGAATGCAAAGTTAAACAGTTATTACCCATCACCAGAAATGCATGAAAATGCAGCAAAAATACTAAAACCTATTTGTCAAAAATTTCTTGAAAAAGAAACGGAATCAGAAATAATCATTCAAGAAGCTAACGAAATGTTACAAAAGGTGAAACTCCATGACGCCTTAAGGCTTTACAAGAAAGCTATTGACTTAAACCCTGAGTTTACAGATAACATATTGAGTTCATATATATCTCAAGGAAATGCTTCCTCAAAGAAGTCTAATCAGGAAGATGCAGAGAAAATCTATAAAATGGCACTAGAAATAAAGCCGGATTTTTTTGAAGCGTATTTTTATTTAGGAGACCTTTATCGTAATCAAGGTAAGAATGACCTTTCTGCAATTTATTACATAAAATCAGCTCAGTTCAATCCAAAGAATACCTTAGTATATGTGCGTATCAATAGATTGATCAGAAGCTCGATGTTATCAGATGAAACACTAGACAAGATTAATAAATTCTCATCAGACGCTTTAAGGGCTTCTCCTGTCAATCAAAGAGTTGAACGTATCCTCCTTTACTGTTTAATTCTTCAAAAAGAATCAGTTCATGCAACTAAGCTATGTCAGAAAAAGACTATGTCTAATAATTTATTACTAAAACCTGACTATGTTAAGAATTTCTGGAAAAAGGGAAAGCAACAAGGTCCGGACTTTATCGTTATTGGTTTTATGAAATGTGGGACAACCTCACTGTATGACTACATGACAAAACATCCAAATATTTTACCTGCTAGTCAGAAAGAAATTATGTTCTTTAATGATGAAAAACTATTTCAGCTAGGCACTGATTGGTATCTATCGAACTTTCCGCCGAGAATAGAAAGAACTGAATATTTAACAGGAGAAGCTAGCACGATGTACATACACCAATCAACTATTGCTCAAAGACTTCAAGAGAAATTCCCTGAAACGAAAATCATCATACTTCTTAGAGATCCAGTTTCACGAGCTATTTCTAATTATTACTTTAACCTAGGACATGGTGTTAATCAACATAAGACTCTTGAAGAAATATTCAAAAAAGAGTCAAGAGTACTCTCTGATGTTAATGATTTAAGTACTCACCTTGAGGGTAAATCTGGTATCATTGCAACTGGACTATACTCTTATTTTATCAAAAAATGGATGGATATTTTTCCCAAAGAACAATTTTTAGTATTAAATGCTTACGACCTAAATAATTCCCCTCAATTCGTCATGAATAAAGTTTTTGACTTTTTAGATTTACCTAATTACAATATTTCTGATTTTCCAAAAATGAACTCAGGTTCATATGACCCAATAAATCAAACCTTGATAGATAACTTATCAGATTTTTATCGCCCTCATAATAAATTACTTGAAGAATTGTTAAATAGAAAGTTTAATTGGTAAGTTAGTACAACCATTCCTCATCCATAACTGCAGCTCTTTTTATGTTGTTTTATTTTTGAGTAAGGATACTTAGCTTTAAAAAACAGGTTTATCTTTTCCAAAAATCTGGATGAAACAAAACCAAGGCTGAATAAAATTCCAGTCTTCCCAAAAGCATTAGAAAGCTCAACCAATACTTTGATGCATCGCTAAATAAGTAGAAATTATCGGTGGGGCCAAACTCCATAAAACCTGGGCCAATATTACTAATACAAGAAACACTGACGCCTAATAAACTGATAAGACTATACTGGTGGCCTTCAAATGAAAGTAAAAGAATCATACTTAAAAATATAAATGAAGCATAGAGCACCACAAAACCCAGTATAATTAAAATGAGGTCGTCTTTTAAATCTGTTTTATCTGCTTTGACATTATAAATGGCTCTTGGGTGAATCATTTTTTTCACTTCTTTCATCGTCATCTTGATCATCACCATGAATCTAAAAATTTTTAAACCACCGCTTGTACTACCTGCGCATCCACCCGTGATCATAATGATGATAATGAATACATGACAGAGTGGAGTCCACAAATCAAAGTCATCCGTTGAAAAACCTGTGCTAGAGATCAATGTCATCACCTGAAAGGTTGTTTTTCGAAAGCTTTCTATCCAAGCTGATTCTGGCTCTACAAACCAATGATGTTGTAATGTTATAAAAATGATAACGATTGTGATTAAAAAAAGATAGGTTCTCAATTCACTATTCTGAATCACATTTTTTTACCTTGCCTTTCATCAGTAATATCAATAAACCAAAATTACAACTGGAGACAAACATAAATAAGATGATGATGGTTTCTATGCTCCAGCTGTCGAAAGCTTTAACAGAGGCATCTTTCGTGCTGTATCCACCTGTTGATACGGTTGTAAAAGCATGGCAAATGGCATCAAACCAATTCATGTCACCTGTTAGATAGAGTGATATAAAACAAAGGCAGGTCAGGCCAATATAAATGACCCATAAATAAGTGGCTGTGTGCTTGGTTTTAGGACTAAGTTTATCTTTACTAGGGCCTGGTATTTCTGCTCGATAGAGCTGAAACCCTCCAGCTCCTAACATAGGTAAGATCGCCAAAAATAAAACGATGATGCCCATGCCTCCAATCCATTGTGTCATACTTCTCCATAACAAAAGACTCTTAGGCATCGATTCTATATGTCGAATGACAGAAGAACCCGTTGTTGTAAAGCCACTGATTGTTTCAAATATAGCATCAGGGAATCTAAAATT
>JACLAC010013909.1_pt1 | contig 13036 bp, 9 predicted proteins | sample 8027881 | NCBI WGS metagenome assembly JACLAC01 (sample SAMN15725517, study PRJNA655200) | protist metagenome | isolation source: fluorescence activated cell sorting (FACS) single amplified genomes of... | place: Spain: Blaines Bay Microbial Observatory, Mediterranean Sea | collected 2016-01-19 | reverse complement strand
TTTTCAATTTGCTGTGTATTGCTTCAATCATAGCCTTGTATGACAACGCACATGTCGGCCCTGGTTTGAGACAAAAAGCGTGTAACTTGGATGTTCACGGCTTGACAAGATTCTGATCAATTGGGCGTCACATGATGGAAAATCTTCTCATGCCTTGTTTGGATGAATCCAGAATACATCAGATATTTTCATAGGAGGATGAGGATGAGGATGAGGATGAGCGCAATAACGATTTGGTAGATCTACGGGAGCATCACTTGGAGAAAAGTTATCGCCTGCTTGCATGTAATCATTTCTCCAAGGAGCGATTACGATGACTAACTACGATTACAACGGCACTGCACCGAACAAATGGTGATACAAATATTCTTACATATATGGAAGCACAATATATGAAGGAGTTCTCATAAAGGTGATGATGATTGTTGTGACAAAAAATAAGGGCTATAATGGTTGCTGACGAGCATTGCAAAATGCAAATACAAATACAAATACAAATACAAGCACAAATACAAATAAAAGCACAAATACAAATATAACCCAAGGGCTATAATGGTTGCTGACGAGCATTGCAAAATGCAAATACAAATACAAATACAAATATAACCCAAGGGCTATAATGGTTGCTGACCAGCATCACCACCACCGGATGTTGTCACTCTCGCCGCCGACTCTGTGAATCGCACTTTAACAATACATAAAATTCATTGTAATAATACACAATACGTTGTTACACAATACACATACAACAATACTCAGTATGATACACAACACACACATAAATAATACACAATACGTAAATATATAAATAATACACAATTCGTTGTTACACAATACACATACAACAATACTCAGTATGATACACCACACACACATACACAACAATACTCACTATAAACACAATACAACTCCCAGGTTTTGTCACTCTGACCACTGCTGCGCAATAGATTCCCATGTGAACCAGATTGCACAGTTTGAGGTTTGAGGTCAACCAGTCTCACAGCTCAAACATGCAATTGCAATGGCACACTGATTGCACAGCATCGCCAGGAATAGGGATCAGTATGTTTGGTCAAACCTTGCCTCTAAGTTCTATGAAATGTATTACATTTGCCATGTAACCTATATACCACATGTTCTATAAAATGCGTGCAATATATATCATATTTGCCATGTAACATTTACACCATATATGCTATAAAATATGCACAAAATGCATGGATCCTCAAAACAACTCCGTTTTGCATCCTGACCTGGAGGATGTTGCCGCCGGATGCAATTAGGATTAACATTCAACCAAACTCTCATCTGGATTGGATTCAGTCTCATACTTGCAATGCAACATCACATAGGAACATCACTTAAATGGTTTATAGTTTATCAAGTTTATCAACCTATCAAAATCTCAACATTCAACCAAACTGGATTGGTTTTATTCTCACACAAGCAACATCACATTGGCTTCATAACAATCCACATTCAACCAAGCTCTCATATGGGGATTGGATTAATTCTCACACTTGCATACAAATAGTGAACATCAAAATTATCAACCAAACTTCAAACTCATCAAGCTCTCGTTCTCACATGAAAATCTGTTCATGACTGGTGCCTTATATTTGTAAATAGATGAACATCCGAGTTCATTCTCACTCAGGACACCTTTCCATCTCTGGCTGATGGATGGAAGTATGATCCACCCAAGTGTGATCTATCATCTGGATTTCTTGCCTCTTCATAAAGAGTACAAATAAAAATCTCTCTTTCAAAATTACAAATATTTAATTTTCTACCAATTGTAGCCTTTCAATTATGCACTGCATTGATGAGCTTTTGTCAATCATTCGAAGACAAGCAAGCGAGACATTTGGATGAAATCATTTGCGAATCCTTGGAAACAAACTTTGCACTTCTTTGGCCCTGGTGGAGATGGTGGCTCTGGTGGAGGTGGTGGCCCTGGTGGAGATGGTGGCCCTGGCTGGTGGAGACGATGATAAAATTGAGAATTATTGTGACTTTGACAATCGACATTTTGAAATACACGGCACCAGCGGAGATTTACAACTTACATTTATTCGTCTGTAGAGATGTAGACGTCAAGACAATTGCTTTGATTTTGCTTTTTCAAGGCGCTTGTCTCAGAATTTGCCCCCGACATCAAATGTTTTATGGCAATTTTTGGAATTTATGAATTTACGACCAAGTCGTGATTTGCGTTGTCAGCAAAATAATTCCAAAGTTTCAGAATGTAAACTTGGTTGATGAGAAACACACCAACACCATTATCTCCAAATTCTCTGCAATGCAAATGCAAAATGATAATGATGATTGTGCATAATGATCATAATTATGATCATCATAGTGCATAATGATCACTGTCCCCCAGAGTGGAGCAGATATAAGGACTGACGGCGACGTTTGAAGTGTTTCGACGGCAAATATTGTGAATATTCCAACGTTTGCAGAGTATCTTGGTAGCAGTGCAGTTTGTTAACATTGTGAATATGTAACAAAACAGTTTGTAAAGTTAAGATAATAACAATAAATGAGTCTTGAGGCTAAAGAGTCTCAAGACCAACAGGCCAGCTAATTTCTAAATGTGAATATTAAAGGCACAATATGCCAGACAGGCGTAGAATTATGAAAAATGTGCAAAATGTTAAAATATGCTTAAAAGTGCAATATAAATTTGTTTCAGATGTGGATTGTGCAAATTCACGAAATTGTGTGCAATGCAGTGTAGCTTTGAGAAATATCAAGTGGCAGACTTGTGTTTGCGGCCAGCTACAACAACACATGAGACGCTGCGGCTGCAGAAGTTACAAATGGAGATGATGAAATTCAGAGCTTTTGTGATCTTATGGTTTACTGATATAAAAAGCAAGTGAGGTTTTGCATAGTCAGGGTCCCCAACCTCTACTTTGGTATACAATACAGTTGGGGAACCTGACTAGGTTTTGCATAGTATAAATTGCATGTTTGTGGATGTTATTGAATGGTGTTGAGTTGCATTGACATTATAGCAGGTATCCTGAGTGGTGGAACACTGAAAATCTCAAAAATTTGGTGCACACATATTCCAATCCTAGCTGACTGTAGCATAGAGGGTCCCTGTCGGAGCTAACCAATATGATTTTTCGGTTTTACAAGTGAAGGGTTGGTTGCTCAAATCTGTTTCTTGCATGCCTGCTCCTCCTGCTCCTCTTGCTCCTCTTGTTCTTCTTGCATGCCTGCCCCTCCTCTTCTTTGAAATGCTGTTTCCAATCCTAGCAAACTGTAGCGTAGAGGGCCCCTGTCGGAGCTATCCAATATGAATTTTCGGTTTTGCAAGTGAAGGGTTGGTTGCTCAAATCTGTTTCTTGCATGCCTGCTCCTCCTGCTCCTCTTGCTTCTCTTGCATGCCTGCCCCTCCTCTTCTTTGAAGTGCTGTTTCCTGATCAAGACGGAGGGAGGCAGCCTGGGACAATATTCATTGTTGCTACTCAATAGAGCACTCGCGATTGAAATTATTCATGGAAGTCAGCGACAATTTCAATGGCAATATCGTAGTCAAGTTATTCTAGACTCGTTTTTTATTGCAATTTCGACAGATATTGAGAGCAATCAGATCACCAAATGTTGTCCAACAAAAATCTGAGAACAGTGTGGACCATTGCATTGAATCTAGGAAGTGCTTAACCGCACCCCAAGGGGAAAACCTGTGGGTCCGGTAAACAAGGCTGGCTTTACCTTGTTTGGACATTATAATACATGGGGGTTCTATCCGCACCTCAAGGGGGTGCGGATTCCGTGTTATTCTCACCTCCAGGGGTGTGAACACTGTGTTATTCGCACCTCCGAGGGTGCGGACTCTGTGATATTCGCACCTGAAGGGGGTGTGGATTCCGTGTTATTCTCACCTCCAGGGGTGTGAACACTGTGTTATTCGCACCTCCAAGGGTGCGGACTCCGTGATATTCGCACCTGAAGGGGGTGCAGATAAAGCCTATTACCTTTAATGTAAGCAATTCCATGTGTGATGTAATCCTGCTCCTTTCACCATAGGTTTACTGGGTTGGGTGGTTTTATTTGTAGTTTTGCATGCTGTTGATTTGCTCCGGAAGTTTGAATGGGTTTTTGAACTTTGCGAAACATAAATGTGAAGGTCAACCATTTGTGATTGAGTTGAAAAGGGGAAAGATGAAAAGGTTAAAAGGTGAAAAGGGGAAAAGAGGAAAAGATGAAAAGGGCTTCAAACACTTTCAAATCATCCTTTTCAACGCAGCTGCAGCAAAGTGGTGCATTTATGTTATAATATAAAAAAATACATAGAAAATATGTAATAATGAATATATAAAAGAGTGTCTATATGAGTCACTGTGGAGGTGATACCTTTAATGCAGATGATGCAAATTTTTTGTGGAACATCTCTCGGGATCCTCAGAATGAGTTTGAGACTTTTTACCCAAAGGGCTGCTAGACCCTATCTAGAGATCATCAGAATATTGCTCTTAAAATTTGATACCTTTGATGAAGATGATGTCGAAAATAAAGTATTGGCCCGTGCCAATGGCCTGTGCTCAACTCTCTCTACCATGCTGGTAGACCTTCTCTCACCTCTATGTACTGTGCTGGTAGACCCTCCCTCTCTCTCTATAGAGATTCACAGGAAACGTGGATTGATTTGTTTCACACTCTACCGTTTCACTCCATGGCTTGTGATGCATTATAATTGTACAACAGAGAACGACCTACTGTTGCCAGCACAATAATGCAAAGACATAAGTACAAAAGCACAAATACAAGTACAAGTACAAGTGCATCAATACAAAGACACAAGTACAAATACACATATACAATTGCATCGATACAACAATGCCCTCAGCAGTGATTGATTTCATCAATTGCCGTCTCGCTAATTCTGGAATGAGTCCCACGCTGGGCGGCCAACAATCCAACAATTGAGTTTCATTTTTACTTTTTTTGTACATTCGGTGATATCTTGGATTTATAACTTTTTTGCTTTTACACAATAATTCCAGCATTGGAGATCCCTACTCTATTAAAAGACACGCATATTCAATTCACAATTTTATTAGTACACAATCTACATCTATGCATGAGATTACAGCAAGGACTGAGGGGTGGGAGGGAGCCGTGGACGCCGTCGCCGGTATCAGGCTCGGATTCTCCTCCTCATCATCATGGCCCTGCATATACCACCGCCACGAGATCAACAAGACAAACTTGATTGTCAATAATGTCCAGGGTTCACTTCTCCTCTCCTCCTTACTCCCACAGAGTCTTTCACTTTAATCCATCAAATTTCCAGGCAATCTGTCTCCAGGGACAATTACTAAAACTTTCTTCCTGGAAAACTACATAATTATTGAATAAGATAGATATATACAACATGAAATGGATACTAACGGGTGTAACTATACTCATTTCCGAGAGCGAGGTGGTCCCGAGATCCGGGCAGATTTGAAACGATTGTGAGACCAGTTCTTTTGAGGAAGAGGAGGCTCAAGATCCTTCTGCCTCTTGCTTGCTTCCCCAGGAACTTTAAAGGCTTCTCCTTTGTATCCACAAACATACAACATGTCTTTGGGAAAAAACATGTAGGGAAGTCTCTCCTCGGCGAAGAAACGGTCAAACTCTCTCACCCCGTCAGTCTTCTTTCTTCCAGCATCTTTGACAGATTGAACTGCTTCCACCATCCACGAGTCTACAAACCTAGGTCTGTTATTGACAAAGCTGTCAATGTATTTGATATACATCCCCCTGTAAGCGAACTCTTCCACGCATTTCATCAAAGGGAAGCACGCTTCTTTTCTTTTCTCTTCAATTCTCTCCACCTCCTCCACATCTTCTCCTTCAACCTGGGCACTTGATTCTCTGATGTCGACACCATGAGCAAGAATCCCCATTCTCACCACATCCTTAACAGATAGTGCCTCTCCCATCTTCCTATCTGATCTCTCCACATGAGATGTATGCTCCAGAACATGTGATAACACAGATATGTTAGTCACTACTGCTCCCAGTTGAGGAAGAGAATTCTTTTCCCTCAGCAGTCTGGTCATCGCCTCCCGGAACTTGATGAAAAAGATGTGTTGTCCGTTCTGCTCAATTTTACTCAGCAGCATGCCGAGAGTCGGGCAGGTAATCAACATCAACCTTGAAGATAACCGATATCCTCTTGTGGCTGCATAAAGCTGGCTTGCAAGCAAAGCTAATGATTTGACATTTCTTCTTTCTCCAGCTTCTCCCATTAGCGCTCGGCAAGCCCACCCCGACTCAATAGATTTTCGTTCTTCCGCCACCGCACCACTCTTCAACGTCGCCAAAGCTAGAGCAGTTGCGTTCGCATGACGGTTCTTATCCACAAGGAGACGAGAGACCTGCTGAAGCATATTTATAGTTTTGTTCCTTCGCCCTCTTCAGTATTTTGTCAATATATATATATTTTTGCATCTCTCATCTTCTTCTTCCCTCTTTCTTCCTCTTTCTTTTTCTTTTCATTTTTCTCTTTTCTTTTTATTGTATCGATTACTATATACACACATACATACATATATTTTACATAATAGAATACAAAGATCAGATAATACACCAGAGCCTACTGCTGTATTTTACAACGTTCACGTCGTATTCATGCCCGGACCAATCTGCATCGGTCTATCATCATTAGCCCTTCTAGGAATCCTGTTCGGTCCATCTTCTTCCCTCATACAAGATCCATCCCCTTCAGGGTTGGGTGCTTCTCTCCATGATTCGTGCTCCATCAATCTTGTCTGATTATCTTCATCTCCGAAATGATATTGAGACGCTGAAATATAAGATTTCGTCTTCCCTGGACCTTGGTTCACAACTTGCCTCATCATGGGCATCTCAACCCTCAAATCTCCAGTCCTCGAATGCCCGATGCAACATTTGTTTACACAGCATTTGACACCCAACACCACTACAAGTATAATGACGACTCCTGTTGCAGTGATGGCCAGGAACATGTACAAATTTTCCAATCTTTTGTTCCCCTTTGTTATGTTTCTAGCAATGTCCGTGAAGCGCGGTTTGGTCACATTTCGAGTTATAAGGACAATGGATTCCTCTAGATTTTTGGGAAATCTCGGACCTTCCAAGGAATCGTAAGGTTTTTTCTTGTTAACCAGCACTATGGGTCTCTTCCAGGCAGATCTAGCATTCAAGTCCACCTTTCTCAGTGTCATTCCATTGAGAATGAGTTCGCAATTGTTGGGAACCAAAATTACCAATAAACCTTTAATAGATTTAGTAGTTAACGATGTTTTGGGGCATTTGTACTGTAACAAGTGGTTCCCAATCACTCTCACTACCTCAGCTCCTGGCAAGAAAGGGGTCCGATAGTAAAACTTTCGAGTTATGGAGGGCAAACCATAACATGAAGCTGGTAACCTTTTAACTGAAGCCACTGACTCCTGCGCAAATTCAATGCAAGCCCATCTTGGTTGACTCATCTTTGTCATTGCCGAGGACCCAGCTAAAATGGTCCCTTCTTTTATTGAATTCCCATCTGATCCTTTCAACACTGCCACTTGTTTTGTCGAACTTGAGGGTCCTCCTTCTACTTCTGTGACAAAGTACCTCGTCATGTATCTCCTCTTCTTGTCAAAGGTTGACCAAAAGGCAAAGACCTTGGCATCTTTCATCTCCTCCTGTATTTGGGAACTCAAAGGTTGCGCAACATGTATAATGCGGTTCAGGGGTCGTGCCAGACTATTCAATATCTCAGCCAATTCCTTTAGGGTCGAAGGGAGGTTCATGGTGTTGAGAAAGGTCAAGTCTTGACATTCTGGATCGCGATGTTTCAAGGTGTACAGATTTGGTGAAGACATCAACTCCCATGATCCCATCTCAGGCTTGAACAAAGGATCATACTGAACATAAGGTTCTGAGGCCGTGGGATTCATTGTTTCCACAACTAGAGATATCACTATGGCCAGGAGATTCCCTGATAACAGCAACAATGAAGATATAGGCAATGCTCCCGAGATGTACTTGGATGCCGCAAGGGCACCCAACCTAGTTGAACCTGTGGTCAGGAAACTCGTTATAATGGGTCGTAATCCAGATAAAGCGGCCCCCACTACAAGAGGGGCGGCCCTTCTTTCTCTCTTCTCCAGGTTCTTGGTCAAGTTTTGTAGACTCAATTCATGTTTCTTGGTTGGCTCCCTCCTTTTGTCCATTTCTAACTCCAAAGTGTACCTGTCTAACTGAGCTTGGAGTGGCAGTATTCCCTTTAATACTGAATCACTCTGTCCGGGACAGCTGCGATATATATGTCTAGAGGACTTGGGTGCCTCGATATCATAATGACACACAGATCTTATAGCCATCAGTGTTTTGTTCACCAGAATTTCAGCATTTTGGTTTTGAAGAGGGTGAGCACAGTTAGGTGTGGCTGCTAGGGCATTAAAACCCTCGTACCAATACTGATTAAGGCGGTTATTTGCTTGGTCAGAATGCCTGCATTCCCTACTTGCCCAGTTGAAGGACCACATTTTGCACTCTTGATACGGCTGAGCACAATCCTTGCCCAAGACACATTTCCTTCCTACCTCATTGCTTAAAATCATACCATTGGCAGCACGACATGATTCAACGCAAACATATATGCTTCCGACATTCTCAGGAATGAAGAATCTTCTCGTAGCATCTTCTTCCTCTATTTGTCCTCTCCAGACATTAACTCCCTGTAAACAACCCTCTCCCGCAGGTGTTTGTAAGTTTCTCATATATGATTTCAACTTTGTTCGTCGATCCTCATTATACAAGTTACTGGAGAAGTCTAGCGAGTTCATCATATGCCGAGCCGAGTGAGCATTCAAGCTATAATTGCATTTCATCTCCCCTTCCTCATCAATGTAGGTGAAAGCAGTGTAGACCATCCCCATTCTCTTCTGGGACTCCCTAATGTCCAAATACTGTGGATGATTGTGTTTCATATCCAACACGTCGGTTATGCTACTGGGATACCCCCTCGGGCAGAGATTCTCTGCCTCCGAGAGGACTACCTCCTGATTGTATCTTATCTGATTAGCATGGTCTTTCACCTCATCCAGCCTCTTCTGTATGTCGTGGAGTATCCCGATATCCACCGATTCCTGGTGCAGCATGAGTGACCTGGATAGAGGCCAGCTCTCGAACAGCAACAATGGACCTGCCCTGTACGTCTTGATTGTGCTTTGGTCCGTAGTGTTGTTGATGTTTGGTCTCATGTGTATCTCCTCTCCCTTAGCAACAGCTGAAAAGAATAGCAGAATCATGAGGAGAGTTGCTATCCATGTCTTTGCTAATAAGGTTTGAGTCGCCATTCGACTCTGATCTGCGGCCCATTGGCCAAATGATCTCCTCTCCTCTCCATGTCCATCTCTTCCACCTCCTCCTCCTGAATATGATTGATTGGGCTCCTCTCGTCCATTTTCCCTCTGAGGACGCCAGCCATTAGCACCTCCCTTCAACTTCCTCTTCCTTCTTCCATTCATGCTAAGAGGAGGTGCATATCTCATGCCACAACTCCTGCCTGTACTTCCTCCTCCTCTTCCTCCTCTTTGGGTTTGGGTGCTTCGCCTATTGGCACTCACATTCGCATTTGCAAACATGCCCGATTCCCTTCTTCCTGTCCCTCGGTTTGGCGATGATGGGGTTCTATCATTACGTGCCCTTACTCCACCTGGGGCTCCATTTTGTGCCTGAACCGCTGACGCACCATCTCTCCTCCTACCCCCTGCATTAGGGGTATTCTCCGATCCCATCTCCATCTCTCCTCGTATCCTCCTCAATTCTTCGGCAATTTGCCTCTCCAACACTTCCCTTCTCGCCACCTCCTGTGCACAGGTACACTCCTGTTGTGACGAGGGGACCTCAATATTCGCCGATGCAACTTCATTTGTTGGATTTTCTTCTTCCACTCGACAAGCTGCAAAGGTGGTGTTGCACCCCGTGCAGGAAACATGTATCTCCTCATTGCCCGCCGAATCTTGTTCATTTCTTGTTGTATCTCCTCCAGGTGTCAGATCCTCTGATGCTCCATTGTCATTACTCTCAGGCTCAAACTCACCGGCGGCCGCTGGAGTGTGGTTTCTACGAATGTCACGACTCGCTCTCCCGAAGGTTCCCCTTCCAAGTCCTCTATTTCGTCCTATGAACATTCTTCTAAGCAAGTCCACCTGTGCAGGGACAGGCGACGGCAAATTATTACTGTCCGATGCCGCTGTCAAATACCCGTCCATAATTGCGACGGGGACCGATGCCGGATTGGGTGCCGGTTGGTGCATCAATGCTCGCCTGTATCCAGTGAGAAATTGTGCTACAGCAGTGTGAAACCGATACCTCATCTCTGTGTTGCTCGTGCTATATTGCACCGCTTGGTATTGGGCGCCAAAAACTGTTGGTGCATAAGTTATGCCAGCATTGGTGCCGCTCGCTGGGATGGTGCCCAAATTTCGCAGGTTGAGGGTGACTGTTCGCCCAGCCGTTGTGGTTGCAACTGTGGTGACAATGGGCTGGCTGGTTGTTCCTTGTTCGCCCTCTGATGTAGAACTTCTTTGGCTTGCATCATTGCGGAAAGGTTGGCCTCTTCCCATCAACTCAACTCTGTTTTCTCCATCAGGTGTTACATTTTGCACACCTCCTTCCCCAGCGCTAACAGGGATTGTCCTGGTGACCCTGAAGTGTCTCCCCCTTTCTTGGTCATTCTCGTTCTCTTCCTCCTCTTCTCCGTCTTCCTCATCCTCTTGCTCATCATCCTCTTCCTCATCATCATCCGTCACCTCGCCTGTTAGATGCATTCCAGCAAGCAACTGATTCCTAGAGCTCCTAAAACTTTCATTTGGGTTTCGACTCGGCCTATGGGCTGCCAGAGCCCTCCATGTTGACAGGACGGCACCCGTTCCAAACTCTATCCTAGCAGTCCCTCCTGGTGTGTACGATTCGAATATACCAGGCCTGTGTCGATTTACCAGAGCTCGGCATACAGGGCACCTGTTCTTCCTTCCTACCCATAAAGCAATGCACCCCCGGCAAAACACATGTTTGCAATGCAACGTGCATTTTTGATCTCTAAGCACATGTTCATGGCATATGGCACAGAGCTCACTCCCTCGTTCTGATGTTGCTCCTGTTCCACCTTCCAGTCCAAGAGCTCCCCTTCCCAGACGTGCGTTCCTCCTTGCTGCAGTCTCATCTCCAGCCCTTTCCGGGGTTGAGAACAAGAGACCATTTCCTCCATTATCACCAAGGACATCGTTGTTTGGTCGCTCTGGTTGGTTCTGGTTGGTTGTGTCCGATAATTCTGGCTCCGGATGCAAAGGGTTCGGGTGCATTTGGGTTGGGTGCGAAGGGGTTGGATGCATCTGGGTCAGGTGCGTGATCGTGCGGCCGCCTTCTGTAGTTGTTATCTCCAAGTTTCTGGTCTGATCCTTATTCAGCCACGATCCCCATTCCATCTTTCCAGTCTGATTCCCGATAGTTACATTTCCCACAACCGTAGGTTGTGTAGGGGTCACCACCTGGGTTGACATTATTGGAGGTTGGTGGGCTGGTGTCACTTGGGTCAGGTGTCCATTCGGCGGGTTTTGATGCGCGGGTGGATCAGTGGCAAAAGGTAGTCTGAGTATCGGGAGATCCTCCTCCACGTGGTCTGGGAAGCTCTTCTCTCCTTCTCCTGGGTCTCTTCCTCCTTGGTAGGATGGTAGGATGGTAGGACCTCCACCTCTTCCTCCTTCCTGCGTCTTCATTCCGCCCCCATCTGCTTCAAACCTGACAGCTTTGATAAATGTTCCACGCGGCTTCTCCACTACCTCGTCACCATTTTCCTTCACCCCTTCCTCATTCTTCCTTGTTCTTTCTTCTCTCCACCTCTGACACCATCCTCTTACCTCCTGTCTTATCCCTTCTTCTTCTTTTACTCCCACCAACACTTTCTCGTCTCTTTTCTTGGTTTTGGTCGCCGGGCAGTCTCCTCCTTTTTCTTCTTGATCTGGCATCAGCCTTCTCCTCCTCCCTTCTTTGGCTGTGTCGTCGGGCATTTCCTCTTTCTCGCCGTCTTCTCCTCCTATCTCCCGCGGGGATGAGATCAACATGCCATATCTATAAGCTTGCGTGAATTGTTCAGATCTGTTGATCTGCTTCACGGTGGAGGCCAAATATTTCCTCGCCTGTGGATCGGCATACTCTGGATGTGGCATCCGTCTAGCAGGGGCTGGAGGACCCGTGACATCAAGGCACTTCTCCAAGGCCAGCTTGGCCAACAAATCGCAGTACACTATGGTCTGCATCCTGGCATCACACTGGTCATCAATATGGTGCCTCGTGAAATCTCCATATCCCAGTCTTCGTGCTCCGGGCACCCGTGCTCCGGGCACCCGACCTCGATTTTCCATAATCTGGTCATAATCGGCTGCGCATTTGCACGGATTCCCTGCGTACGCATTGTTGTACCTCGATTCAGTATTTACTCTCACCAACTCCGCCACATGTGTCATGTATGATTGACACCTCTCGTCCTGGTGCACTTCAATGTCTCCTCGGAGTACTTTCTGTACTTGTTCCACTATATAATCAATAAACCTGACCTCTCGCGAGATCCCTATGGGGTGAGCAGGTGAGTCCCCGCTTCCTTTTTCATCCTCTTTCATCAGTGCCAAGCAGTACAGCAGGCTCGATGTCGACACCATTAGTGCGGATTCAGTGAGTTCGTCAGGGCAGAGTCTGAGACAAATTATCGCGAGAGATCCCCCATATTTGTCCTCGGCGATCAGCTTGTCAATTCTGTCCCTCAGGCTCTTCTCTTCATCTTTGTCAAAATCCGTCATTCGATAGTCCCCATAAAGGATTTCTGGCAAATTCCTATGATATAAGAGACCATTTGCGCTGGCCTGAACAGCAGCGATAGCCTGGTTGACTTTCTTCAGGTACTGTCCACATCCTTCTTTTTTCTCTCCTCCTAACGACCTCTTCAACGTTTCGGAAGCATGTATTTCCAGTCCCCCGACTGCTCCTTCATAATCATCCT
>JACLAC010005764.1_pt1 | contig 13037 bp, 8 predicted proteins | sample 8027881 | NCBI WGS metagenome assembly JACLAC01 (sample SAMN15725517, study PRJNA655200) | protist metagenome | isolation source: fluorescence activated cell sorting (FACS) single amplified genomes of... | place: Spain: Blaines Bay Microbial Observatory, Mediterranean Sea | collected 2016-01-19 | reverse complement strand
GGCTGCTTTCAGGAGGCTTACTTAACAATTGGCAGCATTTGGGCCTACCTTTATCCTACGATGGAGAATTCTGGACCTCATTTAAGAATCAGAATGGCAAAGCAGCTATTCGAGATGGAGGAGTTTTAGGCGCGACTGAAGACGGGTCTATCTGGGTGGGATCTGCACCTTCAGACGGGCAAACGCCCTTGCTTAGTCGCTTCGATGGAACGGCATGGTACACCCATAATCATGCAGACCTTTTTGATGCTTTTTTCGTATCTGCTATATTTTCTGATGGGCCCAACTCAATGTGGTTGGGCACCTCTAACGGGGCTATTCATAAGACAGATCAAAGCCTTAAGCTACTAACGATAGAAGATGGCCTCCCTCATAATCAAGTGACCGCAATATCGAAAGATCGCGTCGGAAATTATTGGTTTGGCACCAAAAAAGGCATCAGTGTTTTTGATGGAACAAGTTTCCAAAATTTCTATACATACAATGGCCTCCCTAACAACGAGATCAGCTCATTGCTGAATGATCGTAATGGGCAAACATGGATAGGTACAACGGCTGGATTAAGCAGATATTCTGAAGGCGAATTTGTCTCTTGGGGTACCACGGACGGCCTTCCGTCAACGGACATTACTGCCTTATTCGAAGATCTTAACGGTGAGATATGGATAGGCACCACCTCTGGATTGTGCAAATTTAATAATTCACGTTTTGAAAAAATGCGCATGCTTGAAAGTTCAAGTGGTATTCTTTCTATCGGGGAAGATAATGAAGGCCATCTTTGGATTGGAACGGTCGATGGCTTAATTCGTTATGAACATACTGATCTGCAGCAATTTACTCACAATAATGGTTTGCCATCAGACGAAATCCTAGCCTTAAGCCGAGATGCCGATGATAATATCTGGATGGCTACCAGCAAAGGCGTTAGCCGCTTTAATGGAGATACCCTTAAGACCTTTACTGCTGCCGACGGAATACATCCGGGAGATATTAAAACCGTGCTAGCTAATCCAGAAGGGTATGTGTGGGTTGCTTCATCTGGTGGATTAAGCTTTTTTGACGGGAAAAAATGGACTCAATCCGAGACCTTACCAGGTACTGAATTTAGATCTACCTTAGGTGTAGATAAAAGTAATCGTATGTGGTTTTCCACTATGGGCACGTTCCATACAGACAAGGAAGGACGTTGGCAGCGCTTTTCTTCTGATGGGGCCATAGAAGGAGAATTTTTTAGTATAATCCCCGGTCTGCTACAAGATACTAATGATAAATACTGGTTTAGAGGTGTTTGGGGAGGCAACATGGCCAGTTTATGTACTTTCGATGGTACAACCTGGGCAAACCTGTCAACCAATCAAAACGCACCACAGGCCGCAAGATGTGGTTTGGCAACCAGTGATGGACAGGTATGGATTGGTACTAACGAAGGAGCTTTCAAATACACAGATGGAAAATCCACCAAATTGGGCGTAGAAGAAGGCCTTAGTCACCCATTTGTAAACTCTATTATTGAAGACGACCGTGGCCATATATGGTTCGGCACTGCCGGTGGAGGCATAAGTATCTATGATGGTTCCGCCATGCAACATTTATCTCGCCAGGACGGTTTACTCAGCAATACAGTTTCAGACCTACTTGAGGATAGCGACGGTACTATTTGGATCGCCACCAAACGTGGGGTGAATCGATATACTCCGGGAATTACGTCCCCCCCAGTAAAAGTAACGGCTGTAGTAGCAGACAAACGCTACAAGGAGTCAGAAAGTATCAATATCCCCGCTTCCCAGGATTTTGTAGGTTTTGAATTTCAAGCAACCAGCTTCAAAACACGTCCCGAACAAATGCTTTATTCCTACCGTCTTCAGCCAGAAAATAGCCCAGAAAAACCTTGGCAACTCACCCGAAAAAAACGAGTAGAATATCAGAAATTAAAAAGGGGAAATTATATTTTCCAAGTGAAGGCTATAGACAAAGATCTAAATTATTCCAATGCACCAGCAGAACGGCACTTAAACGTACATGTTCCGTATAACCAATGGCTGTACGGATTGGGACTAGCCTTAGCCTGTAGCGGACTTATTGCCGCTATTTTTTTAGCAATGCGTAAACGCCGTCAATTGCGCCGTACTGTAATTGAGCGTGATGAGGCCCGCGAACAACTCCTGAAAGAACTGCAAACAGAGTTGGATACGGCACGAAACATGCAGCAAGGCCTAATGCCGCATTCAAACCCCCAAATTCCAGGCTTTGACATCGCAGGGATTTGCCGAGCAGCTACTCATGTAGGTGGTGATTTCTTTCAATATTTCCCCTTACCAAACGGCCGTTTGTCCATGGTTATAGCCGATGTTACGGGGCACGGCATGGAAGCAGCTATACCTACAGTTCTATTTAGCGGCATTCTAGATAATCAGATGGAAACGATCAATACACCCGAAAGTCTTTTTTCTGGACTCAATCGTTCTCTATTCCGTATCCTTAATCGTCGAACCTTCGTTTGCTTTAGCCTGGGTGAACTCGACCCTACAAGGCAGCTTTTAAAGTTAGCAAACGGCGGCTGTCCCTATCCATACCATTTTCGTTATGCAAGCGGAACAGTTAAAGAATTGCCGTTAGATGCCTTTCCTTTGGGTCTACGACAAGAATCTGTATATAAATCAATAGAAATAAAATTAGAAGCTGGCGATCGTGTGGTATTTTGCTCAGACGGAATAATCGAGGCAACGAATTCAGATGACGAGATATTTGGCTTCGAACGTACAGGGCAAACCATTCAGCAGGCTGCTATTGATGACCTTTCTCCCACTGAACTTATAGAGAACGTTTTAGCAACAGTAGACAGTTTTTGCGCTTATAGGCCCCAACAAGACGATCAAACGATCGTCGTACTTAGTGTTAATTAATAAACAATAATTGGACTATCTAATAAAAAGCACTAAGGCTTACCTAAAAACTTAAGGACCTTTAAACAAATAATATATCAAGCCTCCTCAACTTTCCTCTGTTCTATGGACTACAACGATTGTTTGGTCATCATCCTGTTGGGTAACACCTGAAAATCCTTCAACAGCCGTGAACATTGAATTCAGCAGGCTTTCCGCACCGGCGCGTTGAATACCGGCTTTACAAATAATATCTGCAACTCGATCAAAACCAAAGATATCTCCTTTAGTGTTTGCGGCTTCAATTACCCCATCAGAACAAAAAACTATTAGATCATTGACGGCCAATTGCACCTCTCTTACTTCATATGAAGACTGAGACCTCAAACCTAAAGGCAAGGCACTTAACTGCAGTTCATCAACGGAATTAGTAAGAGCACGATAAACAAATGGATAAGGGCAACCGCCGTTAGAAACCCGGATGGTATTTGTTTGCACATCTAATTCTCCTACAGAGCAACAAACAAAGGTACGCTGATCTAACAAATCCTTAAGTGATCGATTTAACTGTTTCATAAGGTCGAATAAAGATTTAGAATATTGTACTTGGGTATTCAACAAGCCAGCAAAAACCATTGTCGGAATAGCAGCTTGCATACCATGCCCTGTAACATCAGCTACTGTAATCAACACATGCTTATCTTTGGGATAATAATACTTAAAAAAATCTCCTCCTACTTCTGTAGCAGGTCGACAATTCCCGATAATATTGTAGCCCGTTACAAGAGGTTGCTCCTGTGGCATTAACCCCATTTGCATATTGTGCGCCGTTTCTAATTCTTCTTCTAAGCGCAGATTGTGGGAAGAAACAAGTTCATTGGCTTGCTCTAATGCTGCAGTCCTTCTTCTTACTCGCTTCGATAGTAAATAAATAGATCCCCCCGTAACAACCACAAAAAACAATGACGCGATAATCAGGGCCACGCCTCGAGTTTTAGGCTTTTGGATATACGGATCCAAGAAAATAGAAGTGACCAAAAACCAATTCGGTTGGGGTAATTTTATGCCACTGAAAAAAAACTGCTTATTGCCAATAATATACTTCCCTGATTGATTAGTTGAATCAACCTGTGAATTTCGTAATTCGTCTGACAATTCAGGATATTCTAGATCAAAATCATTACCGCCTTTTTCAGCTCCAGAAACATATACAAGATGGCGAGTATGCAAATCAAAAACGATTAAATTATAATCAGGATCCACCACCTCTAAACCGAATATTGAATTAAAATGACTATCAATACCTATAAACCCTAAAACCTCTCCTGATTGGCGGTGCGTAATCGGATGAATAAAACGCAAAACATGCGTCGAATCAGCTAATAAAACGACAACGCTTCCCGTTTCGGGATAATTTATCCTATCCCAACTTTGAAATATAATTTCTCCTGATTTTTCTTCTACATTAACAACAAGATCACCCTCTATAACCGTCGAACCAATTGAGCTACTTATGGTTTTAGCCTCGGGTACCCAATCTTCCTCGAAGTTTCTATATTCCTCAAAATCTACAACTATAATTGGTTTTTTTTCTGCATCTAAATAGGTAATTGCCCTGTATCTATCCGTGTTTAATTGCCGCTTCCAATTAAACACAAAACGATTCAGAGAAGTGCTTAATAGGCTACTATTGACCTGACCTTCATGCTTAGTAAAGATCTTTTGAACGTAACGGTTTAAATACAAGAATTTGCTTTCACGATCTGCCTGCTTATAGCTATTTGTTATACGAGGTTTAATACCTGAAAGTAAACTTTGAGTTTGGTACAGAAAAATATCGTCTATTGTAGTGAATATGAGATTATAGAAAATCCAGAATAGAGCAGAAAAAAAGCATGTCGCTAGAAAGAAGACATAAGGAAAAACCTTAGTACGAAATAATACTTTCTGCATTTATTTAACTCCACATTAAGGAAAATCAATATTTCTAATTAGATGTTCGACATTTTCAATCCATAAAGAAGAAACTTCCCTTTGTTTAACTTCGATATAAGCTATAAGCTTACGATCTGTACTAAATATGGGTCTATGAACAGATTCAGCTACTATTAGTGTATTATCAGGATTTTCAAGGGCTATTTCAACAAGATCTTGCCCTTCAAGCCAATGCCCTAAGACATAGAGTAAATGATTACTTACTTTATTAAAAAAAGGATAATGAACATGCTTACCTGCAACGCCATAAAGTAATTCCACCTCATTGCCGGCGATATTTATTAAACCGACACCGCGATAATCATTTTGGAGATGACCACTATAATATATTTTTTCCCCATCAAGCCAGCGTGGAAATACATCACCCCCTGAATCTTTTGTTTGCCGTATGGGCGGTATTCCATCTAAACTTACAGTGTAAATATCCCAATTCATCTGATATTTTCTCTCGCAATAAGCGATTGTTTCACTGTCCGGGGAAAACTGAATATCAAATTTTTCTCCGCCTGAAAAAGTCAACTGGAATTCTTCTTCGGTTATCCTATCATAGACCCAAAGATCTTCTGTTGAGCCCGTTTCTACAATGAAGCAAATTAATTCACCATCTACTGATATCGCAGGTTCACGCTTATAAGTTTCAGTCGAAGTCAACAATTTAGTTTTACCACTAGCTAATTCATATTCTACCAACTGTGTTGCATCCTGGCTTTTAATTACCGCAATAAGTGTCTTACTATCCGGCGTCCAAGCTGGAGCAGAGGTAGCAAAAAATTGTTTCTTGGCCTCCACGACTTTTATGACCGGCCTATTGGTAGAATCCTCTATATTCGCTAAATATATATTGGTCTCATCTTTACTAGACACCGAATCATTCTTTTTATTATACGCAAAATATTTTCCATTAGGTGCCCATGCCCCCCAAATCAAGCCCTTAGCCTGTACTGTACTAATTTTCTTTTTTATTTTTTTGGATGTATCATAAATCATTAAAGGCTGTTCACTTGTCTTTAATGAGTGATATATTACGTGATTCCCCTTTGGATGCCATATTGGTCCCCAAGACATATAATTTTTTCCAGGCCCAAAGCAAGTTGTCTTTCCTCCCAAAACTGGAACCATGCACGACTCAAAACCACTACTACCTCCAGTTATAAACAACAGCCATTTTTTATCAGGTGACCATCTGGGATAGGAGTGATTATCTCTGTCTGTCTGTACAACACGTTCTTTACCCGTCAATACATCCTTTACCCATAAATTGTCTTTGTTTTCATGATGCCGAACATAAACAAAAGAAGTTCCATCCTTAGACCAATCAGGTAAATACACACTATCATCTTGGTGTTCAATAAAATTACTTACCTCACCACTTTGAAGATTTAGTTGGACTAAAATCGTTTTACCCTCTTTTTCAATAGGATGTACTATACTTTTTCCATCCGGAGCCCAGCAAAATTGCGCGTGCCACGGATTCCCTTTTATATCTTCTTGGGTGATTTTTTGTACATTTCCCCCTTTAGCCGGAATTTTATAAATATGCACTTCTCCGCCTCGATCAGACACAAAACCAATTTCTGTTCCATCAGGAGACCAACGCACCTGGACATCCCCAATAACTGTTGATGAATCCGCATAGGTTAATTGGTCCTGCTTACCACTAGACAAATCATTAATCCAAATAGTATTCTGATTATGATTAGCCCCTACACTAAAAGCCACCCGCTTTCCATCGGGGGATAGATCCGGATGATGATACCGCCTTAATTTATGTTCCTTAGATTGAACAACTAATAGTTTTGCTTTGTCATTTGTTTGGGCTAGTAGCAAAGGTGTTGATAAAAATCCCAACCACAATCCCCCAAGGTATAGTACAATCCTCGTTAGCTTATTTTTCGTATACTTATTCATATCATCCCCTTTGGCCGAGTGAGATCAATCAACTAAAAAAATAAAGAGAGCGAGTATCGAGATTGGAAGCCTACGACCGCGTGGTATTTTGTTCAAATAGAATCATCGAGGCAAAAAATTTAGCAAACGAAATATTTGGTTTCGAAGGTACTGGAAAAACCATTCAGTAGGCAGCTTACCACTGGGCTAATAAGAAAATCCTATAGAAATAGTAGGATTTTTTAGTGCTTATAGTCCCCAACAACCCGTTCAAACGATCATTAAACTTAGTGTTGATTCATGAAGTTCTTAACGCTTAACTCATTGGTGTATTAAAGACCAGTCAAACAAATAACTCCTGTAATTCAAGCCTTATTTTTATTTATTTCCAAGACGAACTACACCCACAATTTTCCAGTCGCCATTGGTATTCTTATAGAGACTCCAAATATTACGATAGTTTTCCCAACTTGAATCGTCACCCGTTTCAATATTCCGATAACTACCCGTTTCTATTGCATCGACGGTAGCATTATCACCATCAACTATAGTCGATACAATCTCTACTTGGCACTCATATTTATAGTTTTGGTTATTTAAAGCCGTTGTATGCATATGATCTCGATAATTTGAAGACCAGGTTTCAGTAGAGCCGTTTATAACCAAATATGTCTCATCAAAAATCTTACTATGCAAGTTCTCTTCATTATTTTCAACTCCTTTATGATAATCCAGTATCACTTGCCTTACCTTTTTTTCTTCGGGAGGGCGTAAACTAAAACCCAGTTGACGATATCCAACCAATTCGTCATAAGAACCGATGGCAGAATTTAATTTTCCATCTTTGATTTCAACTAAACTCATCCCCGAATTTTCAACCTTCTTTCCTTCTGTCGCAGGGTTCGCACTAGTACCCGTAAAATCCCAGTAAAGGGCTACATTTTCACCTTCTGCGACCATCTTTATAATTTTTATATGAACATCAGGATAGTAGGTTACGATACTATCGAATATTGCAGTATATTCTTCTACCGGAAAATCAACTGTAGCATTTTTACTAATATGACTGCGGTCATGCTTCTGCCATACTGCTTCAACCCATTGCTTTACAACGGTTTTATTAGCGTCTAAATCCTGTGCTCCTGACATGCCACAAATTAATAACAATAAGATAATACCAGTACTTATTTTCATAGTTAATAGAATCCCTTTAAGATAAAATGCAAGGCCAGGTAATTAAGTTCGGTAAACCACCTGTTTAATTCAGTTCAATTGATAAACGCAAATTAATACAGTTTTTTCATGCTTGTTGATATAATCATATCCAAATTTTGGTCGCCATTATCAACGACCTTATCTGCCGTCTTCCTGCTGCCATAATTGTTAAATGATTTTGGTTCACTTTAGTGGACAAAACGACTAGCATCGCATCGTCTTGCCGTCTTTCAAGTTCTATCTTTGATGCTATTTATTCTTATTAATCCGTCCCTTTTTTATCATCTCTATACTGCTCTGGGTCTACTCCTAATTCCTCTAATATTGCTTTAGCATAGGGAAAGAAAGGATCAAATATTTGTACATCTTTCTTATGTTCTTTTGTTTCTACTCGGCTCATAGCTCTCTTTTCATCTGCCAACCAATCTAAGGCATTGATGGCTTTATCATCCACAAAGAAATCAACGCCACCAGGTTTTAAGCCTACAATCAACTGATGATAAGGAATGCCAAATTGTTTTAACTGCTGTGCGGTAAAGTCGCGCCAATCTTTCTTACTAGCTGATCCACGTGCCGTCATAATAATAATATGGTCACCGCGATTGTAATACTCATTCACTTTCTTTACTGCGGCCGGTATTGGCGTAGAGTCTTCATAGTTGCTGCCCTTCGTATTTACTAGTGTATTATCTAAATCAAAACACCATCTTATCATTTCGACTCTCCTTATTAGTAGATTTCAGGCTAAAGAATTCGCATTTATTACAGCCGTCTTCGCTTTTTCATCAACATCTATTCTTACAAAAAACTGTCCTCCGTCTAACCATTGGTCTAAACTGAAAATTTTCAACATACCTTCTTCTCGCTTCCAAACACCTAGAAGAGAAGCGGTACTCGTTGTTCCATCTATGGCTGACACTCTAGCGCATCCTTCAAAGATACCGTTCTGATCTGCATCAGAAGCAGCAATTAAATTATGGGTAAAAAAAACACTCCCAAAGTTTTCAATTTCACCATTATAATCGATAATAACATTGTCTTTATTTTTTGTTAAACTGGAAATATTTACAGTGGCTTTTAAATCAGGGGTACCAAACTCCATTTTTATATCCTTTCAGAATGATAAATCCTCTTTATTCTTAAGAAGGTGTCTTGATCAAAATAATTTTTCATGTACAAAAGCAACTTCCCCTGTTAAGCGGGTGGCTCTATACTTCTATTAATTATCTTCTTTAAGATGCTCTACCACATTAAAGAAGATTTTTCGGATTAAAGCGAGGCGCATATTGTCCACATTTTAAAGTCTATTTGAGACCTTGTCAATGTTTTAATTTAGTAATTAAAACATTGACAAGGTCTCATTGAATATCAGTAGTCCTTTGGGTAAAATCATAAATCTTCACCCCCTACTATAAAAAATTCGTAATGTTAAAAAATAGTGGCCATATAGATAGCACCTGATCAGAGCACCAATTCCTCTGTATCCCTTATTTGAGCCCAAGCTAACGGGGTTGCTCAGTTAACTCCAGAAAGCTTGGGATCCTCTCCTTTTTCAAGATAAAGTTTAAGTTGACGCCAGCCTTCTTTTTGGCGCAGCACAGAAACAATTCTTCATACCCTCGTTATAAATTATGGGCCTTAGTTTGCTTCCGTTGAAACCCCTCTATTGTACCAACTCCCCTTGCCAAGCTTCTGGATATTTCACTAATTGGAAATAGTTTTTTTCAGGGTTCATATTCCCCTTTTATAAAAAATCATTCTCTTCTTGCATCCAGTCTTCAATGGGAAAATTTAATTTGCTTTAATTTCTTTATATACGCTATTTTCGGCAGTATTACTATTAACAAAAATTTTAATGCAGATAGATAATTAAGTATTCTGAACCAGAAATTTAATTTATAATACATCTCTTCCGGAGAATCACCATGAATTATAAACGTATATATGATCCGATTATTGAAGAAAATGCATCTATGTTTCCACGGTTTAATGTTGCCGATGTTGCCGGGACCAGAGCACAACTAGATGAACTGTTTCAAAATCTTAAAGATGAAGGCATCGAACGGCCAAGCGATGATAATATTGAAGAAATAGAGCGAACTATTCCAGGATCAGACGGCAACACCGAACTACCCATTCGGATATATATGCCTAAAGATCGACTAACTGCCGGCGCAGGTTTCGTAAATTTCCATGGAGGCGGATTTATTCTGGGCGATTTGGAAACAGAGCACCCACGCTGTTTAACCATGGCCGCAAACGGTGGAGCGGTTGCCGTGAGCGTTGATTACCGCCTTGCCCCAGAGCACCCATTTCCAGCTGGAATAGAAGATTGTTATACCACTTTACAATGGGTTGTAGAGCATGCAACAGAACTGAAAATTGATCCTACTAAAATCGTCATTGGTGGAGGTAGCGCTGGCGGTAATCTAACTGCTGCAGTAGCCTTAATGGCTAGGGATCGCGGCGGTCCCCAAGCTGCCTTCCAAATGTTAATTTACCCCGTCATAGATGATCGGTGTGAAACAGAATCGATGAAAAATGGCACTGGCTTGTACATTTGGGATTACCAAAACTCACTGGATATGTGGAATCATTATATCGGCACAGACCGTACCAATGTATCCCCTTATGCAGCCCCGGCACGAGCTCTTGACCTAGCAGGCTTACCACCCGCTTATATTATGACCTGCGAGCATGACCCTCTTCGCGACGAAGCGATACTCTATGCCATGCGCTTGATGAGTGCTGGGGTGCAAGTAGAATTACATAACTATCCAGGCACAGTGCACGGTTTTGACACCTTATTTTCTGCCGAAATTTCAATACAAGCTGCGAATGAAGCCGTGGCAGTATTTAAACGAGCCGTCAGCTAAATGCTGATACAAAAAATAAAACGAAAAACCTATCTTTATTAATAATCTCTGTGCTTATTCTGGAAATGTGGTAAAGCTGATAATGAGAAAGTATCATGGCCTTAGACGGATCACCCGTAGCGTCTATATTGAATAATCAGCCAATCGCTAGTCAAAAACTCATTATAAAATTTATTCTTTATTCTTTTTTTTGACTCGACGCTGTTTATCTTCTGTGCGCTGTTGACTGCGTAGTTCTTTTATTTCCCTCTGTTGTTGCACACGTAACTCCCGTAGTTGCAACTTGTGCACTTGTCGCAAAGCTTGGAGCGGCGTTTGTTCCTGGGCGCTAACCCCCAAATCTAAGAATCTATCAGCGCGGCGCTCCTGCCGTCTTAGCCGTTGCTCTGAGGTCATATTCTGTTGTCTTTGGGCCCGCCGCGCCTGGCGTTCTTCCTTAGATAATTTTTGCCGTTGTCCCCGTTCATCCTGACGTTGGGCCCGCCGCGCCTGGCGTTCTTCTTTGGATAATTTTTGCCGTTGTCCCCGTTCATCCTGACGTTGAGCATTTGCCGGGCATAAAAAACCCGAAGAAACTAGTCCTGCAACAAACACAAGCATTATAATGTCGCGTACTTTCATTTTGTTATTCACTCCTTGCTTAAGATCTTTTAGAAAATTAAAGCAGTAATAACTTATTCTGTTATCTTAAGCATTGAATCGGTAAACTCCACCAAAATTTAAATTTTCTTTTCATTACCATTAAATATCAATAAAGGTCTATGAATCAATAAACTGATTAAACATCCAACATGATAAGATCTATACTATTATTAGAATCGTCCCAAATGTCAATATATTTATTTATAATTTAGGTAATAATTCTATTTATTCTTTTATAATGTGACAAAGATCAAAGTACCAAGTTCAGCGCTGCTGCCACTTGTACAAATCCTTAGAGTTTTTCCAGAAGAATTTTTCTCTAGCGATCTCCGATTTTTCGTTAAAATACGATTTTACAATCTGGATGCAGCGGGTATAGGTACCAGCCCCCTCACAAACAGGCCAATTACTGCCATATACCAAACGATCCTCACCAAATACATCCCACAATGTGTTAATTAACGGCCGGTAGAATTCTAAATCAGCCGGAGCAGGACGAATGGTACTATTTTCCATTAAAGCAGAAACTTTCATCCACACATTGGGGTAACTAGCTGCCCTTTTCATGCGTTCCGTCCATACCTTGTCTGGCGAATTGCCATCTACTGTCCCACCTGCGATATGTTCTACCATAACACGTAAATCAGGCAACCGCTCAAGCATGGTAAAAAAACCTTCTTCATGCTCCGCCGGTATAACGGTGTCCAATACCAAATCGTGGGCTACAAGCATTTCCATATCCGCCATGAAAGAGCCCTCATCTATCTTATCATAATGGGGCCGATCGCGCCATCGAATTCCCTGAAATAAGGGATTTGGGGCAAAACGTCGAACACTTTCAGAAAATTCAGCCTTACATGGATCCATACGCCCTACTAGCCCTACAATAAACGGCTCATCAACAGCCAGATCTAAAACCCACTGATTATCCTCTAGCCAATCCGTTGCCTCTACAATTACCGCTCCGCTAACTCCTTCGCCAGCAGACTGGGCCTTGGCATGTACCGGCAAGGTGGTCCGATAAAGCAAAGCATTATCAGGATTTGGCCATGAAACTCCCTGAGGACGCATAGGATCGTACAGGTGAATATGTGTATCAATAATCATTATTGCCCCTTCAAGTTATTATGCAGTTATTCGGTGTCGTGTGACAATCGAATATTAATAGTATTTTACCGAAACTACAAGTTTAAACACTATATTTAGGCCGCATCGATCCCTCCAAATTTTAATTTTGTAATACCTCAAACAACAGTGTTAAGCCGAATAAATTTGCGCATGAAATATCAATATTATTTATACAATCATATCCCGTACCTCCATACAACTGAGGTATTATAACAATAAATTGGTATTTCAGCTTTAAAACCGCTTTGCGGGCTTACTTATTGAATATGATAAATTTAATCGAGGGTATTGGAGCCTAAGGTAGAATCGAATTTTGTAATATCAGAGACTATATCTATCATCATTATTTAACTATAGCATCTAAGCAGATAAAACAATTTAAGGAAGGAAAATACTGTTACCTTGCAGGATT
>JACLAC010009949.1_pt1 | contig 13040 bp, 9 predicted proteins | sample 8027881 | NCBI WGS metagenome assembly JACLAC01 (sample SAMN15725517, study PRJNA655200) | protist metagenome | isolation source: fluorescence activated cell sorting (FACS) single amplified genomes of... | place: Spain: Blaines Bay Microbial Observatory, Mediterranean Sea | collected 2016-01-19 | reverse complement strand
TCATCATCATTATCATCATCATCATCATCATCATCATCATCGTCTTCATCGAACCGTTTCAAAAATCAAAAAGATACGTCAAAGATCGCAATGTCTCTCTCTCTCCTTCTCTCTCTCTCTCTCCTCCTTATTGGATCATCATCATCATCATCAACAAATCGTAAGATGTTGATGTTTCGTGATGCTCCAAAATTCGAAATTCTTCTGAAACTCTCGGAGACGAGTTCGGAACGAACGTTCGAATGCTCGACGTACGTATTTTCTTTTTTTTTGCCACTGTCACACTCAAAAATCTCTCTCCACACTTCAAAATCTCTCTTCAATTAAAACTTGAGATTCATGTCACACTCAAAAATCTCTCCAATGAAAACCTGAGATTCACATAAAAAAACTACACATCAACCCTCTTTATATCTTCTATATCTTCATATTTACTGACTTACCACTTTTTTTTTGCTATGTCACACTCAAAAATCTCTCTTCAAATATAAAACTTGAGATTCATAAAAAAAAGTACACACCAGCCCTCTATATCTTCATCACACTCAAAAATGTCTCTTTCAATCAAAACTTGAGATTCACAGGGAAAAAAAACTACACACCAACCCTCTATATCTTCATATTTACTGACTTTTTACTTTTTTTGCCACTGTCACACTCAAAAAATCTCTTCTCCATTAAATTTTGAGATTTACTGACACTCACTAATTCACACACTCAATCTGTCACACTCAAAAATCTCACTTCAATATCTTCATATTGACTGACTGACTCATTCACACGCTCGAACTACAGGTCGAGAGATTGCGAAATCAGAGCGCACGGTCTGTGCGCTGGTGTGGTGGGTGGAGATGTGAGATCTTGTGTGGAACATATTATGGGGGAGATTAAGCGGAAACGACCACATCTTCGTGTGGCTCCACCAAGTGAGGACATGTTCCAAGACGAGGACGAAGGATGCGGCGCATACGACACTCCTCGAGATCTGGAGGATTCTGTTTTCGATGGCTTGAGGAATCGTTCGGTGAGGAAAGTTCTTGTGATATCATATTTTTCAGGGCATAATTTTGGTGATCGTTTGGGTGTGCCGATTTTGAATTCAGTCCTACCTTCTCACGTAGAAATCGAGCACGTGCCTTTCCTACCGTGCGGAAAAGATTACGACTGTGCGGGCATTTCTGTAGAAGACGCAGCTCGATACGACGCAGTGATTTTAGGAATCGGAATGAGTGTGTATCGACCTGTTCTGAACGATCATTTAATGGCCATCCTCAAAAGTATTCCGTTGAGAATCGGTATTTTCGGTACACAGTATCAAGAGAGTTTACCACTGGATCGGATGAAAGAGCTTTTGGGAATGCTTGATCTTTGGCTTGCTCGATACCAAACAGACTTGACTCGTTTTGGTCATCTCGTTCCTAAGAATCGAAGTTTACATATGGGAGATTGGATGATATCTTCATGTCCGATGCGTGATCCGAGTACGCATTTGTTTTCTCGTGAATTCGATTGTACCACACGCATATCACACAACACTCCAACACAGGTACGCGTGAACCGGTTACGCTGTACGTACCCTCGAACGTGTTGTACGATGAGGTTCATCTCGATCGATTCGTTGAGAGCATACAATCAGCACGGTTCGTGTTCTCCGGACGACTACATCCGCTCCTCTGTTCTCTACCGAGCGCTGAGGCTGTTGCATACTCGGAACAGATGAAACGTGGCATAAAAAGTGGGAAGTTTGATTCTATGTTTCGAGACGTCTTCTCTAAAAAGGTTGTCCCCGATAAGTGGTTTAAAGTGAATCGAAGCTGTGTTCTCAAGTACAAGCATATGATCGAGTTGAACATTCGAGTCTTACGTCAAGTCTTTTCGACATGGCAGGATCGTGATGATGTGTGTGGTGATGATGACGAAAGCACCAAGATGATGGATAGCTCGTCGTCGAGTCGAGTGGTTTATTTAAAGTAGTGATGATGATGACGTATTTATATAATTTTAATCATGTGAAGATAAAAACAAAATCTAAACCATAACATTTTGATGAGAAAACGTAGTCAAATACATTATTATATAATTCACAAACACCACCGCGATGTAACCAAATATAAAAACGCAACTGTAACAAACAACATCCATCGAACAAGATTCGAGACACGACGCGTACGAGATGCGGACGTGATGTGTGTGTCGAGTTTACGTTGAAATGCTTTGAAGGAGAAGTTCTCAGAGACATGCTTCATACCTTTCGATCCCATTCGAATAGCACGTTTCGAACCTTGAGGTCCGAGTAACGATTCCATACATTCTGCCCACTGCTTCGGATTTTCCGCATCACACAAATACCCTGTCACATCGTTCACGACCGTTTCAGTAGGTCCACCACTGTTCACAGCAATCACGGGACGACCGGCGGACATACATTCCAAGGGAACAATTCCGAAATGTTCGTTGTGTGGTGTATACAGCACAGCGACGCAGTCTCGAAGAAGACTCGTCTTCTCTTCGTCTGTGAAGGAACGTAAGAACGTCACGTGCCGACTCAAATTGTGGGACTTGACCATGGACACAAGTTCCTTGTAATGCTCCACGTTCTCATTGACACGTTCGTCGTATCCACCCGCAATGACAAGATGCACTTTTTGATTGATAAATTCTTTCTCACCCATGACATCGTCACGAACTGAGGCGAGCGCTCGAATTGCAAGTCCAATGTTCTTCTTTCTCTCGTATCGATTGATTGACAGAAAAGTTCCCAATTGAGTCAAATTCGGTGGTGACTTGCCGATCTCGAACTTTGTTGCCGGATGAAGTACTCCCAAATCCTCTTTCACAGCTGAACGCAAGGTTCTAAAATTCTTGCAAAACACACCTCTCGTGAACTCACTGTTGCAAAGTATCGTGTCCGCGCAAGCCGTAGAGAACTCCTCGATCGCGTCGAAGGGCATTCGGTATATCGTTCGAATCAAGGAGGAACGCGATGCTAAAAGCTTGTCCGGAAAGTGACAATAAAACACAATGGGTGTATTCGGTCTCAACACTGCGAGACATAAATTATACAGCGAGATCTGATCTGTGTGAAACACATCTGCTCTGGAATTCAACGCCGCGAAGAGCGACAGATACGCGGATCTGTGGTGAGAGTTAGATATATATGTAGGTTGATTGAGCATTGTGAATTAGTGAGTGAGTGTGGGAATATAAAGAATACATACCTTAACGACGCGAAAACGATGTGACCTCTACCAAATATCGATCTCGGCATGAAATCTCCTCTTACCACAATATCAAGACTCTCCGTCTCACAAAAACAGTGTGATGCATCGTAATGTGACGTGTAGATCGTCACCTCGTGTCCCTGTCAAAAAAAAAACGTCGTTCTCGATCGTTTCGAAACGTCGCGATTCGAAAAAAAAAGTACCTTTTGTTTCATTGCAACGGCAGCATCGACAATCAATCGTTCTGCACCACCTAAACCTAGATCTGGATGAAGAAATACGATTCGCATTTTTTATACGTATACTATGAGAGAGAGAGAGAGAGAGAGAGAGAATTTCGATTTTTTTGAAATGATATGATGAGAAATTTTTCGAAGAAACGGTGAGAAGCTGATGATGTGTGTGATGGTTCTGCACCACCTAAACCTAGATGATCTGGATGAAGAAGTACGATTCGCATTTTTTTATATTTTTTTACATGTATACTATGTGAGAGAGAGAGATTTTCGATTTTTTTTTTTTTTTGTAATGATATGATGAGAAATTTTTCAAAGAAACGGTGAGATGCTGATGATGTGTGTGATGAATCACCCAATCCTCCTGTGGATCTATCTTTTGGATGATGAAGAGAAATACACGACCCGCATTATTATTATTGTTTTACACGCTTACTCTTTGAGAGAGAGAGAGGGAAAGAGAGATTTTATTTTTTTAATGATGCATGGAATACTCCGGTTTGTTGTTTATAAATACTGTCACTTAAAAACGTACAATCTAATAGATAGTCTCTCCCGTTGCGCCCTTAGCCAATTTTAAAACTGGAAATCTCAAACTCAAAAAAGCATGATTCAAGCTAATCAGCTTCATCCCATATTGTTGTCAACACGCTCACCACCTGACAATGCTACCAGAAAGGAACAACTTAAAAAAACGTAATTACAATATCATAGATAGTCTCTCCCGTTGCGCCCTTGGCCAATTTTAAATCTGAAAATCTCGAACTCAAAACCATGATTCAACCAAATCAGCTTTATCCAATTTTGATGTCAGCATACTCCCACCTGACAATAATTCTACCAGAAAGCAGAAAGGAACAACAACTAAAAAAAACGTACAAAATCATAGATAGTCTCCCGTTGCGCTCTCGGCCAATTTTGAATTTGTTCAACAAAACTCCTCACCATGATTCAAGCTAATCAGCTTCATCCAATTTTAATGTCAACACTCTCACCTGACAATGCTACCAGAAAAGGTGCAGAGCAACAGTTGAAGGTCATGACACGTCAACCAGGATTTGCCACATCATGTCTGCAGATTGCCAATCACGGACAAGCCAACGTACGTTTTTCGTCGTCGTTTTCGAAAAATCGTTTTTAAAATAAAAAGTCTCTCTCTCAAAGTGGGACGAAGTTCACATTACATAATCATCATTCATAACACAAATGACTCATCAAATACGATCAAATACGATTTTCTACAACAAAATCTCTCAAAGCGGAACGAATCGTTATAAGCGTCGTTCGAAAATCGTTTTTAAGTTTGAAATTCATAAAAAAAGTCTCTCAAAGTAGAACTAATTCAATATGTCTTATGTAATCATCATCCAACAGACACAATCACCCAACAGGTCGTCCTAAGAAAGATCGCGTGCGTGCAGTTGAAGAACGTGATCGGAGACGGAAAAGGAGAGTTTCGATGGCATCATATGGACAACAAGGACAAGGCTCAAGTTCGAGCCAACATTCTTGAGGTGTTTATGTTACAAACGGACGAGAGTATGAGAGATCTGTTTGCGGAGTGTGTTCTGGGTATTGTCCGAGATGATTTTCCGCAACAATGGAACTGCATTCCGGAGATTTTGAAGAATTTGAGTTGCAACGATCTGAATCGAGTACATAACGCTCTGTTGATCACGAGAAAGATTGTGAAACTCTATCAGTTTGCTCGTCGAACGGACACAGAAGAGAGAAAGCGTCTGCATCTTCTCATCCAACACACGTTTCCTACCGTCAAGAAAATCTTTCAAACTCTCATCAACAAGAACGAACCGGCTGCAGCTTTGATGATGAAGTTGTGTGTGAAAATCTATTGGTCCGCGATGCAGCTCGCTTTGCAGGGTCCGCAAGCGACCGTACAAGATGTGAACGATTGGATGCAACTTTTCGATGCGGTGCTGAAGAAACCTCTGAACGAGAAGGACATGCCCGAGGATCACGAGGACAGACCCGAGTGGCCTTGGTGGAAACTGAAAAAGTGGGTTCTTCATCTGATTCACAGATTTTTCTCAAGGTACGGTATCAAAGGACACATCGATGATAACGATCCGCAAGGCAAGAAACTTGCGATGTGGTGGGAAAAGAACTACGCACAACGATTCGTTCATCACGCGATGAATGTAATGCTCAGTAAGAAAAAGGGGGCGTACGTCACGAGTCGTGTCATGATGATGAGTTTTTGTGTCGTGAACGATGCGGTGGAGCTTGCGTCTACGTACAAAATCATCAAACCGCACTTGAATTTTATCATCTTCGAGTCGATTCTTCCAAACTTGGCCTTCAACGCGAAGGACAAGAAGCTTTGGGTGGAGGATCCGCATGAATACGTTCGAAAGAGTGTGGATCCGATCGATGATTACATCAATCCCAAAACAGCAGCAATGAATCTTCTCATCGATTTGTGCAGACTTCGAAAGGAACCTCTGCAGTTGCTCATGCCCAGATTGGCGAACATGCTTCAGCAGTACGTGATGTTCGAGCGCGAAGCGCGAGAATTTCAGTCATTTCACACTTTCATGAGAATATCAATCGAGCGTTTTTACTTTTTCTAGGCTACGCCATAGACCGACACGACACTCAAACACCAACAGGTACGTCACAGCTGGAAACAGCAGAACCGAACTCATGACTCTTCAAAAAGACGGAGCACTCGTAGCACTCGGATCCTTGAGTGAAAACCTCATGGAGAACGAGTTGTACATGAACGCATTGGAGGGTCTGATTGTTCAACACGTTCTTCCCGAGTTTCAGAATCCCAACTATCCGTTCATGAGAGAGCGTTCGTGTTGGATTCTGATGCGATACTGCGATCTTGATTTCGACAGTGAGCATCATCTTCAGTGTTGTGTTCAGAAAATGTTGAAATCACTTCGAGATCCGGAGTTGCCTGTTCAGATGATGGCTGCGACGTCACTTCGCTTCCTTATCGACAGCGATACGGCACAGAAATTGATCGAACCCGTGCTACCTCAAGTTCTTGAGGAGTTCTTCCGATTGATGAACGAAATCGGATTGGACGATCTGATTTGTAGTCTGGAAAGAATCATTCAACGATTCGGAGATCAGATCGTTCGTATCGCACCTCAACTCACTGTGAAATTGGCAAGTCTGTTTCAACAACTCTTCAAGAAAGATGACAGTGGTGAGGATGACGAGGCACAGATGGCTGCACTCACAACGTTGGAGTGTATCAACACGATTCTCGAGCAAACGTGGGAGATGCCAGATATGTATGCGAAACTCGAACCCACAATCATATCACTTCTTCAGATTCTGTACCATCCGAGCGGTGAGGCTTTGCAGTACTTGGAACAGGCAATCACCATGCTGTCCTGGTTCACGTATCGAGTACCTCGCTTCTCACCACAACTTTGGCAAATGTTTCCACTTGTCTACAACATCTTTGATAAGTACGGTGTGGATTACTTGGAAAACATGCTCCCGATAATCGATAACTACGTGAGTCGTGAGACTCAAAACTTTTTGAACATGAAAGTCGAGGGTACGGCGTATGTGGAGCTCCTGTTTCGTATGGCCAACACAGTTTTCCAGCGCAAGCAAAGCAGTGACACGGACAGAGCCATTGCAAGCAAGATTTTTGAGATTCTGTTTTTGAACTGTCGAGGTCTCGTCGACGGTTCGTTAGCACCCGCGATGAAGATGATTCTTGGAGCCTTGAGTAAGATGAGTCAACCCAAAATGCAGTCCGACGTGTTTCGTGTCATTGCATGCATGTTGTACTACAATCCCGCAAAATGTCTTCAAGTCATCGAATCTATGAATGCAACGCAACAACTGTTTCAACATCTCTTTCGATTTCTCAAGGACGAGAAGAACTGTTTCTCCACTCTGGTCGACAAGAAAACAATATCTCTCGGTCTTTCTAGTATAATTGCTCTTCCCTTGAATCAACTACCGACCTCCGTAAGAAACGCTTACGGCACGTTTGTGGGTGAGAGTGTTAAATTTTTGGCCAGAATTCATAAACAGAGAGAAGCCCAAAATGAGGACGATGAGGATGAGGAGGACGAGGATGAAGTCGAAGTGGATTCAAGGCAGTACGACGAGAACGAGGATGCCGTGACGGAGGAAGATCAGGCGTACTTGAAATTTCTCAAACAGGTTCGAGAGGAAGGTTTCGGAGATGAAGAGGAGGAGGAGGAGGATGAGAACGATCCGGACAGTCCGATCGGACACATCGAAGCCTTTGTGTTCTTTCACGACGCACTTCGAGCACAAGATGCCAGAATCGTGAAGCAAGCTGAGAATTCACTTCCACCTCAGATGAGACAAATGCTTCAACAAGTTATAGCATATGCTGTACAAATTCGATCGGAGAATCAGCAGCAGTCATAACTTTTGTTGGTGTTGTTGTGTAAATTATTTTTTTGTTGTGATGGGTCGGTGGTGGTGATATATATATATCGTTGTATTTTTTGGTAATAAGTGATAGATGATAAAAAAAATCTCAATTTTTGTTCTTGTGTCAATTATTTTTTTGTGAGTAGGTGGAATATACCTCTATGTGTTGAAGCCCGATCCGAGCTTTTGTGGATTTTGGACGAATTCGATCGATAGTATACGATCGGTTTCGTAATAGTATACGTTCGATGATAGTATACGCCGTCGCGTTCCTCTTCTCATCCATCGACGCATAAAATCCAAAACACGATCAGACTTGACCAGGTACCTTGATTGTAAGCATGTTTAAATTAACTTTTCTATGGTTGTGTAGAATCCTTATTAGCAGCAACTCTGCTGCATTGAGTTTGAAGTTTTAAGATGATGCTTAGCGAAAATAGCTTTTTTTTTCTCTTTAAAAAAATCTTTTTTTGAAGATGTCATCCAAAACGAAAATCTCCGAATCGGATTACTTTGACATTATAGTGAAAGCAGGTGGTTCAACTACCTCATCTTCACATATTACCAAGCAACATCTTGATGGGGTACGTCATCTCCCAAACACACGTCTCCGAAACATTTTTTTTGGTTCGAAATATTTTTTCGTATCGAACGTAAGCGATAATTCGAAATGTGATCATATATCATAGATCCCCACAAAAAATTATTATTTTTAAATTATTCTCACACCTCCGTCATCAACAGGCCTATAAAAACTTGGGTACACCAGCCACAGAGGCACAGGTGAGTTACATGATCGATGAAGCCGACGCGGACGGAGACGGAAAGGTTAGTAAGTACGAGTTCACGAAATTCATGAATCGTGAGTACTGTCCCGCTTTCTGGTAGAATTATTGTCAGGTGGGAGTATGCTGACATCAAAATTGGATAAAGCTGATTTGGTTGAATCATGGTTTTGAGTTCGAGATTTTCAGATTTAAAATTGGCCAAGGGCGCAACGGGAGAGACTATCTATGATATTGTAATTACGTTTTTTTAAGTTGTTCCTTTCTGGTAGCATTGTCAGGTGGTGAGCGTGTTGACAACAATATGGGATGAAGCTGATTAGCTTGAATCATGCTTTTTTGAGTTTGAGATTTCCAGTTTTAAAATTGGCTAAGGGCGCAACGGGAGAGACTATCTATTAGATTGTACGTTTTTAAGTGACAGTATTTATAAACAACAAACCGGAGTATTCCATGCATCATTAAAAAAATAAAATCTCTCTTTCCCTCTCTCTCTCTCAAAGAGTAAGCGTGTAAAACAATAATAATAATGCGGGTCGTGTATTTCTCTTCATCATCCAAAAGATAGATCCACAGGAGGATTGGGTGATTCATCACACACATCATCAGCATCTCACCGTTTCTTTGAAAAATTTCTCATCATATCATTACAAAAAAAAAAAAAAATCGAAAATCTCTCTCTCTCACATAGTATACATGTAAAAAAATATAAAAAAATGCGAATCGTACTTCTTCATCCAGATCATCTAGGTTTAGGTGGTGCAGAACCATCACACACATCATCAGCTTCTCACCGTTTCTTCGAAAAATTTCTCATCATATCATTTCAAAAAAATCGAAATTCTCTCTCTCTCTCTCTCTCTCTCTCATAGTATACGTATAAAAAATGCGAATCGTATTTCTTCATCCAGATCTAGGTTTAGGTGGTGCAGAACGATTGATTGTCGATGCTGCCGTTGCAATGAAACAAAAGGTACTTTTTTTTTCGAATCGCGACGTTTCGAAACGATCGAGAACGACGTTTTTTTTTTGACAGGGACACGAGGTGACGATCTACACGTCACATTACGATGCATCACACTGTTTTTGTGAGACGGAGAGTCTTGATATTGTGGTAAGAGGAGATTTCATGCCGAGATCGATATTTGGTAGAGGTCACATCGTTTTCGCGTCGTTAAGGTATGTATTCTTTATATTCCCACACTCACTCACTAATTCACAATGCTCAATCAACCTACATATATATCTAACTCTCACCACAGATCCGCGTATCTGTCGCTCTTCGCGGCGTTGAATTCCAGAGCAGATGTGTTTCACACAGATCAGATCTCGCTGTATAATTTATGTCTCGCAGTGTTGAGACCGAATACACCCATTGTGTTTTATTGTCACTTTCCGGACAAGCTTTTAGCATCGCGTTCCTCCTTGATTCGAACGATATACCGAATGCCCTTCGACGCGATCGAGGAGTTCTCTACGGCTTGCGCGGACACGATACTTTGCAACAGTGAGTTCACGAGAGGTGTGTTTTGCAAGAATTTTAGAACCTTGCGTTCAGCTGTGAAAGAGGATTTGGGAGTACTTCATCCGGCAACAAAGTTCGAGATCGGCAAGTCACCACCGAATTTGACTCAATTGGGAACTTTTCTGTCAATCAATCGATACGAGAGAAAGAAGAACATTGGACTTGCAATTCGAGCGCTCGCCTCAGTTCGTGACGATGTCATGGGTGAGAAAGAATTTATCAATCAAAAAGTGCATCTTGTCATTGCGGGTGGATACGACGAACGTGTCAATGAGAACGTGGAGCATTACAAGGAACTTGTGTCCATGGTCAAGTCCCACAATTTGAGTCGGCACGTGACGTTCTTACGTTCCTTCACAGACGAAGAGAAGACGAGTCTTCTTCGAGACTGCGTCGCTGTGCTGTATACACCACACAACGAACATTTCGGAATTGTTCCCTTGGAATGTATGTCCGCCGGTCGTCCCGTGATTGCTGTGAACAGTGGTGGACCTACTGAAACGGTCGTGAACGATGTGACAGGGTATTTGTGTGATGCGGAAAATCCGAAGCAGTGGGCAGAATGTATGGAATCGTTACTCGGACCTCAAGGTTCGAAACGTGCTATTCGAATGGGATCGAAAGGTATGAAGCATGTCTCTGAGAACTTCTCCTTCAAAGCATTTCAACGTAAACTCGACACACACATCACGTCCGCATCTCGTACGCGTCGTGTCTCGAATCTTGTTCGATGGATGTTGTTTGTTACAGTTGCGTTTTTATATTTGGTTACATCGCGGTGGTGTTTGTGAATTATATAATAATGTATTTGACTACGTTTTCTCATCAAAATGTTATGGTTTAGATTTTGTTTTTATCTTCACATGATTAAAATTATATAAATACGTCATCATCATCACTACTTTAAATAAACCACTCGACTCGACGACGAGCTATCCATCATCTTGGTGCTTTCGTCATCATCACCACACACATCATCACGATCCTGCCATGTCGAAAAGACTTGACGTAAGACTCGAATGTTCAACTCGATCATATGCTTGTACTTGAGAACACAGCTTCGATTCACTTTAAACCACTTATCGGGGACAACCTTTTTAGAGAAGACGTCTCGAAACATAGAATCAAACTTCCCACTTTTTATGCCACGTTTCATCTGTTCCGAGTATGCAACAGCCTCAGCGCTCGGTAGAGAACAGAGGAGCGGATGTAGTCGTCCGGAGAACACGAACCGTGCTGATTGTATGCTCTCAACGAATCGATCGAGATGAACCTCATCGTACAACACGTTCGAGGGTACGTACAGCGTAACCGGTTCACGCGTACCTGTGTTGGAGTGTTGTGTGATATGCGTGTGGTACAATCGAATTCACGAGAAAACAAATGCGTACTCGGATCACGCATCGGACATGAAGATATCATCCAATCTCCCATATGTAAACTTCGATTCTTAGGAACGAGATGACCAAAACGAGTCAAGTCTGTTTGGTATCGAGCAAGCCAAAGATCAAGCATTCCCAAAAGCTCTTTCATCCGATCCAGTGGTAAACTCTCTTGATACTGTGTACCGAAAATACCGATTCTCAACGGAATACTTTTGAGGATGGCCATTAAATGATCGTTCAGAACAGGTCGATACACACTCATTCCGATTCCTAAAATCACTGCGTCGTATCGAGCTGCGTCTTCTACAGAAATGCCCGCACAGTCGTAATCTTTTCCGCACGGTAGGAAAGGCACGTGCTCGATTTCTACGTGAGAAGGTAGGACTGAATTCAAAATCGGCACACCCAAACGATCACCAAAATTATGCCCTGAAAAATATGATATCACAAGAACTTTCCTCACCGAACGATTCCTCAAGCCATCGAAAACAGAATCCTCCAGATCTCGAGGAGTGTCGTATGCGCCGCATCCTTCGTCCTCGTCTTGGAACATGTCCTCACTTGGTGGAGCCACACGAAGATGTGGTCGTTTCCGCTTAATCTCCCCCATAATATGTTCCACACAAGATCTCACATCTCCACCCACCACACCAGCGCACAGACCGTGCGCTCTGATTTCGCAATCTCTCGACCTGTAGTTCGAGCGTGTGAATGAGTCAGTCAGTCAATATGAAGATATTGAAGTGAGATTTTTGAGTGTGACAGATTGAGTGTGTGAATTAGTGAGTGTCAGTAAATCTCAAAATTTAATGGAGAAGAGATTTTTTGAGTGTGACAGTGGCAAAAAAAGTAAAAAGTCAGTAAATATGAAGATATAGAGGGTTGGTGTGTAGTTTTTTTTCCCTGTGAATCTCAAGTTTTGATTGAAAGAGACATTTTTGAGTGTGATGAAGATATAGAGGGCTGGTGTGTACTTTTTTTTATGAATCTCAAGTTTTATATTTGAAGAGAGATTTTTGAGTGTGACATAGCAAAAAAAAAGTGGTAAGTCAGTAAATATGAAGATATAGAAGATATAAAGAGGGTTGATGTGTAGTTTTTTTATGTGAATCTCAGGTTTTCATTGGAGAGATTTTTGAGTGTGACATGAATCTCAAGTTTTAATTGAAGAGAGATTTTGAAGTGTGGAGAGAGATTTTTGAGTGTGACAGTGGCAAAAAAAAAGAAAATACGTACGTCGAGCATTCGAACGTTCGTTCCGAACTCGTCTCCGAGAGTTTCAGAAGAATTTCGAATTTTGGAGCATCACGAAACATCAACATCTTACGATTTGTTGATGATGATGATGATGATCCAATAAGGAGGAGAGAGAGAGAGAGAAGGAGAGAGAGAGACATTGCGATCTTTGACGTATCTTTTTGATTTTTGAAACGGTTCGATGAAGACGATGATGATGATGATGATGATGATGATGATAATGATGATGA
>JACLAC010012793.1_pt1 | contig 13043 bp, 15 predicted proteins | sample 8027881 | NCBI WGS metagenome assembly JACLAC01 (sample SAMN15725517, study PRJNA655200) | protist metagenome | isolation source: fluorescence activated cell sorting (FACS) single amplified genomes of... | place: Spain: Blaines Bay Microbial Observatory, Mediterranean Sea | collected 2016-01-19 | reverse complement strand
CTTTTAATGTGAATCCATCATGAGAAGTTATGAAATTAATACTAAATAAATTTGCTAAATTATTATCATTGTATAGGGATTTATTCCCTATTAATCTATCTTTAAGTGGCCAGATTGTGCCTTTCTCACCTTTCCAAAATCGTCTAATATCATCTCTAAAATGACCATTCCAAGTTCTGAATTGTTTCGCTGGGAAATCACCTAGTTTGTAAAGCCCACCACAATCCCAAGGCTCACTGATTAATTTCACATCGCTTAGTTTAGGATCTGCTTCTATTTCTTCAAATAAGGGAGGTTTATCTAAAGGAATTAAATTTTCGCCTCTACTCAAAGCAATACCTAAGTCAAAACGAAATCCATCAACACCTAACTCAATGGCCCAACAACGCAATGATTCCAATATTAATTGTCTAACTAAAGGACGATTAGCGGCAATACTATTCCCACATCCACTCACATCTTGGTAATTTTCCTTTTCATCTTGATGGTAGTAAGTTTTAGGACCAAAATTTTTCCAACTTATACTTGGACCATTTTGATTCCCTTCTGTTGTGTGATTATAAACAACATCTATTAATACTTCTAGCTCATTATCATGGCAAACTTCTACCAACTTTTTGAATTGTTCCCTAGCTTCTAATGGATTACAACTATCTACAAAACCTTGATGTGGTGTAAACCAATTGATAGGGCTATATCCCCAATAGTTAACAAGTCCTTCAGGGGCATCATTAGGATCAAAAGCGAATACTGGAAGCAATTCGATAGCCGTAATGCCAAGACTTTTAATATAAGGTATCTTTTCAATTAATCCTATAAATGTACCTTTCTTACTTTCACTAATACTTGAATCATTACTTTTCGTGAATCCACCAACATGTAATTCATAAATAATAGTTTTATTCCATGAATGTTTAGGCCTAGGGTGAGATTTGAAATCAAAATAATCTCTTTTAGTTACTACTCCCTTCAGGTAATTAGTATAACCTCTATTCACTTTTTCTTTATGATTCCTTATGTAATTCTCCCACCCTGTAATTGCTCTGGCACATGGATCTAAAACAATATGATCCTCGGCAGCTTTTTGCCCGTCAATTGATACTTTATATCCATATAAAGTTCCTTCAGCTAGACCCTCTATTTCAACGTGCCAATAATCTCCAGACCTATTTTTCTGATCTAAGGATATTGTTTCTTTTGCATACTCGTCATCTTCATTCTGGAAGATTAATAATTCTAAATTTGTTGCATGTGGTGCTGCGATAGAGAAATTAACCCCATCAAGAGTAACGGAGCTACCCAAAGGCCATGCTGAACCAACTTTTACTTTTCCCAATTGTGTTTGTCCTTTACAAAAATAATCAAGTAACTTTCCCTACAAGTTAGGTGGTTAGTTTGTTTTAACAAGTTATAAAAAACGAAATTCAATCATAAAAGAAACTTGTATTAGGCATTTGATTCATTTAAAAATGAATACTAAATCGTTTTGGCGAGATAACTTCGTTAATTTGATGAGTTTTGGGTTTTGAACGAATTTTAAAGAGATTCTTATTCCAATTGAAAATCAAAATTTTAGAGCTTTAAGGTATTACAGCTTCAAAATAGATGTCCTAGAGCTAGAAATAATCTGATTTTTCATTTATTTTTCTCTTTTTTAGAGTGGATATTATTTTGTAATACCAATAAATGTGCTGTTCTGCAGACCTTTGTTAATTCATGAGAATTTAATTAAATGTCTGATTTTTGTTAGAAAAAATAATTAATTTCACTCTTCAGAGCTCTTCTTTAGAATGAATGTAGAAATATATCTTTTCAGAAGTCTTTCCCTGAAAGGCTTCTTGGGGAAAATAGAAAACTTGCATCTTTCTTAAGCTATCTAGTTCGAATCTTGGAAAGATAATTCAATGAAGAAAAAATGCAGATATATTTTTTTAAAAGCTTACTGGCACAAGCACTTTGGGTTGCAGGTAAGTGATTTGGTCCATACGATTAGCAAGATTGAGTTTTTTGGGAACTAATTTCATATTGGTTTCCCTCCTCTTACTCCCTGCTACATACAATCCTTCTAATGAACAAAGCAGATTTAGTCAACCTGGTTGCTGCTCGAACAGAGCTAACTAAAACAGACGTCTCTCTGGTAGTTGACGCCGCCATAGATACAATTATTGATTCTGTAGTGGAGGGTAAGAAAGTCTCCATTCTGGGGTTTGGCTCATTTGAGCCCCGCGATCGTTCTGCTCGTCAGGGACTTAACCCTAAAACTGGAGAAAAGATAGCAATACCTGCTAAGCGAGTCCCTGCATTTACAGCTGGGAAATTGTTTAAAGACCGTGTTCAGGGATGAGTTTTTAAAAAGCTGTTTTGCTTACTTACCTTTTTATTTTTATAAGGGACTCCTTTAAAAATGAGTCCCTTTTTTTTGTGAAAATCTCAACTTTGTATGATTAAGAAAATAAGCTTTCTTATTATTCACGTAGGTATTGTTAGTCATACTAAAGAAATTATCAACACATTTTATTGGAGATTATGTTTTGATTAGTTATACAGTTGATAAAATTAAATTCTTACTTGTTCTTTATATATATATATTTATTCCTTTAAATCCATTGATAGCAAAAGGATCTAAAGAATATATAGAAATTGATACTTTGGTGATGAGATGTTATAAAGACATCAAATCCTGCAAGGAAGCATTGTTTGAAATAAATGACTATCAAAAAAGTGCTGCAATAAATAAAAAGTTTTCTTGTCAGACTAGATTACTAGGTTTAGAGGCGAATTTAATAATGGCTATCAATTCTAATTTCAAAAGAAAAGAAGCTAAAAGTATTATTGATTCTATCAAGAAATATTGCTAAATATAAACAATAAATTGATCACTTGAGTATTGATTTCTGACTTAGTTAACAAACTAATGTGAAAAACTAGAACAAAACAGGTTTTTATCTGATTCGCTTAAGTAAGCTTAGAAGTATAAAGATAAAGAAATTCTTCTAACTAAGAAAATGGGCTCTAAAGCTTTTAACTCCAAAAAAACTAATGATAAGGCAACCAAGGCCAATAAGGTTAAGGACAATAAGTTTAAAAAATCAACTTCTAATGATCCAGATGTATTAGTTAACCTGCCAGCTGGCATGAAATATAAAGTCCCAGGTAAGCGTCAGAGAGTTATTATTGGTTCAATAGTAATTGGTTTAAATGTCTTATTAGTTATTAGTGTACTTGTTTACTTTTACAATCCTGGATTTCAAGAGTTCGTTTACAATTTTGGACGATGATAGCGGTTTTATAAACCTAATAATTCAATCATTAGGAACAATTTAGTCGGATTTCTAAAAGCAGGTAAATACTACTAATAAAAAATAAAAGTAAAGTTTGGCTAAGAATTTGTTTTTTAGTTCTCAGATAGAATGTCTATATTTTAATGTTTTATTAGAGGAATTTTTTACTAATGGTCCAAAAAAGAAGCCAGGAGAACAAGGCAAAAAAGATCCCTCAACAGAGAAAGACAACTCTTAAATGGGGAACTAATGGGGAACTGTCAGCGCTTGATATGGTTCGTATATTGGATCGTTTAAATGATCAAGATTTAACTGAATGTGAGATACCTTTAGAAACAGTAAAAGAGAAAAAAATATAAATTCTTCTTTTTGTCTACGAGAAAAGCTAATATATCATTAATAATTGATTTGCTTTTATGAAAATAAGTATTGCATTTATTTCTTTAATTGCAATTATTCTTGGATATTTATATTTTTTTACTGGCTATAAATCCGCTTTTGAAGCTGATCAGCAATGTCATTATGAATTACGATTGAAATCTGTTGAACTAGAAGGCTTGGGTTGTGATCACGATCTGGAAACTAATCAATGGATTCTTTATCAGAAAGGAATTAATGACAAGCCTTCTCAAGTAATTGAACGTTATCGTTATTAACTTATAAATTTATTATTTATAGTTGGGAAAATATATATGGCAATAATTGAAGAGAGAAAAGCTGTAATTATAAATGTTGCAAACTGCCCTATTGATCCTGGAAGATATGTATTTTGAAGGAAATAAAAATCAATAAGTGAACCAATTGTTCCCCAAACAATCACCCAAGCAGATACATATGAGAAGCCAATTAATGTTTTTTTATTCATAGCTTTTAAAAAGTAAGTGAGTTAATGGAATAAATATAATATAAAGATTTGATTTCTAGCTAATTCCAAAAATTTTCAGCGTTGCTGGTTCGCCACCAAAAGCTAATTCAGTGAGTATGAGCATTAAAAAACCGATCATAGCGACTCTGGCATTAACGAGTTCAGCATTCTCATTAAAACCAAAAACTTGTTTTACCTCTTCGCCTTTATTATTTATCCATTTAGGGTACGAATCGAGGTCTTGACTTTGATCAATTAGTTTTGGATCATTATTGGTTTGGATTGTTCCTGTATCATCTAGATCTGAATTGATACTTTGATTATTGGTTTCAGAATCATTCTCTGACATTTGAGTTTAAAGCTTTTTCTATAGTCTAATTATAATCTGGTTTGATATGAGTTTTGTCTTTTCGATATGTGGCGATATCTTTTAGATTTTTTTAAATCATTAACTTTAAGCATCATTTAGAAAATAATCTAAATTTTCAATAAGAATCAGTAAAAATAATAATATTCTATTAATTAGAATATTATTATTATTTTAAGTTGTATATATTAGTAGTTTATATTCCTTACACAAGAAAAGAAAAGAGTTATATAAATGTAAAAAGATTTTATTTTGTTCCTATTAAGTTTTGTTTGACTATTAATTGAGATCTTGTTTTTGACTCAATTTTTTGCTAAAAAATTATTATATGGTTTTCTAAAATGAAAAGCAACAGGCCTATTAGTATTGTTTTAGATTCAGCTTTCTTTTTTATTATTCTTTTCAAGAACTAATGAAAGAACTTATGGTTGTATATAAAATGAAGCTTCTTTGATAACTATGTTGTTAAATCTCACTTGGCTAATTCCTGGGATACCATTAATTGCATCTTTTTTTATAGCTCTGCTCTTATTAAGTTTTAGCAAAACAATGAACAGGCTTACAAAGCCAGTTTCGTATTTTATTATTATCAGTTTAACCTTCTCCGAGATATTTAATTTTATTCTATTCAAAAAAAATATAGTGGGGAACGATCTTATTTTTAGAAGTAATTTTGAATTAGTTATTGATAGATCAGCTTTACTATTTTCCGAATCATTAGGTTTAATCTTTTTATTAATTATGCTTTTTTCAGTTGCTAAATTAGAAAGAAGAACTGGCTATGTTAGGTACTTTATTTCTCTAGGTCTCTTAAGTGGATTAGTTTATTTATTCTCTTTTAGTGGCAGTTTATTTCACAACTTTTATGATCCATTAATATCATCTATAGATAAGATAGGTATTTCTTTTTAGGAAAATAATTTGATAAGCTATTACGCTTAGTGAAAAATAATTTAAGTTTGAACAATTGATGATTTTATTCTATCTTGTCATAATATCTAAGTTGTAATAACATAAAAATAATTTAAGGATTTAAGGATATTACTTTGAGCGTAAATTCATCTTTAGATCTTCCAAGCAATATTGCATTAGTACATGAGTGGTTTACTCCAAGATCGACAGGAGGTGCTGAAAATGTTGTTCAGGTAATTGATGATTTGTTATCTGAAATTGCATCACAGCCAGAACTGTTTTCTTTGGTTAATGAAGAGAGGTTAGAAAAAAATAGCTGGTTATTTGATCGAAAAGTAAATACTAGCTTTATTCAAAATCTACCATTCGGGATCTCACATGTTCAACAATATTTACCCCTTTTGCCTTTTGCAATTGAGCAACTCGATTTTGAGGGATATCCATTGATTTTAAGCAGTAATCATCTTGTCGCTAAGGGAATTTTGACATCGCCTGATCAACTTCATATTAGTTATGTCCATACACCTGTTAGATACGCTTGGGATCAAATGAATATATATTTGAAAAGATCTTTTTTAAGAAGAATTGGTTTAGGGCCGTTAATTAGATGGCAATTGCATATTTTGAGGCAATGGGATCAATTAAGTAGCTCAAGAGTAGATTATCTGCTGGCCAATTCTAATTTTACGGCAAAAAGGATTTGGAAGTATTGGAGAAGGCGTTCAGAGGTTCTGCATCCACCTGTTGATGTAAATCGTTTTGAATGGAATAGGCCTAGGGAAGATTTCTATTTAAGTGTCTGTAGATTGGTTCCTAATAAAAGGGTTGATTTACTTGTTAGGGCTTTTAATAGGCTTAAATTACCTTTAATAGTTGTTGGCGACGGAGTGGAAAAGGAATATTTAAAAAAACTTGCAGGTCCAACTGTTCAAATTATTGGTTTTCAAAGCAAAGAGAAGATTGAAAGTCTAATGAGCAGATGTAGAGCCTTTGTCTATGCTGGTATTGAGGATTTTGGAATAGCTCCTGTGGAGGCGATGGCCTCAGGTGCTCCTGTGATTGCTTTTGGTAAGGGAGGGGTTTTAGATACGGTTAAATGTTTTCATTCTGATTCTGATAAAGGAGCAACTGGCCTTTTGTTCCCTTCTCAGACAGTAAAGTCCCTGGTTGAAGCAATCGAATTTTTCAAGCAAAAGCAACTTTGGAGAGATTTAAAACCTGAGTTAATTAGAGATTGGAGTAATTCTTTTTCTCAAGAATCTTTTAAAGATAAATTTGCCAAAACCATAAATAGAGCTTGGAGAGAGCATGTCAATTCTTGTGACATTGCTACTAGTGACCTTACTTCTTCATCCTGAAAATCCTAATTAAGTATGGTGTGAATCTATTCGAGTAGTGAGCTTACCACCTCAATAATTTGTGCAAACTAATCCTAGAAAATCTTTATTACGATGGTCTGAGTTCCGTAAAGGTTCTCCAACAATTCCGTATGAAGTTATCTCAAAAGAGCCATCCTCTTTGCCTGCTGTAGAAATAATAAGAAATCAAAGTCGATCTGGACGCACATTAAAAAGGATAGGAGATATTGTTTTTTCTTTGATTGTTTTAACCTTAGGCTCACCAATATTTATCTTAATTGGAATTTTAGTAAAGTTAAGTTCTCCCGGATCAGTTTTTTATATACAAAAAAGAGTAGGTAGAAACTATAGAGAATTTGGATGTATAAAGTTTCGTACTATGTATAAAGATGCTGATGATTTACTACCAAACTTATTAGAAAAATATCCGCTTATGAGAAAGGAATTTGAAAAAGATTTTAAATTACGTCAAGATCCAAGAATAACAAAATTAGGAAGATTTCTTCGACGATCCAGTTTAGATGAATTACCCCAATTCTTTAATGTTTTGAAAGGGGAAATGAGTGTTGTTGGACCAAGACCAATAGTTAGTAATGAGATTATTAAATACAGTCTTTTTATGGAAGAGGTTATATCAGTTAGACCAGGACTAACTGGATTATGGCAGGTTGGTGGTAGAAATAACTTGAGTTATAAAAAAAGGGTTGAATTAGACTTGCTTTATGCAAGAAATAGAAATTTTCTACTTGATTTGGAAATAATTATTCTTACGTTAGGCGTTTTACTTTTTCCAATGGATAGAGGTGCTTTTTGAATTTATAAATTTATAAATTTTATTATCAAGTAAAAACCTATAAGCCAAACTAGCTCAAGCCTAAGACTCAGACCAAGTATTTTTCTGACTGAATTAATACTTGCCATAGGGTATGGTTCTGCAATTAGTGGCTTTATTCTTTTTTCCCCTTTGTAATAGTTTACCCCCCCCATTTTTACTTCGGCACAATAAGCAAAAATTGCTTCAGAAATTCCTGAGTTTGGCGAAGAGTCAACAATTCCATCCTTCCAAGAATTTTTAATTGTTTTGAAAATTGACTGCTTTGTTTTGCAGCAAAAAGGAAGAGTAATTAATACAATTCTTGAGGGTATCCATACCATTAGATCATCCAGCTTCGCACCAGTAAAGCCAAGCCACTTTAATGTCCCCTCTTTGTATCCAAGCATTGAATCAATGGTGCTAGATGCTTTGAAGATCCATGCCATCGCCAATGGTCCTGGCATGGATTGATTGAATTCCCAAAAAATAGTTCCTAAAAACATCCAAAATAATGGAGCAAAGATACCATCCACAGAATTTTCACTTGCTGTTTCAGCTAAAGCTCTAAGAATTTCATTTATATCGTGATTATCGACATCTCTACCAACTATCAGACTTAATTTTTGTCTTAGATTACTTAAATTGTCTATAGTATTTTCTTTGCTTATTATATTTAAAATTTCAAGAATACTTTTATTTAGACTTCTTGAGGCTAGAGAGCTGCTTAAAATTAAACCAAAAAATAATGTACTTAAAATAGGATTTTTTATTTCAAAAAATAAAAATAATCTTTCTATAATCCACCCAGATATTCCACTTAATGATACAACCATAAGTGTAATTATTAATCCTCCTAAATATAACTTTAGTTTATTATCTATCGCAATTCTTTCTGTTAACCCTCTTAAAAAACTAATAACCAAACCCATAAATTGGACAGGGTGTGGCAAGCTTTTTGGGTCACCTATTAAAAGGTCAAGAATAACAGCAACTAAGATTAAGTGAATGATATTTAGTCTGATTTAAGCCAACTAAACATCGAGCGAAGTGTTTTGCCTACTTTTTCTATTGGAAGTTCTGAGTCTTTTTGGCGAATTCTCTTCATTTCAGGTTTGCCTGCATCGCATTCTTTTACAAAGTTTTTAGCAAAAGTACCATCTTGAATATCGGCAAGAATATTTTTCATTTCTTCTTTTGTCTCTTTGGTTATTAATCTTGGACCGCTTACGTAATCTCCATACTCAGCTGTATTTGAAATCGAATCCCTCATTGCAGTTAGACCTCCTTTAACCATGAGGTCAACTATTAGCTTGACTTCGTGTAAGCATTCAAAGTAGGCCAATTCAGGTTGATAACCAGCTTCAACAAGAGTCTCAAAACCAGCTTTGACCAACTCTGAGAGGCCTCCACACAAAACTGCTTGTTCTCCAAAAAGATCAGTTTCAGTTTCTTCTTTGAAATTGGTTTCTAAAATTCCAGCGCGTGTTCCGCCAATACCTTTTGCATATGCCATCGCAAGTGCTCTTGCATTGCCTGTGGCATCTTGCTCAATTGCAAATAAAGCAGGAACACCTTGGCCATTTTGATACTCCCATCTGACAGTGTGACCTGGTCCCTTTGGGGCAATCATTACTACATCGACAAATTCAGGAGGTTTTATTAATTCAAAGCGAATATTGAAACCATGAGCAAAACTTAGTATTTTTCCAGCTTTTAAATGAGGTGCTATCTCTTTGGAGTAAACATCTTTTTGAAATTCATCAGGCAAAAGTATCATGATCCAATCTGCCCTTTCTGAAGCCTCCGCGACGCTTAAAACTTCCAATCCATCAGATTTTGCTTTGCTAGCTGATCTACTTCCTTCATAAAGCCCAACAACAACTTTGATGCCACTATCTTTTAAATTCAATGCATGCGCGTGGCCTTGCGATCCATAGCCAATAATTGCAACGGTTTTATCCTGAAGAAGACCTAGGTCTGCATCGGAATCGTAAAAAAGTTTTGCCATGTGATTGGGTATTTCAGAACTGAATTAAGGCTGAGCTTACGAAATAGAGTGCTATTGAAACCACTTTCATTGATATATTTTTTTGACTATCAAGACAATTTGATTAATTAGAACGCAGTACTTTTCATCTTAACTTTCACTTGGATGTGTAATTACTCGGTCGATTAGACCGTAATTTTTTGCTTCTTCCGCGCTCAAAAAGTAATCACGATCAGTATCTTTTTCTATCTTTTCATATGTTTGTCCCGTCATCTCTGCCATTGATTTATTGAGCATTTCTTTGATTCTAAGAATTTCACGTGCTTCAATCTCTATGTCACTTGCTTGTCTTTGCGCAGTACCGCCAAGTGGCTGGTGAATCATGATTCTGCTGTGGGGTAATGCAAGCCTTTTGCCTTTTGTTCCTGCAGAGAGTAAAAAAGCACCCATCGAGGCCGCCAACCCAACACAAATAGTTACTAGGTCGCTTTTTACATATTTCATCGTGTCATAGATAGCTAAACCCGCGGTTACGGACCCTCCAGGACTATTGATATACAAATAGATCGGCTTGCTACTATCCTCAGAATCAAGATAAAGCATTTGTGCTACGAGGCTATTTGCAATGCCGTCGTTTACTTCTTGACCAAGGAATAGAATTCTTTCCGCACCTAGTCTTGTGTAAATATCAACCCATCTTTCGAATTGACTTCCTGGAAGACGGTATGGAACGCTTGGGGTACCTATTGGCATGGCTAATTTGATGTTTAGTAGTTGAGGGTAATGACTTGAAAATTCGTAAAAATAATTTGGTTATGTGGGCAAAACTTTCTCGCTTGGCAAGTCTTTTCTACTAGTAAGAACGCGATCAATAATCCCATAATCAACTGCTTCATGAGGGTTCAAATAACTCATTCGATCCGAGTCTTTGGATAATTGATCTACTGATCTTCCAGTGTTATGACTAAGTATTTCTAGCATGGCTTTCTTATTGTGAATAACCTCATTCGCCCTGATTTGAATATCAGTTGCTTGGCCTTGAGCCCCACTTCTAGGCTGATGAAGGACGATAGATGCATGAGGTAATGCTGCACGTTGCCCTTTTGTTCCTGCTGAGAGTATTACTGCTGCGGTTCCCATCGCTTGGCCTATGCAAATAGTATGCACGGGAGGCTTGACGTATCTGAGGGTGTCGCAAATTGCAAAGGCTTCAGTTTCAAATCCAATTGCATCTCCTGTATACCAGCTAGTTCCAGTTGAGTTTATATAAAAATAAATAGGTTTTTCAGAATTATCAAATTCCAGAAAAAGAAGTTGGGCAATAATTAGTTCAGTTACATCCATTCCAAGTTGCCTTTTGGCATCATCATCGGAAAATAATGGCAAGCCTAAATAAACTATCCTTTCTTTTAGAAGAAGTGATGGTAAATCAGGGGGCGGAGTTCTCATTACGGCAGAGTCGCCATAGTAAGGGGAAGATGCAGTCATATGAAGTTTAGTCTTATTGAATTCGAGCCTAGCTAGATCTAGCCTTGAGATGCTTTTGTTTTTTCAAATTTGTTCGGGGGCTGATCATTTGAAGCTTTACTAAAAACCATTCGGCCCGTCGGTGTTTGTAATGCTCCAGTCACAACTACTTCTATTCTTTTACCGATCCATTGGAGACCCTCCTCAATAACTACCATTGTGCCATCTTCAAGATAAGCAATACCTTGTGAGTTTTCCTTACCTTCTCTAACTACTTTTAAATTTAACTTCTCACCAGGTTGAACTTCAGGCCTAACTGCAAGTACTAAATCACTTAGGTTAAGTACTTTTATTTCTTGGACTAGAGCTACTTGAGATAAGTTGTAATCGACAGTAATTAATATTCCTGAAATGTCTGAGGTTAATTTTAAAAGAATTTCATCAGTTCCTTCACCTTCATATCTAGTACTGTTTATAACTAATCGTCTTCCATAACTTTCTCTTAATTGGTTAAGTAATTTTAGTCCTCTTCTTCCTTTTCCTCTTTTTTCGTTGTTACTTGAGTCAGATAGTTTTTGAAGCTCATCCATAACTGATTGAGCTACGATGATTTGCCCTTCTATAAGCCCAAATCTAAGGAGGGCCTGAATGCGACCATCAATTATTACACTGGTATCTAAAACTTTTGCACTAGCTGGAGTTAAAATACCATCTGCCACTAACAAAGATTCAGTGCTATTTGGGTTGAATAGACGTAAAACGGTTCGTCCATGAACATCCGCAAGGTTATATCCAAGTACTCCAAAAAAAATGTTGCTAAGTACAGCAAAAATAGGCTTTACAAAAAACAATTCAGAGGGTAAAGGTAAAAGTAGTACAGGAACTAATAAAAGTGTTGCTATGACAAGTCCGAGAACTATGCCAACAGATCTACTAACTAGTAGATCTGTTGGCATAGTTCTTATTCTTTTAGTTAATTTATTTCTAAATTGCTGAAAAAGAAAGGCTATTAACAGGCCTATAAGAGCGGTTAATCCTGATAAAGCAATTTTTAAATTTCTTAGATTAGTTATATGATCTAAAGTCTCCTCAGGTAACCAATTCACTCCAATCCATCCGGTGATTGCACCTGATATAAGAAATAAAACCAGAATAACTAGGTCTGCCATATATTCAGGTTATGCTTGCTTTTGGTTTTTTACTAAAGCTTTATTTATTTTCAAAGATTTGGATTGTAAAAGTGAGCATTTATTTGGGTTTGTATATCTAGAGCTCAAATGGTAGCCCCACCAAGAAGTGCATATTTGCATATACCCTTTTGCCATAAAAGATGTTTTTACTGCGATTTTTCGATTATCCCTTTAGGTGATAGCGCTCAAGCTCCAGATAGTCCAGGGATAACTTCTATTAACGCATATTTGGATTTACTTCATAGAGAGATTTCAATTTCCCCTAAAGGTCCTGCATTATCAACAATCTATTTGGGCGGTGGAACCCCTTCTTTATTAAAAAAAAATCAGGTGGGTGATTTGTTGAAAAATCTTCAAAGAAAATTTGGATTTCAAGATGGTGCAGAGATAACTATGGAGGTTGATCCAGCAACATTTTTTGAAAACGACCTGGATGGATACATAGGAATTGGAATTAATAGATTTAGCTTGGGTGCTCAGGCATTTGATGACAGTACTTTGGCTTCAATTGGTAGAAAACATAATCGTTCACAATTAATTGAGGCTTGTGATTGGGTAAATAATTTATTTAAAAAAGGAATGCTAAGAAGCTGGAGTCTTGATTTGATTCAAAATCTTCCAGGATTAAATTTGTCTAAGTGGATTAAAGAGTTGGAACAAGCGGTTAGTACGGAGGCCCCTCATTTGTCAATTTATGATTTAACTATCGAACCAGATACAGTTTTTGGAAGACTACATAAAAAAGGGAAGTTGAATATCCCAATTGATTCTGAATCCCAAAAAATAGATTTTGAGACCACTA
>JACLAC010001543.1_pt1 | contig 13044 bp, 7 predicted proteins | sample 8027881 | NCBI WGS metagenome assembly JACLAC01 (sample SAMN15725517, study PRJNA655200) | protist metagenome | isolation source: fluorescence activated cell sorting (FACS) single amplified genomes of... | place: Spain: Blaines Bay Microbial Observatory, Mediterranean Sea | collected 2016-01-19 | reverse complement strand
ACTCAGGTACCCGACCGCTGGGAACTAGTGGTGGATGCCGGCGATCAATGGCGCTATTTCGTTGGGCTGGAAGCGCCGCCGATCGATTGGCACCGTCATTCCTTTGACGCTGGGTCCTGGCTGGCCGGTCCCGGTCCTTTTGGCTACAAGGACGAATACGCCACGGTCCTGCCTCGCACGGTGGGTCCGTCGAACCAGACATCGGTATATCTCAGCACGCGCTTTGAATTGACCGAGCCCAGTGCCGTGATGGGTGGTTTTTTGCATCTGGAGTATCAAGATGCCTTTGTCGCCTACATAAATGGCCGCGAAGTCGCCCGTGCCAATATCGGCGAAGCCGGAACGCCGCCGGCTCACGACCAGATCGCTGAGGACATGGGTGATCTACAGGGGGTTTCGTTTGCACTGGCCGGGATTGGGGATCTGCTGGTAGCGGGCGAAAACGTCCTGGCGATCCAAGTGCATAGCCTTTCAGCGGTACACCACCTCTCGGTCCGACCGCAGTTGATTCTGGGGAGCACGGGACCAACCCTGAGCGGGCGGACTGTTTCCGACCAGCTGGACTTACCCAGGTCTCAGCATACCAGTTTTAAAATTAAAAACGGTCGTGAGGGGATATATCTCAGCGCACCGAACGGTTCTCTGGTCGATTGGGTAAAGCGGGAGCGCTTACCTACCGATTTTGCCTGGGGCCGTCTGGCCGATGGGGATCCGAAGTGGATGGTCTATCCCGTCCCGACTCCTGGAATGTCAAATACGACCCAGAGTCTGGCGGGGGTCGGGCCTGCTGTTGAGGTCGCTCCGAAGGGCGGTTTTTATTTTCACGGTACCCGCTTGACCCTGAGCGTCGATGATCCACAGGCACAGGTTTTCTATACCCTGGACGGATCCGATCCGGGCGAAGGCGCAGAGATGTGGCAATACGAAGAGCCCATTGTGGTCGATAGCACGGCAGTCGTCAAAGCGCGAGCATTCGTGCCCGGTCTCCTGGCGGGCCCGGTGAGTACTCATTCCTATTTCGTCGGCCACGATTTCGCCTTGCCCGTGTTATCGCTATCGACCCATCCGGATAATTTTTTCGACGACAAAATCGGCATCTACGTCAAGGGCACCAATGAGAGCTACGAAAAACAGCGCTATAAGGCCAATTACGGCGAAGACTGGGAGCGCCCCCTGCATATCGAGTTCTTCGAGCCGGATGGCGCGCTGGGATTCAGTGCTGCCGGTGGCGTCAAGATCATCGGCCTTGCAGGGCGGACCTATCCCCGCAAGGGAATGGCCCTCTTCGCCCGCAAACGCTATGGTTCCGAGGCTTTTGAGCATCGGGTTTTTCCCGATTTACCCATTGAGCGCTTCACCTCGTTGGTGCTGCGCAATTCAGGCCGCGATGTCGTCGAACACTCCACTCTGTTCCGCGATGAACTGTGTCAGGCTCTGGTCTCCGATCTCCAATTCGATCAACAGGCGTATCGACCGTGCATCGTGTATATCAACGGGGCCTACTGGGGTATCCACAATATCCGCGAGAAGCAAAACGAGGATTATCTGGCCTCCCATCACGGGGTTGACCCAGATCGGGTGGATATACTGGAGCTCTACCATGGTTCGCCGCCACCGATAGTTGTGGAGGGAGAATCGCGCCATTACGATGCGCTCATCGCCTATCTCGAAGACCACTCGATGAGCGACCCCGAGCACTACGAATACGTCAAGACCCAGATGTATATGGATCACTTCATCAGTTATATCGCGGCAGAAATCTATCTGGGCAATGTCGATTGGTTGGGCAACAACGTGAAATTTTGGCGGTCGCAGACGCCGGATGGCCGCTGGCGCTGGATGCTTTTCGATATCGACTGGGGATTGGGCCGGGCTCGGGGGGGAGTTGAGCACAATACGCTGGCCATGGCCACTGATCCCAATGGCCCGGGTCGCTATCCGGCCTGGACCACTTTTCTGATCCGTCGACTATTCGCCAGCGAGGGCTTTGTGCGCGACTTCGCCAACCGCAGTGCCGACTTGATGAATTCGATCTTCCTTCCCGAACGCGTCGATTCGACCCTGCAGGTCCTCAAGGCGACAATCGAGCCCGAAGTGGATCGGCATTTCGCCCGCTGGGGGGGTGACCGGGTGAACTGGGAGCGGAATTTGAGTGCACAGTCACAGTATGTTCGCCAGCGCCCCGTACCTCTGCGGCGCTTTATCTCCCAGCACTTCGATTTGGGCGACCCGGCGACAGTGGCGCTGGATGTGGCTGAGGCCGGGACCGGCATCATCCAGATCAACAGTCTCGTTGTCGATACCTTTCCCTGGACGGGGGTATATTTCAAAGAAGTGCCTATTGAACTAACCGCATTGCCTGCGCCGGGGTATCAGTTTGCCGGTTGGGCAGATGGTCCGCTAGCGGAACGGGCCAATGGCGTACTGATGCTCGAGGACAATGTGGTTCTGAAAGCTCGTTTTGTCGAAGATTCAACACGATTGAACCACATTGTCATCAACGAGATACGCAGTCAGGGTGTCGGTGGGGACTGGGTGGAATTGTACAATGGTTATCAGATACCGGTCGATGTATCGGGCTGGGTTTTCAACGACGAAGAGGACACCCGTCCCTTTGCAATTCCGGGTCGCACGGTCATACCGCCGGATGGTTATCTCGTGCTCTGCAGCGCCGGGGAGCAATTCCGCCGCTCTTACCCGGGGGTGGACAACTATATTGGGGATTTTGGTTTTGGCCTGAATCGGGGAGGAGAACGGATTCGACTCTTCGATCGTCGAGGTGTTTTGGTTGATGCGTTGACCTATGAACGGGAGCCTCCCTGGCCCCTCATCGAGCAAGATCAGGGGGCAACGCTCTCCCTCTTGCGGCCCGATCTCGACAACGAGCGGCCTGAAAATTGGGCGCAAGGGGTGGGCTCTCCGGGCCGTCCCAACAGGGTGCCGACGGTGGTGGACGACCAAGAATCTTTGCCCATCGCTTATTGGCTGGGTCAGAACTACCCCAATCCCTTTAACGCGACAACGGTTATTCCCTTTTCCCTGCCGCGGGGTGGAAGGGTGCGGATAGATCTTTATTCGGTTCTGGGCCAGCGTCTGGCTACCCCGGTAGCGGCTGATCTGCCCGCCGGCTACCACAAAACCACGTTGGAAACCGCTGCTTTGGCGGGCGGGCTTTATCTATATACTATGCAGATCGACGAGTTCACCCAGACCCGGTCGATGATCCTGCTCAAATAAGGGGTGTTGGCGATCGTTGTCTGACTCCAGATGCCAGGGAGCAATAAAGGTCGGTTGATCTACCTCTGGTGTACGGAGCGGTCGTAGCGCCTTCCCATATAGCGCAAGACCTAGATTCGGCACCGCGTATCGCTAAGGGCTGCACGGGTCAGCGAGCGCGCTATTTCTGCTTGCGCAGAATCCAAACCTGCTCGCTGGGGTAGCTGTGGGCCCATTCGGCTGAGACGCCAAAAGGTGAACCCGCAGCATGGGCTGGTGCGGCCAGTTTCAAGTAGTCCTCGATTGTAAGGCCCGTCTTCGCAAAGAGCCCCACCCACGCCGAAATCGTCAAGTTGAATTCCACGCCGCCGGGATTGATCTCGAGGCTACGCCAGTCAAAGCGGTGCATACCGAAGTAGGGGTGTTGCAACCGGGTGGTCGTCTCCGAGCCATCGTTCGGTACGCACAGCATCTGTATGGGGGAATTGCCTAAGAATATCAGCCTACTGTCGGGTCGCAGCAGGCGGTGCGCTTCGGGAATCCAGCGGTGGGGATCGGCCCAGATCGCGGCGCCGTATTCGCTGATGGCAAAGTCGAAGGTTTCGTCTGCAAAGGGCAGCGTTGCAAAGTCGAGGTCGTGCTCGGCTTGTAGACGGCGGCAAGTGGCCAGCTGGTTGCCGAATTATCTACGGCGGTGACGATAGCGCCACGCCTGACCATCCACGCCTATACGTAGCCCGTGCCACAACCCAGTTTTCAATGGCGCGCTGACCCGACAGATCGTCGGGCAAAAGCGGCACGTTCACGTTGGGCACGCCCCACTGGCCCCACTGGCCCCACTGCGGTTAGGATGTCCACAGCCGCTCGCCCGATGCTACCCACTGGTTGGCCATGCAGTCCCAGTAGTGGCGATTTGCCCGCACGTACTCGGGTAAGTTCTGGTCTAATGGTTGCATGCGATCGCCTCTTGCGGGCTCCATCTATTGCAAGATCGTCGCGACGAGTCGCCGCGCGCCGCCGTGGTTGCGAAACTCGCACAGATAAATGCCCTGCCACGTGCCTAGGCCCAGGCGGCCCTGTGTTACGGGTATGCTGACCGAACTACCCACCAGCGCAGCTTTGATATGTGCCGGCATATCGTCGGGGCCTTCGAGCGTATGCTCATAATACGGCGCGCGCTCAGGCACCAGCTCGTCGAAGCTTGCGGCGAAGTCACTGCGCACCGTTGGGTCGGCATTCTCATTGAGTGTCAGCCCGGCCGACGTATGTTGAATGAACAGGTGCAGCAAGCCCACTGCGGGCAGTTCGGGTAGCGCGGCTTCGACGTGGTGCGTTACCAGGTGGAAGCCGCGCGGATAGGGCGGTAAGTGGAAGGTCATTTGCTCCATGGGCTGTCTGTCCGTCACTCAGCGCAATCGCTGCGTATTTACGTCCGCGCAGCGGGTTTTGAGGTCGTGGCTACGGGCCTTACTTTGTTACTGCCGTATCCATTACCCCGTGTCATGTTGATCGCCCCCAATCCCGTGATCGTTGCGGGATCGCCGGCTCCATTGCGATATGATATTATGACCTGTACAATGCACAAGATTCCATTTTATCCAGTGGCGTTTCTAATCAAAACGGCATTGCAAAATGGGGGTATATCGCCGAAGAAGATCCATATTTTCCTTTTGTACTTGATTAGATATTTGCTCCTCGAGCCCTTCAGGCTGGTGGAGATCCACATCTACCAGAAAAAAATAACGGCTCATAAAATAAAACAACCCCCGATTTTTATCTTGGGTCACTGGCGAAGCGGCACATCCCATCTACAGAATATTTTGCGACTGGACCCGGGGATCTCGACTAGCACGATTTTCCGCAGCATATTCGCGGACAATTATTACCTGACCGAGTCGTGGCTGAAAAGAGCACTAAATTTCCTCTGCAGCACACTCAAGATCCGCTACTCTATCCAGCGCACGACCATGGATATGGACCTCCCTGCGGAATTGGATTTGGCACTGTGTGCGATATGTAGTAAACACAGCTATAGCTGGGGGCATATATTGCCCAAAAGCTTTGCGAAGAGAGTCGATAGGCAGATTTTATTCGAAGACGACAAGATCGCCGATTCGTGGCTTGAAGATTACGATTATATAATTCGCAAATTGTCGTACCGGTCTGGGGGCAGACGGGTCCTGGTTAAATCACCGGGCGACACCGCACGCATTTCACACATTCGGCGGAAATATCCCGAGGCAAAGTTCATATTTATTCACAGAGATCCGGTCTCGGTATATCACTCTAGCGAATACTTATGGGAGACCATCCAGCGCCATCTCAGTCTGCACGAAATACAGAAGACCGAAATCCAAGATCTGATCTTGAATACGTACAAACGCCTCTTATCAAAATACCTGAAGCAGCGCAATGAGATTCCGAATGAACAACTCGTTGAAATTTGCCACAGAGACCTTCAACAAGACCCGCTGGGCGAGATCAGAAAAATATACTCAAAATTGGAATTGGGGACGCCACCGGAAAAGGAGTTGGCGAATTTCTTTGCCGCAACCGAATCGTATAAGCATACTCACTATTCTACGCCTCCCGAGCTCAAAGCAAAGCTCGCTGCGCGATGGAGCTTCGCCTTTGAGGAGTGGCCCGCTTGATGCCATATCACCGTGTCTTTAAATCGGAGCCGGAATGCGCGAGAATTTCATATTGATGGGGCTATCCGGCCTGAGGATCATCAGCGCCCGCATACCTATTTCTCTATCGGGATCCAACTCAAAATTGTATTTGCGGACAATCGCCACGATTACTAAAAGCATCTGCATAATGGCCATATTCTGACCAATGCAGACTCGAGGCCCCCCGCCAAAAGGAATGTGAGCAAATGGGTGTCGTCTGTGCTCTCCCATGAAGCGGGTCGGGTCAAATTGATCTGGATTCCTCCAAATATCCGCATTGTGATGGACGCCATAAATATATGGAATCACGGTCGTCCCAGCTGCCACGGCCACGCCGCCGATTTCATCGGCCTGTAGGGCGACGCGATCAATCATCCAGAACGGCGGGTACAGCCGCATTGCCTCATTGAGCACAGCCAGTGCGTAATTTAATCCGTGCAACTTCTCAAACGTGACTTCACCCGCGTTGCAAGAAGCTTCAATCTCCTCACGCATTATAACGAGATGTTCGGGATGCTTGGCAAGAAGGTAAAAGGTCCAAGACAAGGTATTGGAGGATGTTTCATTACCGGCTACCAGCAGTTGGAGCAATTCAACGACTGCTTGTTCATCATGTAAATAATCACCGCTGTCTCTATGCGGCGTCTCGATGATCTGCTGTAGCAGATCCAATTCTGCGTCTCCGCGCTGCCGCCTTAGCTGGACATAATCCTTGACGATTTGGTCAGCTTCTCTACGTATATTCTGAAATTGCCTGGTTTGCCCGCTGATTCTGAACCACGGGATCTTATAGGGCTGGACAATCTGTCGGACGATAAATGCCTGGATTTTTGAAATCGCATCTCCCAATCTATTCAGCTCCGCATTCTGCATCGAGCGACCGAACAGAGATTTGCCCACCGTGCGCAGCGTGAATTTCACCATCTGGTCCCGTATATCAAGCGACTTATTCTCTGCCTCCACGGCAAAACTTGCCATGAAATGCTTCAGCACTTCGCACTGAAGGGGCCATAACTCCTTCAGGCGTGAACGAGTGAAACCCATACTCAAAAAGCGACGTTGTCTGAGCCAGTGATCTCCATGGCTGTTGAGGAGCCCCTGGCCCTGGAACTCTCCCATGCGTTTGACCTGTATATCCGATTTGTGATAATTGGCCTGGTTGTCCCTCAATACATGCTTGATAAATGCAGGGTCGGCGGAAAGAATCGTGCGCTTCATTCCCCCGAAGTAAAAAGCAAATGTGGGTCCTAGTTTCTCCCGATATTGCTCTATGACTTCAATCGGGTTTTCAACCATGTCTTTTGAATCTATAAAGGACTCTATCCGCGATATATGTGGCGATGTGTTATTCTGTTTCCCAGCCATTTTCAGCCATTTACCTGTTGATTATACCTCGACTCTTCATAAAGCTATAAATACCTGATACAATATCCTCCAGGGGCGGATCTTTTCTGCCCCAAGTCGATAAATCTCGATATTTCGCATAATTGCTATTATTGTAACGCTTGAATTCCATCGTACTGATCTTTCCCGCGGATCGCACAAAGAAATTCAAGAGCGGAGCAAGAAGATCTTCTTTATGGCACCGCTGCACCACTTCGGGTACGAATTCTTCCAACGGAAAAATATCGAAATGCCGCCCAGTTAAATCACCAAATACATCGGTGATATCCAACATAGTGTCATAAGTATCTCTGGTAACGTGAAATATTCTTCCCGCACTTGCTTCTAAATTGGATATAGCAACGATATTATTGGCGGCGATATCAGCCGGGGTGAAACTGACCTGATTTTTTGCGCTGGTGCCAATACTGTTGTTGACCATAAACGCCAAAAGCCGAACGGAAATATCAAAATTAAAACCCTCGCCAGCGATGGAGGGAGAGATCAATGCCGGTCTATATATCCTGGCTTCTAGACCTTTGGTCATCGCTCTTCGTATAATTTGCTCCGCAACCCATTTGCTCTGACTATAGCCAAAATCGAGATTGTCCATTCGTTCGTTACTGTCTATTTCAAAAAGCGTATCTTTTACGGACCAACCGAAAATAAAGGTAGTGGAAATATGGTTTACCATTTTTTTCCGTACATTAAGTGCCAAGCGCACGATCTCACTGGTGCCATTCACATTGGCGTCGCGTATGGATCCATAATCAAGTATATAGTTAACCCTTGCTCCATTGTGGTAAATAGTATGTATGTGATTGGCCAGAAAATCCCATTCTTTATTGTCTAATCCCAGTCTTCTCAGTGAAAGATTTCCACATATTGGGATTACTCGCTGCTCGAAGCGGTCTTGTATATCCCGTGTCGAGCCAATTGGAGCAAAGGCCTTGCGCAATCGCTCCATACCTTCGCGATGATTTTCTGCCCTTACGATTACGTAGATATTCTCTTTGTTTTGCTCCAATAAACTCTTAAGCAAAAATGGTCCGAAAAATCCAGTACCCCCGGTCACCAAGATCTGTCCATTCGATCTTTCGTATTTTGCACATTGCCCACCATTATCCGCCGGGATTGATCTATGTACATCCTTTTGCATTGACTCTATTTCAATGGTGTCAAATTCTCGTTTCAAAAGGGCAAAAGCACGTCTGAATCTGAATTTCGAGTGCAAAGATCCGGTCTGAATATCTCGTAATATTTCAAATAGTTCAGAGACTGCGATTTTCTGCAGCAGTCGCAGATCAACTTGTTGAGACAAATCATTGAGGCCCTGAAGTTCAATATGCGTTTTTAGGTCATTTGCAAACTCCGCTAACTTCAAGGAATCGAGACCCACATTGCCAAGAGGTTCGTTTTCGGTGGCAGTGAGCCCATAACTGCGAAACAAATGAAGCAAACTTTCTTCACCGGTTGATATTTGCGTGTTTTTCCGCCGATCATCAGCACTATAAGCTAACTCTATTCCGCCACCTGAATTCTCAGTTTGATCGATATCGACCCGATGAATGACTTCCAAATCATTGTTCAAGAAGTTATTTTTGTTCTGATGCCGCATGATTTTTCCGGAACTGGTCTTTGCAATACTTCGGGTGGGAACAAACACAAATGAATCCGCACTTATACCCAGATAATTGACCAGGTTATTGTTTATGAGATGAGCGTCGGGGATTTTTGTTTTGTTTTTCAATCCCGCAACCACCACCAGAGATTCACCGTCTTGTAGTGCTAGTGCAAAAGCCGCTACACATCCCTTTCTAATACGTGGGTCTTCTGCGACCAGGCTCTCAATGTCTTGAGGGTAATAGTTGAGGCCGCGAATGATAATTATATCTTTTGTTCTGCCGCAAATGTAGACTTCTCGCTTATAAACAAATCCCAAATCTCCGGTCCTAAGCCACGTACTGCTGCTCCCATTGAGACGAGCGTCAAAGATTTCCTTGCTCAACTCTGGCCGGTTCCAATAGCCTTTGCATTTGCTCGATCCATTGAGCCAAATTTCTCCAACTTTCCCGTGACCTGCTTCTTCTGCAACCGAACCAGGCGCAATAATTTTGAGTTCCGTATCGCCTAAGAGCTGACCGCAACTCATCAAATTGGTCGAATTGACTGCTGGCTGGTCGGATTCAACAGGTAAGACCTCGTATTTTTTAAGCGATTCCGCATCGAAGGATTGAATCTTCCTGCCTCGACTAGAAACTGCGAGTGTGAATTCCGCGAGTCCGTATGCTGAAAAAAAACTCTCGGCTTTAAGGCCGCATGGTGCGAAGCGATGAAGAAAGTGTTTGTAGATTTTCGGATTGACGGGTTCTGCGGCTGTCATCAGGAATTTCAAAGAGCTCAGATCGAGAGATTCCAACGTTGTGTCGGAAATTTGTCCGGGTTTTAAACAATATTCATAAGCGAAATTCGGTGCGGATGAGGCTGTTGCAGCATACTTTGAGATAGTTTCCAGCCAAAGCCCGGGTCTTTGAATGAAATCGAGCGGAGAAAATCCATACGTAGTGCCCGTCTTTAAGGCGGGGTATAGGTAATAACCAATCAGACCCATATCGTGGTACTGTGGCAACCAGGAGACGCCGATCGGCTCGTGATCGACGATGCTCTGACAATTGCCAATAATGTTCTCATGGGTGACAATCACACCTTTGGGAGTGCCGGTCGAACCCGAGGTGTATTGTAGAAATAGAATATCGGAGTGCGATTGAGGGAATTCTTCCCCGTCGGATGTAGCGAAATCTTCACTCACAAACCACTGCAATTTTGAAAAAATGTCAGATTCTTTTAAAAAAAGAGCTTCGTTTTTTCGTATTAAATTGACCTTGATTGACCAGTAATATGAACGATCGGAGAGGATTGCGACGGCATCACAATTCCGCGCAATGAAGCTCATTATTTCAGCCGACGCATGGAACCCTTTAGCCGAAGGAGGATATACGGGGACGGGAATCGCCCCGAGTTTGACACAGGCAAAAAAGGCGCAAATCATCTCCAGACCAGGAGGGTACACCAAGAGAGCCTTATCCCCGGGTTTTAATGCTCCTGTTGCATAAAGGTGAGAAGCAATGCTCTTGACCCGGCAAAAGAATTCTTTGTAGGTATAGGACTCTTTTACATTGCCCTTGATATCGAGGAATGAATAAAGGAGCTTGTCCGGGTGTTCCTGTACTTTGATTTCAAATTCTTTTATGATTGATATCACGATTGCCGCTTGATAATGGTTGCGGTAAAATTTAAACAATAAATCTGCACAAGCTCAATTCGCAGCCTCAACACCACCTATAGCCTTTTGCCTATGATTCTGCAGGCAAGCGTACCTTAAAACGCAGAATCCTCCTGTCCCGACCGATTTGGAGTGATGAATAAAGATGCCGGAAACAGGCTGCCACCTCGGCACGTAGGCGTACAGGGATTATATAGGCCTTTTTCATAGATGAGGTCAAGCGATGTGCGACGGTTTGGCTGTGTCGATGGGCTGGAAGCCCGACACCGTGTGGACAGGGGTGGATTGAGGCGGGGGGCGGGCGCGCCGCGATAAGAGGCGAGCGTCCGCCACGGGGCGTGACAACGGGTGATATCAAGGGTGAAGAGAAGGACCAACAACAGTGCCCGGCCGAGTCGATGGGTACATCGGCGGACCTGGCGCGTGTGGAGCGCAGAGCCGGCGGGCTGGTCACGTAGCGACAGAGTGCAACGAGTAACCACACTAAACGATCACTGCAGCGTGGAAATCGCCAAGCGCATAAGTTGGTCTCCGGACGAAGTACATGATAAGATCATCCGTGGCGCCACATAGGGTGCCACCGTCTTTAGAGGCGCTTTGGCTGCCTTGGAATGGACCTGCCACGGTGCGGTAGACACTCAATGGCATTAGATTAGCCATAGGAGGACTACTATGAGCACCAGGCGCTATAACCCCGAATGTATAGACCAAGCCGTGCGACAGATGCCCAGCGCTATGCTATTTCTCCTCGCAAACGCCGGCCGATGGCCCAGTCTTTAGCCACCCGGGCCCTGCGCGGGGTCCTCTGGACCGGCGGCTCAATCGCCGTGCAGTTCGCCATAACCCTGGCTTTTTTCAAATTTCTGCCTCCCGCGACGATGGGACAGTTCCAGGCGGCGTTGACCCTGGTCCTGCTCCTCGCCTTTCTGGGCGATCTCGGGATGGGAGCCGCTCTGGTACAGCTCCGCCGAGCCGAAGAGCATCACTTCAGTGCGGCATTCTGGGCCAGCGCGACCTGCGGTCTGCTCCTCGTGGCCCTGGCGCCTTTTACGGGCCCCCTCGTCGCCCGATTCACCGAAGATCCCATCGCTTTTGAACGCACCTTCTCGCCGCTGGCCTGGCTCATTCCCTTTGCCGCTGCATCAGGTACCCTGCGCGCCCGCCTGCAGCGCGATTTGCGCTTCCGCGCCCTGGCTTTGGTCGAAGTCGCCGCCAGCGCTGCCGGTGCGCTGGTCGGCCTCGGCGTACTGCTCGGCGGGGGTGGCATCTGGAGCCCTATTCTCAGCGCCGTATCACGCGAGGTCTTCCATATGGTCTTCCTCTGGCTCAGATCCGGCTGGTATCCCCGTTTCGACTGCCGTTTTGCCGATCTGCGCCAGCTACTCGGCTTCGGATTGAATACCACCGGTGCCAATGTCGTCAACTACCTCAACAACAATCTCGATTACCTCTTCGTGCTCTATTTTATGGGCTACGAAACGCTGGGGTACTACGCTTTTGCCTATCGCTGTACCATGCAGCCTTACAGCCGCGTAGCCACCGCTATAGCCCGCGTCAGTTTCCCGGTCTTCGCCAATGTCCAGGACAATAGCGAACTCCTTCGCCGGGGCTACCTGAAAACCATCGTCAGTGTGGCATTAGCGGCCTGGCCGCTGCTCTGCGGCATGCTGATCTTCGGCGAAGATATCATCTACTGGGTACGACCAGATCTGATGCCCGCGCTCGCAGCCTTCCAAATTTTGGTCCTGACCAGCCTGTGCAAAACCGTAGGCACCGTGGTCGGGTCGATCTATCTGGCCAAGGGCAAAGCCCATTGGGCCTTTCGCTTTACCCTCTTCAGCTTGGCCGCCTTGCTGCCGGGGCTTTATTGGGGTGCGTCCTACGGGCCTGCGGGCATCGCCGCTGCCCTCTGCGGGCTATCAGTGCTCTTTCTGATCGTCTCCCAATACCTTGTCAACCGCCTGATCGACCTCAGCTTTGCCGCATACCTGCGCGCGCTCGCCCGACCGCTCGCCGTTGCCTTGTGGGTCCTGACGGCTCTGGCTTTTTACCGCACCTATGCCGCACCCGAAGGACTCGGTCCGTTGGTCCTGGCAGGTCCAGTTGCGGCAGTAGCTTATATACTCGGTCTGCGCGTCCTGGCCTGGGATTTGTGCCGAGAGTACTGGAACTATTTCAGATCACGATCCTGAGCTTGTTGTGCTGAATCGACAATCGGGTATTTTTTAGGCGCGGAACCAGACGGAGGAAAGCGAAAACCGATGAATTGGAGACTGGGGGCCCGCACCCTGGGCAAAAAAGCACTGATGTCGACGCTGTACCCCTTGCTTCGGCCCCTCGTCGAAGCAGTGATCGACGCCGACACCCGCAATATCGAGCGCTGGCGCTACCGGCAATCGCTGGCCGAAACCGGACGCTTTGTCGAGGAGCACCTGCCCTCAATACAATCTCTGCGAGATCCGGCTGCACTACTGCGCCTCGCTGTCGAAC
>JACLAC010008344.1_pt1 | contig 13046 bp, 8 predicted proteins | sample 8027881 | NCBI WGS metagenome assembly JACLAC01 (sample SAMN15725517, study PRJNA655200) | protist metagenome | isolation source: fluorescence activated cell sorting (FACS) single amplified genomes of... | place: Spain: Blaines Bay Microbial Observatory, Mediterranean Sea | collected 2016-01-19 | reverse complement strand
AATCCCTCTCTTTTTGGTTTGCCAAATGGCATTTGCCAACCCGACAGAGGACTCCGCTCGCATCAAAAAAGCCTCTGAGTTTTTAACTCCGAAAGTTTTAATGAAAATGTTCAAGGGAGAAAACTTAGACAAAGCCTATTCCCTCGCTCAAGAAGAAGACTTCACGCCAGGCGAACCTGTTTTGATAACATCCAAAATGGAAAAGTATTTATCAGCTAGTTTAGATAACTGGTACGATAAATTTGCTAAATATCCAGGCTTCAAAGACTTAAAGTTCATACCAACAAGATCTGAAGATGAGCGTCTGAACCTCCTTCAAATTTGGAGATATGAGTATTTGATGAGATTGATGGATGCCATTCGCTACAGAAATTCCCTCAAACCTACTTTGAAATTATCTGTCAGTTCTATCACTCAATACGACAGCAATGTTGATACTGCACCTGAACAAGCTAATTCTGGTGCCGCTATTTCATCCAGTGGTAAAGATGACTTCCAACAACTCTTTCTTATCCACGCTGATTGGGAACCTCTAGCAAACTGTAAAAAGTTTCCAAAGGACCTAAAATACTCTCAAGCCTTCAATGCCATTACTATTAGCCAAGGTGCACACAAAGAGAATGAAGTTGCCATTTTCGATACCGAGCCAAAACTCATAAAAACTTTTGATAGTTATTTTCAAAAGTTAACGTTAGGCTATCGATTTCAACACTTTGCCTATTCAGGTTACGAACATACCAGAAAAGTTAGTTCTCTTTTTCAAGATCACAGAATTAAGATTCAGATGGACACTAAAACTGCCCCCTTCTTTTTCGAAAATATTTTTGACTTAGTGCAGTCAGGCTGGTATGTTAGCTTTTCTGACAAACAATACTATAAAACTGCTTTTGAAATACTAGATGCCAGTGATATGAGAATCGGGTTACTCACCAACTTCACATATAAATCAGGCAAACGCTATAACAGACTACGCACTTTATTAGAATATTCAGATTACGTTGTTGATGATACTGTCACAAGTGAATATAAGTACTTACGTGCAAGACTGACCCATTATCACAGTGCTAAATTTTCATCTATACCAAATACACTGAATTTTAGCGAAGAAATTGGCTACAGAATTAAATCTTGGGATGACTTTGATGGAACAAGAGCTAATAGAGATGAAGATACTTACTACATAAATCTTAAAGTTGCGACCAACTTAACTGAAAAAAGTGAAGTTTCTTTTAATATCAAACAATTATTCAGACAGAGAGACGAACAAAACCTCGGCACAGAAGAAGCCGACCAAACAATCATTGGCTTAGGTTTGAACTGGAGAACACATTGAAAGCATATTTACTAACCCTTATCCTATGTGCCACAACAACCTTTTTGTGCGCAGATACTTTTAAAGTTATTGAAGTTGAAGGCTCTGTTCTTTATCGAGCTCCTAAAAAGTTTCAATCAGCACCTGTTAAGCTAAATGATGAGCTAGAGCCAGGTGGGAGAATTAAAATGAAAGCAGATGGAAAACTACTTTTAACCACACCTAAAAAAGATGAAATTAGACTAACCGGAGAAACCTATATGAAGCTTGAAGCACTCACGACTTCAAAAAAAGGAGAAAGCGTTGTAGAGCTTCAACTCTTCAAAGGCCTCAATAGAAACAAAGTTCATAAGCTCAGTGGCGATGAAGCCTTCTTGGTTAGAACTCCTGTTGCTGTGGTCGGTGTACGTGGAACCGACTTTGAATGCTTTGTTGACCAATCAGGTGACACACAAGTAAGTGTCCTAGAAGGTTTAGTCGAAATTCAAGATATTGAACAATCAGCAGAACCGGTCAACGTTTCAAATGGTAAATCAGCTAGTGTAAAGAGTGATGGACAAATTCAGGTTAAATCTGTCGAAAACATAGAAAAGCAAATGCAAGAAAATCAGAAAAACCCTACTAAAATTAGAATTGAAGGCCCTCGAACAGAAGATGGACCAGAGCGACCAGATGGTCCTCAATTACCATCTGACCCTAGACCTGAACCACCTGAAATTCCAGACCTAAATGATGAACCGACTAAAAATGATGTCGAACAATTGAGTGAGATTATTGATTCACTTAATGACGGACACCCGCCAAATGACAACATTCCTAGCTCATCCGATATAGAAGTTAACGTAGAGGGGATCCAATGAGACATCTCAACTTATTTATCTTAACATCCATCTTACTCTCCCTTGCCATTGCTTGTGGGGGCGGTGGTGGTGGATCAACCTCCAGCACAGAAACCGTGACCAAAAGCAAGGTTCGTATGGCTGGTGGGAAAGAGGGCGATAGCCTCATAGCCTATGAACTCAGCAGTGGCAACCTAGTTGGCTATGCCACCTTTGATGCAACAGGCAGTACTAATATTTCTTTAAACTCAGGCAATACCTATATTTTAAAGTATAATTTAGATGGCACAGAAGTATTAGAAACCATCGTCAGAAGAGCTGATTTCACAGCCACTTCTATTTCAGTTGCTCTGAATAGCGCGACCACTTGGGCAACTCACAAAGTTATGGCTCTCAACCCTAACGAAACAAGCATCGGTAGTATTTTCAGTAATGCCACTGGACTCACTAGCATCAAAGACCTCACTCTTAGCAATGCTCCTAGCATGCTCTCAGCCAACCGCTTAGAAGAAGTTAGGTTGTTTTCACTCGTCTCCAATATGGTTATCACCTCTATGAACGAGAGCTCTTTTTCAGGAAACTGGTTAAGTATTTCTGACAATTTACTTAATTCTTTTGAAATTGAAAGTACAGCTAGCGCGGAAACAGTTCTATCCTCTGCCACTGAACTAGCTGACATTTTACGTACAGAAATAACCCTAAGTTCAAAGATTGCTTACGCTGATTTAGATGATGGTCTACAAGCTATCATAGGCTCTGAGGCTGCGTCCAAAAACATCTTAGCTGGTCTACAAACAGGGGATGCCTCAGCGACACTGACTAGCATCAGTTTAAGTAATGACACTCATACTGCGTCAGAGCTATATCAATTAGGCGTCACTGCGATGGAAGATGAAGACATGCTTGAAGCCTACCAATTCTTTACTGCAGCTGTTCAAGCAAACCAAGGCAATGAAAAAGCTAGGTTCTTATTGGCCACCACCCGATTGATGACCTTAAGTATGAAAGGCAGTCGTGAAGCAAAAGAGTTTTTAGAATTACTTGATCTAGACTTTGATTTTCTCGATAACAATCATTTATTTAACGATGATGGAGATGACATCGATTCCATCGACACAACGATTTACGATGACCCAGATGACATCACATCTATTTTCAGTTATAATGACTTAAGAGATTTTGTTCAAGATGTCTTAATTTCAGAAATAGAACTTTCTATTTCTGACTTAAACCAAATATCTGGGTCAGCTTTTACAACAGACCTTGTTATCACACCTGCCATGCAAGGCGAAATTGACGAAGATGAATTTGGTGAAGATGCTCTACCAACATCGAGCATACTAGTAGACGGAATTGATGCTAGGGCCGTAAAAGCGGGCTTAGAGCTTTTAAGAGTTAAATTACTCTACCTACTATCTCATAATTTTGAAATTGAAAATGAGAATGACTCAGGAACTGCTATGAAAGATTTCTTAATTCAATGGGCTTACTATGACTCACTCTTTCTTGAGGGTGAATCTACTTACAGCTTATCTGGAACGAGTATTCGTACAACCTTCACATTCAAATCAGGCTACCCTGATGAAATACTGTTGACCGAAGACACTCCTGATGGCGATAAAAATATTCTTGATGTTGAAGCCTTGGACAGCGAAGGCATTTCCAACTTCCATTCGTTCTACTCGAGTCTAGGCATTTCAGACCCCTTGTATATGATCAGTGGAGACTTATTTCTAGTCTCAAATGGAACAAATACTCTTCTCAATGTAGGTGGAGCATTTGAAGGCAACACCTTTGATAGCTTCTCCCTTCAAGTTACTGAATCAACGGACCCTGATGGCGACGGGAACTTCACTTTCTCACAAAGCTATACAATAGATGGCACTAAGTCCACAGGTACTTTAAACTTACATAGCACTTATGAGCCCATCAATGGCAATAAGTTCTTAGACTTCATCTCAGCTGACTCCACCTTTGCTACAATTAGTGGCAACTATAACGAGCTCGCTAGAACAAGCTTTAGCAATGCTCTCACCATCACGATTGGCGTTTTGGAAAGCCTTCAGTCTGAACTAGATTCAAACACAAATCGTATTGACCATATCATTGATAGCCTTGATAATCTAGAAAGAGATGATAACTCGACTTTTTCAATGATGGAAGTAAATAAATTTCAAACATTTCTAACTGGAGTTAATGAAGCGCTATCTACACCTAGCAATGTTAACCCTGACTTTTTAGTGAGTGATTGGACGACACAAGAACTTGACCTTCGCGGAGCTTTCTCTACTAATTTAAGAGAAATGTTTGTAGATGGTACAGGGTCTGTCATTGCTGGTTCAGACAGAAACCCTGTTACGGCTGATATCGTTGATGAAACGCTACAGGGCGAAAGCCATGTTTTAGGCAGAGCTATTAACACTGGAAATACAGCCTCAAACTTATATTCTAAATTTTTCACCAATGTAGATGATTGGCTAGCATATGGACCCCCAGTATCCAACCCAACCATCATCAACCCTACGTTACAAAATCCTACACGACTTACTGGAACAGCTGTTTATTCAGACGAATGGAATATCATAGGAACAGCTTCAAGTGGTAACGAAGCGGGCAGTTACTCTATTGCTGGCTCAAGTACTCCAGGAGAAGTCACGATCACGTCAGGCAGTCAAACTTTCACAGGTTATATCAATGGTTTGAGTATTTATTACAAAGGTGCTGACACATCTAATGGAGTAGCTCCTTTCAGTAACATTCTCACCTTCACTGACAGCTCTTTTTCAGAAGGAGTACAACTCTCTATGTCGAAAGCAACAACAAGTGACATAGGTTTAGCTGAAATGGAAGTGGCTAAATTCTCTTTAAGTTCAGGTTCATTGAGCGCCACTAACTTAGGCTCTACAGCTGTTAATGGGAGCGCCAACCTCACTCATCACTATAAATCTATCACTGACCAAGAAACAGGTTCTAATAACCTTCAATTTATCACTGATGGTAGTTCTTTCATAGATATCAGTGATCCAGACACAAGCCTTGGCTATAATCTACATATGTACTACAATTCATTTACAGGTGCTCGAGTTCACTCTTCTGGCAACTACTCCATACTCATCGGCTTTTTCGATAAACATAAAACGGTTTACACCGGCTTAGAAGTTGGCTTCGCCGTTGAAAACACCTCCTTCTCTTGGGCTGATGCTGTTTTTGGAGAAGTCGATGGACTCATAAGTGTTACCCATAACCCTGTTCACTCCTACACAGGTAATACCTTGACCGTATCAAGTGCCTACACCCCCTTTAACGAAAGCACTGAAGTCATAGATAGCAATATAACTTTTGATATAACTGAAGAAGCCTTAGATATCGATTCTGGGTCAGGCAAAGGGGTTTTAATGGGACCAATTATGTTTTTTGGAAGTCATTCTTTTTCAGACCATTCTCTTCACATCTACAACTTTGACGATAGTGTTTACACAAATTACTATAGTCCTTCAGCAGGATTTGACTCAGGTGGTAGTTGGAGTGAATTTCAACATGGGTCGAAAGTTTCTGGAGATTTAACTCGAGACTAAACTAAAACAAAATAGTATTACAAGGCTGTCTTCGGGCAGCCTTTTTTTATTCAATTAAGTTAATAATGATTCTGAAAAACTTGTTAGCATAATGAAAAGTAAAAAAGAGATCGACCACCCTTTCCACAGAGATCCTCTATTTAAATAAATTATTTTCATCCACACACTGCATAAGTATAAAAAACTAAAAAACGGCAATAGAATCCTATACCAAGTCTTCGATTCATCTAATCGATTCAATTCAAAAAGGCCAAGATTTGAACTTGCCATAAAATGAAGATCTAAACCTTTTTTAAATGGAAACTCTGCATTTAGCTTAGCTTCGAAATCTTGTTTTGATACTGAGGCCTTCCTATTGATATTCTCTTTTAACTTCCAGCTACCTTTCTGAAACAATAGTTTTGGATAAATGAAATCTTGTCTATTTATCTCAAACCAGATAGAAGCATAGCCCTCTTCATTATTTAACTTCTCTATCAAGACAGTGCCCTCATTCAATTCAAACAGAACTGTTCTTGAGTCACTTTGCTCATGATCGACCAACTGAATCCAAACCGATTCACGAACCCCAAACCAACAAAGGATAATAAGCGCCATACTTAAGCTAACCCCTTTACTAGCTTTCCACTTAGACACATTGTAACGATGAAGCAACTTTAGCTCTTTTGTTATTTGCCATCTCAACAAGGTGATCAATAAACTTACCCACAGACATATGGGGGTAAAATATAAGCCTATACTCAATGCCCTAAATATCATGTCATCTGCTGTACTTCCGAACCATTTATCTGATTCTGCAGCAAGATCAAAAATAAGTGCGAGAGCATATCCCGTGAGAAAGCATAATCCAAAAATTTTTGAATAGATAAAAAAACTATAGCTTGCCCAACGGGTCATTTTACGATCCCTCTTTTAAGCAAGGAAGCAACTATGATCAATAAAAACAAGATAAAACTAGGTAAGAAAGACAGTATAAGGGAGACCTCAGTCCTAGTTTCTTTAACCATGCTCCATAGTGGAAGATAACAACAAAGACTCAATAAAATAAAAACTAGCAAGGACCACTTACCTAGCTTCTCAAATAGAATCCAAATCAAAAACGAACCCAAAACCACAAGAAGAACATGATTCATTCTAAAGCCAACTTCTCCCCACTTTTTAGTCTTTATACATTCGACAATACTTAAGTATTTATTTCCTTTTAAGGGTTGTGATGTCCGCAATTCTCCTTCGACATAATTAAGCTTCAAGTTATTTCGCATATCATGATATAGGACCTCTCCTTCCATGAGGTTTATCTGATCTGATTGTTTCCTGATTTTCGCTACATTCATCTTAGTAACTTGTTGTTGGTCTGTATACCTCCATTTCAACCCTTCCTCCGTCATCCAGAGTTTTCCCCCATGATAGTCATGAACCTGCCCTAAATTTAGAGAACTCAAAGAATGATTTAACTTTAAGTTTTTCTTTAAACTAGGTGACCAAAAACCAATATAGAGTAAACTCAACAAACTACAAAAACACCATACCCCAGTAAGGCTTTTCCAAACGCAAACCTCTGGAAGGTATTTCTTAATTAATAAATATTCTTTATTCTTCTGTATCATATTTAAGTAGACATAAAAGACTAAAATAATTAGCCATGGCATCACTTCTAATAATGCCATGCAGGAGAATTGAGCTAAGCTTTGTAAGTTAAGTTTTCCATCCGACTTAAAACTTCTTATAGATAGCACAAAAAGTAAAGATAAAACAATAATGGGAATGGACTTCCCAAGTGTGATGAGGTATGACTTAATTAAATAATGCTTTAGCTTAGTCAATTTATTTAGTTTCTAAGCTTCCTGTTTTGAAGTTAAAAACCAAGCGATCCATAGACTCTATTTGTCCATCTGCTTCTACTGTAGCACGTTTCATCGTCACCAAACTATCATTCGCATTCAACCTTGCAATAGGTGCTTTAACAAGGCCATGTTTTGTTTCCAAAACAATCTCCTCCAAGGCGATTCTTACATGAATAATGGATTGGTGAATACTCAAACTCTTTGCTCTGAAGGCATACGCTCTCTTTTCTGACCGATTTAATCCCTCGTCCTGATCAAGTTTTATACCCTTAGCAGAATCAAGTTTATCTCCCTGAGTATACTTCATGATGATTGGCCATAATTTTAATGCATCTCGAGACTCTAAACGATCCACCTGCCACCCACTCCAAGCTATAGAATCATTTTCATTAAAACTGTATTTAGCCTCCAATCCCTTAAAGCTAATGTTGAGCACTGATGGCCCCATAACGACCTGGTTAATCTTGACTCTATCTTTAAATTGGATTTCATTCAAAATCAATTCACCACTTTTAGGCAAAAAGCTCAATGAAGCAGGAGACATCGAATGCCCGTTGCTCTCAAAAGGCTTTAAATGAGTCAGGTTGATCTCCCACTCTTCCTTCAATGTCATGCTTCCCTTTTCAGCATAAATATTTAATTCTTTAATACCAGGAGTTAAATGAACCTTACTAAACTTTAAATCTGGTATATTCGTTAAAATAGGCTCTTCTTTTTCAGTCACCCACATCACAATAAATAAACAACCTAAACATAGGTTGCCCATACTCAATAAACTTGTACTTAAACTTAGCTTAGACAAGTTTATTAATTTCAGGTCTCTGTACGAATTCTGCTTTAGACTCTAAAGCCACGACTTTGCCTTCCTCTATCCATAAGATCTGATCACTACAAGCCAATAAAGGGTTAATTTGATGATCACTGATCATAATTTTCACCCCCTGTCCCATCAACTCCTGCATCATCTCTAATAAACTTTGTATAGACATTGCATCTAAGCCAGCAAATGGTTCATCTAAAATAATTAGCTTTGGTGGCTGAAGCAATAACCGAGCAATTTCTAACCTTCTTTGTTCACCGCCAGACAATGTTTTAGCTAACTGTTGTTCCAAGTGACTCAAACCAACTTTCTCCAAAACCTCTACAACTTTTGATGCTTGTTCATTAGGGCTAAGTTTTAAAAACTCTGCTACAGCTAGCAAATTATCTTTTACCGTCATATCCCAAAACAAACACGCCTGTTGCTCCAAGCCTGACAATCCCAAAGCAGCTCTTTTTCGAGTATCTAAATTTTGAAGTGACTCTTCCAAAAACTCAAGGGTCCCTCCATACTCTCTCTCTAAGCCAAGCATACATTTAAATAAGCTGGATTTTCCAGCACCATTTTTACCAAAAACGCCAATACAATTTACACCCTTATCCCAAACCCAATTCAAATTTGATAAGATTTGGCGATCCCCATACTTCAAATTTAGGGCTTCCACTTTGAAGGTAAAACTAGCGTCTTTCAAGTTTTCTTATTAAATGGGTGGATCTAGAAATGGTCATCATCTTCATGACCTTATTTAAACAAATCTGATGAAGCTGAAAGCTTATCAAAAATATGGCAGTCATCGTTTTACAAATAATTAGTCTAGTTTTTAACAGAAAAGTTGTATAAAGTCATTAACATTAATGTTTTCAGGCCTATTTTCAAGGATAACTTTTGTATAAAAAGCACTTTCCCTCACTTTTCTTACTTCTTATCACATGTATTTATAATATAAATGCTGAAAACAAGCCAAATATTGTACTAATGCTTGTCGATGACCTTGGCTGGATGGACCTTAGCTGCCAAGGCTCTGACTTTTACGAGACACCAAATATTGACCAGCTTGCGGCAAAGGGGATTCGTTTCACCAATGCCTACGCTGCTTGTGCTGTTTGCTCCCCTTCTCGTGCTTCTGTTCAGACCGGTCGTTACCCTCATAAAACAGGTGTAACAGATTGGATTCGCTCCCGTTTTCAAGGTGGGCAAATCCCTGAAGACAAGAAGAACCCTTGCTGGAAAGAGCAAGACCAATGGGTTGGTGCTGGCAGTAAAGGTAAAAAGTTACTCTGCCCTCCCAATGCCTTGTGGTTAGAGAGCAAAGAGACCACCTTAGCCGAAATGCTCAAACCAGCTGGATACACCAGTTGCTTTGTCGGGAAATGGCACTTAGGTGCAGATGCATGGTATCCAGAAAAACAAGGTTTTGACTACAATTTTGGTGGTTGCGACTACGGACAACCGCCAAACTATTTTGATCCTTACAACCAACCTAAAGGTAGGCACCAAAGTCTTAGAGATGGAATTCCTGGTTTACCTGGAAGAAAAGTAGGAGAGTACCTTTCTGACCGAGAAGGTGACGAAGCTGTTAAATTTATAAAAAAGCACAAAGATCAACCTTTCTTTCTCATGTTGGCCAATTATGCCGTACACACTCCTATTCAGGCGAAAGCTGATGTCACGGCAAAGTATGAAAAGAAAGAAAAAGGCTTACATAAAAACTCTAAGTATGCAGCTATGGTTGAAAGCGTGGACGACTCAATGGGAAAAATTATGAAAGCCCTCGATGAACTTAAACTAACTGATAACACCCTGATCATTTTTACATCAGACAATGGTGGTCTCAATAAAGTCACGAACAACACGCCGCTTCGTTCAGGTAAAGGCTACCCTTTTGAAGGAGGCGTACGCGTTCCATTTATTGCCAAATGGCCAGCTCAAATTCAAGAAGGTTTAATTTCTAAAGAACCTGTCATTAGCATGGATATCTACCCAACGTTTGCTAAAGCAGCGAGTGTGAATGTTCAAAAAGATGATATTGACGGTTTAGACCTGAGCCCTATGTTCAAAGGTAATAAGGAGCTAGAGAGGGACACCTTATATTGGCACTTCCCTCATTACCGTCATGCGCCTGGCCCCTACAGCATCATTCGCGATGGAGACTGGAAAATGATCAAATGGTATGAAGGACCTGTTGTCTTATTTAATTTAAAAGATGATTTATCTGAAGAACATGACCTATCGTCAAAGTTTCCTGAAAAAGTTAAGGCTTTAGATAAAAAACTGATGAAACACCTCAAGAAAACGACAGACAGAATACCGGTACCCAACCCTAACTATGTTGCAAAATAGTTAAAGATTATTCCTCAACACTACGGCTATGAACTAAAACTAAATCAATGAGTTCTTTCGCCGTAGTGATACTTTCTAAATCGTAGTAAATTTCTCCGGACTTATCAGCGGCACCACCATGTCCGGTCATCTCTAACATCGTATACTTTCTTCCTTCTCTATGTTCGACATAAGCAGAATATAGAATGGAGGGTTGACCTATATGTGTATCGGGCCATGCCTCATTTGAATCACTAGGTACATTTACCTCGATAAAAATTAAATACTCATCTCCACTTGTATTAATATAATTATCCAATGAGAAACTATGGTTCTCTGTTGCTCCCGTCATAGCATCTACTTTGCCTTCAGGGTCTATCCCAGTCACAGACGTGTAGCGATGTCTCCAAATAGGCAGAACTTTATGTCGCTGAGTTTCTTTACCATTCCAAATAGGACGATCCGAATAAGCCAAGTCTTCTGATATATACAACGTTTCTATCATCGTTCCAACTTTGGTTTCTGCCCATATGGCTATCGTGGGCTTTACGGGTAAGTCCTTTTCCAACGACACATGGACTGAAAGCAAGGTTTCTTCATGATCTCTTTTCTGACGGCTACTCACCCAACCACTTTTATTCTCCATCGTCGCAACAACGGGAGCAGGCCGAATAATTTCTTTCCTGTATTTAGATTCGTAACTTTGATTTAATATTTGCTGGGCAGGAAATTTATTCTCTATAGAGACATACAACAATAATCCAAACATAAGAAAAACGATGCCGAAAACTTTAGGCTTAACAGAAAATTGTTTCTTAAAATAATTGATTTTTTTCCATAAATGCAAACCCACCAAAATTATAGTAACAAAACCAAATACGATGTGCACTCTCGTGACATCGATAGAAAATGGTTGTATAAAAGATAGTATTCCACTTACAGCTAAAGCTGTAAAGCTGAAAAGTAATCCAATATTTATAAAATGTGACATATTAATAAAAAAGGCTCAGAAGGATCATCACCTCCCAAGCCTTTTGTTCATGACCTAAAATTAGCTAGGCATATTGTCATAACCGATTAAGCCCTGCAATTCTTTAATGTGCTTTTTGCCAATCTCTCTTGGGTTTTCACCATGCTTTTTAACCAGTGCCGCAGCATAGCCCGTTGCGATACCCATTTGACCACAAGTGTTCATCACACGTGGGCCTGTTAAACCAATATGAGAACAACTGAAACAACGCCCTGCAATCATTAGGTTTGCAATATCTTTCGAGTACAAGCTTCTGAAAGGTAAGTAATACTTGCCATGCGTGTCATAAAAAGCAGCTTTAGATAAATAATCATTTTTATCTCCCTGCTCTTTTCTTTGATAATGGGTGTCAAAATCTCTCGTTTCTTCAACCACCGTATCGTGGTGCACCTCTTTCGTTTTACCATCTTTCATGGTGAAAATGTAGTCACCAATGATTCTTCTCGACTCTCTTCTACCACCAACATACGCGACCCACTTCAAAGCCTGACGAGCATTCTTTGGGTGTTTTTTTGCATTTGCAAAATTACCATAAATCGCACAAAACATGTGATCTCTAATTTGTTCAGCATCATCGATTTGATTTAAATTGTCATCCGAGTACTCCCAAAACCATTCTCCCTGAATATTATCTGAACCCGCAGCAATTTTCTCTGCCCATGGTACAGCAGAAAAAGAAGATGGTTTGTCTGCCACTTCAGAATTCCATAAAACACTTGTTCCCATGACTTTATTATCTGCTTTATCTGGGCTCCATAGGTCACCATACTTATCCCATTTTTCATCGTAGTCTTTGTTAGATTCACGACCGTATTTAAACTCTGCTCCGGCCCAAAAACCCAAGCAGCCATCACCACTACAATCGATAAAACTTTTAGACTTAAAACGACGAATGATGCCGGTGTAAGATTCACGTGCATCAACACTGACGATTTCGTTACCTTCTTTTTCTAAACCTATGGCTAAGTGGTTATGAAACAAGCGTACAGAAGAAGCTCTCATGGCCGCTTCACGTTTTACTTGGTCTCTTTTTGCATACGAAGACCCATTTGGGTAGTGAGCTGTATCAATCTTCTTAATAATATCTTCACTTTTACCATAAATACCTAAAGTGTGAACTCTAATTTCCTCACTTGCATTTCCGCCATAAATTGGGCGATCTTGAATAAGAGCCACTTTCAAACCTTGTGATTCAGCAGCTAAAGCAGCTCCACATCCCGTAATTCCACCACCGACAATCACGACGTCGTATTCATCTGATTTTACTTCAAGTTTACTTCGGCCTGTCATTTCATCTTTCCAACCGA
>JACLAC010001220.1_pt1 | contig 13047 bp, 15 predicted proteins | sample 8027881 | NCBI WGS metagenome assembly JACLAC01 (sample SAMN15725517, study PRJNA655200) | protist metagenome | isolation source: fluorescence activated cell sorting (FACS) single amplified genomes of... | place: Spain: Blaines Bay Microbial Observatory, Mediterranean Sea | collected 2016-01-19 | reverse complement strand
CCACTAGCGCAACCCTCCCAAATCCCTTTGACAGAGGATGGGGCAAATGAAAAATCTGGTAACCAAATATCTTTTCCATCTGCTGTCTCATCTGATTTAAAATCTAGAGGGAGTATTTCTATTTTAATTATCGATGATGATCCAGTAAATCTGCACATATTGACAGGTATGCTCACAGATACTGACTGGACCTTTACCTGTTGTAGTTCTGGTCAGGAAGCTCTTGAGTTGATGAATCAAACCACAGGCTTTGATTTGGTATTACTGGACCTAATGATGGATGGAATGGACGGAATTGAACTTTGCACAATTCTTCGCCAACAATTTGCAAAAGAGAATTTGCCAATTCTCTTCCTGACTGCACTGACTCGGACCGAGGAGCTTACCCAGGCTTTCGAAGCCGGTGCAAACGACTATCTTACAAAGCCAATTCAGAAAGCAGAATTGAAAGCAAGAATTTCTTCACAACTGGAACTCGCTCAATTGCGCCATTCAACTTCGCAGGCTATTCATGAAAAAAGTAAATCCATGAGAGACCTGCTCGCTCAGACCATGGAGGTAGTAGTTCATTGCTGGGAGGATTGCCAAGGAAAAGATCAAATTTCTTTGGCTCAGGAATCCAAACTTTGGGGAGCTTACCTGGATAAGACCAATGGGGTCTGGCGATCACCCGGAATTAGACAGTACCTCTCCGCCTCCTCTATGCCTAAAAGGCCTCGCTGGCGTAAAGTTGCCCAAACTGTTGAATTTCTCCGGGCTCAACTTCCCAAGGATGATCCCCACCAACAACAACTTTCAGAGTTACTTGGAGAAATCTACGAGAAGTCTCAACAGGAAGGTCGTAATTCATCAGAGACTTAATGCCTTCAGATCCGACTAAAATCCCATCATTCCCTCTATTCCATCCAATCTGCAAAGAAACTTTGAATCTGAAATAGTCCAATCTCTTTGATTAAATTTTCATATGTATTCAAATACTTGCTCTAAATTCACTCAAAATACTCTCAATCTTTGCTGGCAAAAATTTTGGGGCAAACTAATGTCCTGTTGATCACTTCAATCAAAATTAATTGTTTCTCCTTGCAGTCGCCCCATGGTTGTCCAATACAAAAAAGCTGACAATCAATATCAATTCAATATCCAGGGAGAAGCATCTGAAAAGGAGGTAGAGGCACTTCTAAAAAGATTCCAGGAATTGCTTCACCCCGAACCAGGTTTACGAGTAAATCTTGTTTTGGATTGTACGGACTATCTGGGGAGACGTTCTGCAGAACCAATTCATCCAGAGGGTGGCGAATCCTGAATTTGCTTCCATTAGGGGAATCCAGCTTCTCTTCTAGTCCGACTTACAAAAATTAGGAACCAGATAGTTCCAAGTGTAAAAGGCGGGATGCCAATGAATTCATTGCCGTATCAGGTTTCTTGCCGCCGCAAAAGAACGTGCTTTCTCATCTAGCAAAAGTGGCGTCAGAAACTCTGACAGTAGAATCTCTCTCAGCATTGAAAAGGAAGGCACAATGTCACTTTCTCAGCCGTTGAATCCAACCAAAAAATTCGAAACCAACCCGATGTCTTTTCGATTTCGTGATTGGGAAAACATAAAGGTTCATTTGATCTTCTCGGCAGGTCGCCTTTCGCCAGAGTTGTTTGATTTGTTGCTACGATGTCTAGGTCACCGAAAGGAGGAACCTCAGATCTGCTTGTTATTCTGGCTAGCCACGTACAATCCAACTTTGTTTCATTTGATCTTGGGGGTTCGTCGTTTATTGCTCAGCCCTCTTCAGTTGATCAAATAAACTCTGAAACATCACTAAACTCATTCTCAACTTGAAACAACATCAACAGCACTCCTCTCAATCCAATTTACTTTTTAAACAGTAATAATCATGACTCACTTCCCTAGCAGGGTTCTCCCGAAACAATCTCGTAAAGCTGAGAGTAAGCGGCCAACTCGTGAACAGATTGAAGATCAAGTGACTAAGTTCCTACAACAAGGAGGCGTGATTCAGCAGCTTCATCCTGAAAGAGCCCAAAACAATAGTCTTGCAGAGATCGGTTCGCAAATTGATTTGAACATTCAGGGTTTGAACGAGGAGGCTCGGTTGAATCTGGATAATTTCAGCAAATAGTTGAGCAATGCAGAGATTGATTCTTAGTCAACTAATTTAGGTGTTATCCCCACTAATTCGAGTTTTTCCTTCGCATATAGCCTCCAAACTTCAAGCGAACTTCTTTCGCAAGCTCCCCCAGTAAATTCATCGCTTTAAAGTATTTACCAAATCCCCCTACAAGCATTCGCACTTGAACTACCGCTGGAGGATGATTGGTTATCATGTAGCACACTTTCCTGTTTCAGAACTTTTTCTACTTTTGCAAATAAATCGATGCTTCAATCTTCTTCTCTGGAGGTAGAAATCGCGATCAAGACTAAATCTAGGTAAAATGCTTCAACAACCTTGAAAAGATATTAATCAGAAGATTTAGTTATCATCTGGAAAACTGACATTGTGAATTAAATTTTAATTCATCACTCTTCTTTAACATTAACCTCTCCCTACACTCCTCTGAATTCAAAATATCTTTTGATTAGGCATTAAGTAGACGGTCGGTGCAACGGTCACCGACGAATTAGAAATTATGAGTGCTAAAGGAGATTTTTATGAGTGCTCTCAAAAACCTCTTTTATGGATTCATCAAGGTCGGTATTCTTTTAGTCATCATGTTCTTGATTGTGGCAGGAATCATGTCGGAAGGTACTGGGTTCGTACTGGGAATTACTTGCGCTGGCGTGTCGAGTATGGTCTTTGTGGTAGCCGTGCTGGGACAGAAGTTCTGATTGATCGGTCCCTATTTATCTCGTTTTGTGGCAAGAGAGTTTCAATCTTCTTACAGCTTTCTTTCGGCTCTGATAACAGTCCATTCCCGCTTAAAGCAAGCATCACCTCACACAATCTATTTCCCTTCAACGGGTATCCATTGTCCAGCAATCCCTGAAAGACCTTCGGACATTCGGCAAGATCGAATAGCATAATTTCGCAGCTCGCAGCTCTGGAATAATGTAGCGACCATTTGTGACGATCGCCCCAGTCATATTAGTATGGAATAGATTTGCTTCTTCAAAGTTCGCCTTTACCAAATTCGTGTCTGAGAGATTTGTTCTTGTTAGCGTTGCTCCCAAAAGAGTCGCTGGAGAGAGGTTGGCCTTCGCCAAATCAGCATCTGTCAGGTTGGCTCCAGAAAGATTGGCCCCAGAAAGATCTGCTTCTTTCAGTAGGGTTCCCTTGAGGATTGCATTACTAAGATCAGCATCCCTGAGGGTTGCCCCTGAAAAATTCGCATTGGAGAGATCTGACCCCGAAAGATTGGCTCCCGGCAAATAACTGTGGGACAAATCGGCTCCTTGCAGATCGACTCCTGATAGGTTTGCGTTCTCCAGATTGCAACCTTCCATACTCGCTGAAAACAAATGAGCCCCTTGCAAGTTGACCCCTGCCAGATTGCTATTGTTCCAATTCGAACCTTCTAAGTGAGCGTTTGCCAAGTTGGCATTGCTCAGATCAAAATTGATGAACTGGACCCCCGCCAAATTTCCACCTTCCAGGTTGCAACTCCGACACTCCCTATCTTCAGCAAGTCTCTTGGTCATGCTGTAGTCCATTGAAAGTCCCTGATCTGAGAGGAAGCCAAATAGAGCCACAAGCACGATCACTCGGTAGTTTGCCATTTTAATCTCCGTGAACTAGTGGGAATGAAAAGGACGTCCAAATGCTCAAGTAATCACTTGCTGCCGAAATCTATATCGGGTAATTCGATTGATGGAGGTAGATTTCAAAACAGGAATATAATATGTGATCAATACCCTACCACGATCTTAGAATCAATTCAGCTATTCTCCTGAGTTTGATATGTGATTCAAGAGGAAATCTTCAGCATGGAAAGACGGGATAGTGGAGCTCAAGGAAAGAGAGAGAATAATCTCATATCCAGCCCGAATTGCTTACAAGGAAGCAAGGTAAAGTATTCTGCAATTAGGCTTTAAGTATTCACAGTGGTCTTCAGCCCATTGGATTTATTGAATGTCAAACCATCTGCCGAACTAGATATAAACTGTACCTGTCGGTCTTTCGCACACCCTGTGTAGAAGAGAATCGTTTCATCCTGATGTTCAATCGCAGATCCCGTGAAGACGCCCCTACTCTAATATTAGTAGAGTGCCGTTCTAGCCATTGTAATCTTCACTCAGTGCCTGCGCTTCAGCTTGGTCCTCCCAATGCACCAAGTCTGCACAAATTGCATGTCCCCAGTGCATCTCACCCAACTTCCCACTGAAGGGATTTTGTTGTCAAAACAGATGAAAATTTCCATGAAGTGGATCAAACCGTGGGTATCATTCATCCAACCCACAGGTGGTTGAAAATAGTAGTGTTCTCTCCATCGGAGTTGAGCTATTTCAGCTTTTTATTGAGCGATGTACTCTTAAACCAATTGAATCTTTTCTTGATGCCGCTGTGCGTCGAAGCTCAAAACACTGCTCATTGATAAGTGAAACTCAACGAAGCCCAATAGCTTTTCCAAACAGCACCGTTATCCTGTTCTACCTCCAACATGTGCACCGCGTTCAGCAAGAAAAAGCCAGTTGCAGTGAGTGGAATCTGGGCTCGTCCTTCAGCGTCCGTTCTGACCGTTTTCTCCTCATTTTCAACACCCCTATGAAAGATACGAATCTGAATGTCGGGGACTGGCTCCCCCTGCCAGAACAATCGCACGGGCAGGTTGGTGCTCTTTGTCAAGTAAGGGTTTTCTTCCGCCAACAGTTCCAAGGGCATCCCCACTAGAAGATCCTGTCCTTCAGCACTACCACCCAGAGCTAAAGCCTTGGCACATCGCACATAGTCTTCTCGAAAACCTAGATCGGGCAGACCACGTTCCTGGTGACGTTCCAACACACCTGTCAGACCTTCATATTCTATGAATCGCTCAAACTGTTCTTTTGAGTGGTAACGCATGTCATCTGTGCTCGAAACGTAATTTACAACTTGTAACCCGGGAGTACGCACCTTCATCGCAAAAGCTGGCATGTCTCCCTGCATCCCACTCACAGGACGTATTCCTTCTTTATCCAGAATTTGAAACTCTTCAAACCAAGATTTAATATAGGGCTGTTGGTTGCCCTTGAGATGCTGGCCGACTCTTAGTTTAATCTTCAAAGTATTGCCCACAGATACTGAGTGATTTTCTGGTTCCATCCAAAACTCATGAGCTTGGAGGGAATTTGACACTATCAAGGCTGCGAATAAGCCCAAGCACACTAGTTGGAGAATTTTCATGAATTTCCTCGGTTTTTTAGACAAACTTAAAAGTAATTGGGTGGTTCGAAAAAGCCCTCAACGGATAAAGCAAGCATTCCTTCTTTTGATAGCCTCAGCTTGTTTGGCACTCCTCCCAAGCCTACTGATAGCCCATGAAATTCGCCCAGCAATCGCGACCTTTGCAATGCAGCCCAACGGTGACTATTCCATCACGGTCAGTCTGAACTTAGAAGCAATTCTTTCCGGTATCGGGGCCGAACATGAAGACACTGATGACTCTCCAAATGCGGAGCGCTACAACACCCTGCGAGGGCTGACTCCAAATGACTTGCGTTCAGCATTTAAACCATTTGAAACAGAGTTTCTCGAGGGAGTGACCCTGCGCTTCGGTGATAACATTGCACAGAGTCCACAGATTGGAAAACTCACAATTCCAGAGATTGGGGATTTGGAGTTGGCTAGGATTTCTGAATTGGTCTTGACTGGAGTAGTTCCTTACGGCGCTGAGAGCTTTATTTGGCAATGGGAAAATGCCTTCGGATCGAGTGTTATTCGGGTATTACCTCAAGGAGAAGGGGAAGGTGTCTCCTTCTGGCTACAGAATGGTAATCCGAGTAAGCCGATCTCTCTCGCAGGAGTTGACCAGCGGACTCGCTGGGAGCAATTTCTGGATTACATCATCATTGGCTTTGAGCACATTGTCCCCAAAGGTTTGGATCACATCCTATTTGTGATTGGCATCTTTCTGCTCAGTACACACTGGAAACCGCTACTGACTCAGATCACTGCATTTACGATCGCCCACTCCATCACACTTGGACTAAGTATTTATGGAATAGTCCAGTTGCCATCCAATATCGTAGAGCCATTGATTGCCGCTTCCATTGTTTATGTGGGAATCGAAAATCTCTTCACTCAGGAACTACAGAAGTGGCGGGCTGCCGTTGTCTTCGCCTTTGGACTGCTCCACGGCTTGGGCTTTGCGAGTGTTCTCTTTGAGATCGGCCTTCCACGCGATGCGTTTCTCGAGGGATTGCTAGCTTTCAATATTGGCGTAGAATTAGGACAACTTGCAGTGATCGCAGTAGCTTTTGTTCTCGTTGGGTTCTGGGGAAAAAACCAGCAATGGTACCGGCCCTGGGTGATTGTCCCTGGCTCCCTCGTGGTATCGGTAGTTGGGGGTTGGTGGTTTCTAGAGCGTACAGTACTAGCCAGTTGAAGAGTATTGAAGCTAACTCGATTGTTCAGATCTGACTCCGAGGCAACTTAGAAAACCGAAACTCTGGTGCTGACAAGCGTTCTGTCGGCCCAATCCAGGTATAGCTACCAACAATCGGGGTTCACGAATACCCACATGCTACGATTATGCTGATTTGAACAGTTCAAGATAAAAGAGCCAGAAGCATAGGCAGCATTATCATTTTCTTACCAAACCCTGACCAAGGAAATACAGCTTTCCTCAATCTCATCATGGCGATGCAAGGGATCGGTGGTCCACGGCGCAAAAAGCACTAGGCCCAGAATCATCAATCCTTCAGCTTAAATCGGCCTCTGCGGTCCCATCATCCTGCTACAGGCAGGCATAGCGGCGATTCCACTGGGAACTTTCTGATAGCCATACTCCCAGGTGAGTTGACTTTCCACTCGATACAACACTCGTGACAGATTAGCCAAAGGACATGAATCTGCCAGATCAAGAACACGGCCCCAGTGAGCACTGACAGGTTTGTTCTCTGGTTGTCTTGGAGTGTAGTAAGGATAAGGATTGCTCCTCGTGATTTTTCTCATGGCCCCTTGAACACTCCGCTGATTACTCCTGATCATAGAATTTCCACCCGCAGCACCCAAGCGATAGAACTGGTCAATTTCTTGGAAAACGCACTTCCAGTCCGGAACGTCATTTGATCGAGTTTCCAACTGACTCATAGCAGTGGTATGAGGATTGACTGATGGCAATTTTGTCACCCAGTTCAACACAACTTGGCTCAGTGTAAAAGCAGATCACCTGCCAGGCTTAGTGCAGAAAATGAATTTTTGACTATTCGATAAACCTTTCAGAACTTTGGTCAAAAATTGCTTCAAAATTACTCTGATTTTCTGCTAAATTACCATTTAAATTGCAAATAATTGAAAAGTAATCGGCATAACTTTTCATTTTTTCTTTAATTTTTGAAGGAGAGAAAAATGGATTTCAAACCAACGAAAAGATTTCCGAAGAAGGAGTTGAATTACTGGCTTCGCAGAAACTTCACTTGGGATCACAACAAGTGGAGTGAATTACTAAATGACCTGGAACAGCAGGGTTTTACAGAATGGGTCAGTCATGCTACTGGAAGAGACGCCCTTGGCTTATATCTGGAGACTAATCGCCTGACCGCCTAAACCCTTGGGCAATGTAGACAGCCAATACAGGACAGTTTTATCGAAGTTAGTCCGGTCTCCGGGTCTGTTATTGATAAAGACAACCAATTGCTCGAAGAACTACCTCCAAATGAAAGGTTTGGATAGATCTCACTCGGATCGGCTGGACACAAATGATCTGATCCATCAGACGGTTCAGATGGTAGACATCCCCCAGTGCTTGCTGCAGCCGATTCAAGAAAGATTGCAAGTTGGCCACCGTGACCCTGTGGTAGCCCATACTACAGAAAACAGAGCCACCCATCATTTCGTAGCGCCTGCCTGATCTTTTGTATTGCATGATGAACCTTCGCAATACTGCAGAGGGTGAAGGCACTCACTACGAGCTCGGATCTTTCAAGTTTCATTGGTAAGGATTTGCCTGAGAGCACATGATGCTGGCCGGGAAATGATACTTCCTGAATACGTTACAAGGTTTACGGAGCCATCTAAGGATTCACATCAACCGCATACACCACGACAAGATTCTAGGAACAGAAGGAAGATTCAGTTCTGTCCCGAAGCCAATCCTAAGCACTCTACCTCGGACCCAATGCACACACTGCTGCCAAAGTGGATGCAGATATTTGCTAGATATCGCCCAATCGCAGAAGCACGAGAAAACGTGCTGGGAGTCGAATTGTCGAATCGACATCAAACTCGACGGATCTTTATTCGTTGCTTGGTAGGCTCAAACGAGTTGGGCAGACTTCAATCACAGGATCTACCAAGGTATTCATAATCTCTTCAATATTAGCTAAGAAATCTTCATAGATAAACAAGAAATCCAGAACTTCTGCGTAACACACGCAAGAAGCTTCCAGGTTGGCTAATTCGCTGGCATTGTGACGACCTGTGCTCTCTAGAGCAGACTGAATACAACTCGCACGAAACTCTTCAATATCTGCCTCAGGCCAATCCAATTCATAGTCCGCTGCACGATCATGGGCATCAGTAAAAACGCGACTATCAGGAAAGTCTGTCTCATTTAGTTATCTCCAAAACGGTTGAGATAGGCTGACAGGAATCCGAAGCAACTGGCCACTCTCCAACCTATTTGATTTCAATCCATGACCTTTAATTGAACCTCGTTCTTTCGCAGAAATGGCAATGTCCACGGTGGATCGTAGCGAGCGGTCCGTATCGAACCCACCACAGCGATTCCTTGCTTCATGGCCCACTGCTTTAACTCTTGCTCCCTCTCATGTAGATCTTGGGTTCCCATTCGTCCACTGAACTGCAAGACTACCATTTGCTCAGGGGGGATCTCCCTCAAATTCACTCGCTGATCATTGGGAACAGGGGCCGACTCCAAGTTCCACTTGGAAGGCAGACTAAAGGCCATCCGCCACTGATTCGGCTTTTTGCCCTGATCCATCTGTACAGGGGCCGTCATTGCAATATTCTCACTGGCTGCTTCGGCTTTTCCTGCTATTTGAACGGAGGAAGATCGTGAGAGATTATTGCCAAAGATATAATCTGCCAAAATTCGAAAGCCATCCCCCGATGCTTCGTCAAAATCTTCTCCCTCCATGAAGACCTCGGCCACTAGGTAGGAGGCATATTCACGAATTTCAAAACTGCCTTCCTGCATCCGCGTTTGATAGGCTGGTTCTTCCAAAGCCCGCACCCCAACTACTGAGCAGGCTGACAGAATCAGGTTCATCATCAGTACAACTCCAAGTGAACGAATGAAAAAATTTAAATGCATGTGCAAATTCATTGTAGATTTGTTTATAGATTGTTGACCACGTAGATTTGTTTATAGATTGTTGACCACTCACCATAATGCAGGATTCTGGAGTACCCCTGCGATCCCTTCTGCAGCCACTTCTAGTAGTAGTTCTCCCTTGGCTACAGTTGCCACAGAGGGATTCCCGATTACACCGTTTGCTGACACCTCCTTGAAAGAAACCCAACGTGAAACCCCAGATCCATAGAAGGGAGTATCTGGTGGTCCGTCAGCCTGAAACAGTCTGGCCTGATCTACCAACTCGGGTTCCAAGGCCAGCATCATCGAAGTTTCCGCTTCTCCAGCGTGACGCACATTTTGCTGCACTTCAAGGATCTCCGCAAACTTCTCAGCAACCTCTGGTAGTGTCCAATAGGTTCCCGAAACCACTCTCAAACCATCCAACTCTTTCACCAACTCCGAACAGATCACGTTCAGAGCAGCAATGTTTCCACCATGGCCATTGAGAAGGAAGATTCGTTGAAACCCATGATGACTAATGGAGCGACAAAGATTCTTCAACAGTGCATGAAAGGTCTCAAAATCGAGGGTTAGCGTCCCACAAAAGTCCATATGATGTTCGGCAAGACCGCACCAAACAGTCGGGGTAACCAATATTGACTGATGTGTGCAAATTTTCATCGCAGCCCGGCGGGCCACCTCTGTTGCCAGTAAGGCGTCTACCTTGACAGGGAGATGTGGTCCATGTTGCTCCATCGAGCCAACCGGAACAACTACGATAGCATTTACATCTGCCAGAGATTTCAATTGAGGAGACCTTAATTGCTCCCAATGAATTTGCTCTTTCATTATTTACTTCCTCAAGACGGTCGATTAAAGATTAATGAAGACAACAACCATTTTGCGGCATTTTCTAACAAACGCCAATCACTTCGAAGAAATCTGTTTTTTGATTGACACCAAGTAGTTCTCTGGTTATACCTCCCTCCACTCACTATCCCATAAGCTATTTTGGTAAAACCAAAATATTTATTTTGTAATTCCACTGACAGCCGGCTGCAGAAATGTGAATGGGACACCAAGGGGAGAAATTCATTTCAATGAAAGCCAGATTTACAAAGAAAGTGAGCCTTTCGGGGGAAGCTGCTCCCCAAGTTTTCATACTCTTTACGAGGATAAGATCATGATGAAGAAATGGTTGACGATTGCTGCGCTTGCCTTAGTCGGTTGGGCAGCTCCCATGTCTGCTCAAGCTACCGATGTAGAATTAACTGGCTGGCCCTATCAAGTGGATGTGGTCCGGGAAAACCTTGGCCGCTTCACAAGTCAGTCCGGCTTGAGCGCGACCTTCAATCCCTTCCCAAGCAACGAGTACCACACCAAGATGGTCTCGAGTTTTGTCTCAGGAACCAACTTTGACGTTGTCTATGTTCGCGATAGCTTCCTCGCAGAATGGGCTTCAGCAGGTTGGATTGTCCCTCTGACAGGGCTACCCGGAGTGGATGAGTACATGGCCGATCTCCCGCAGGGGATCATCGATCAGATGTCATTCGAGGGCGAGGTCTATGGTCTGCCTTACTATTCGGGTAACTCTGTCTTCATCTACAATGACCGCCTGATGAAACAGGCAGGTTTAAACGCACCGGCTAAGACTTGGAATGACCTGATGAAGCAAGCCCAAACAATGAAAGACAAGGGTGTTTTGGCAAGTCCCATCGTCATCGGGCTGGCAGCAAACGAAAATTCAATTCTACGAACACTGGAAATTATCTCAGCCGGCTTTGGTGGTCGCTTCTTCAATGACAAGTTAGAACCTGTATTCCAGGAACCAAATAGTGGCGTCCGCAGGGCTTTAGCCTGGATTGCTGATGGCATGAAGAGTGGGTTGATCAATCAAGCCTCCATGAGCCAAGGAGACGGTGAGATCGATCAGTACATCCGCTCAGGGACTGCAGCTTTTACGCTGAATACTGACTATGTCATGAAGGTAATGAACGATCCCCAGCAGTCCAATGAGGCAGGCAACATCAAAAATGGGTTGATTCCCGGATCTGACGCTGCTGTCAGTGGCACTATCGGATACGTTCGTCTCTACTCGATCACATCGGAAGCGGACAAAGCTCAGGCCTGGAAACTGGTTAAGTTTTTAGGTGGTAAGGACGCAACAGGTATCTATTATGTTCCAAAACGATGGGCCCTAGAGTTTGGTCTTGGCTTCTCTCCAGCTCCTCTTTACAAAGATAAGGACGTACGCAATTCCATTTCAGGTTGGATTGATCCTGATCTGCTCCAGGAACAGGCCAAGTATGCGATCAATCGGGCTTATCGCTTCGTGCCCTATTTCTCAGACTGGGAGATCGAAGCCTGGGCTGGTTTCCAGGAGATCATTAACGGTGGTGACGCTGATTCAATCCTCGAAGAGTTGGCGGAGAATTGGAATGAGTTGCAGTCAGAGTACTGATTCTCTACTACTTCTATTGATCCTATAACAACAGGAGGGCATTCGTTCAGAATGCCCTTTCTACAATGACCAAGAATTCCTCCTCTGAAATTCACCAAGGGAGACTGGCGCTGATCTTCAGCGCTCCTGCGCTCCTGATTCTTGCTGTGACTGTTCTGGTCCCCTTAGCGTACGCCATCTATCTCAGTTTTCATCGCTATAACCTCAAACGAGCCAAGCGGCCTTTTGCGGGTTTTCGGAATTATGAGAAAATTCTGACGGATGATAAATTCTGGGATTCGCTGGCAACCAGTTTTATCTTTGCAGTGAGTGCCGTTGCAGTCATCACCGTCGTTGCCTTCTTCCTCGCCTTGCTTTTGAATCAGGATTATCCAGGAAGAGGAATTCTTCGGGCTCTGTTGCTGATCCCATGGGCGATCCCTGATGTGGTCAATGCTCTTCTCTGGAAGTGGCTGTTGCATCCAGCTTTTGGAGTAATGAACGCTCTATTTCAAATGGGGGGCATCATCGATCAATATGTTGCCTGGTTGACAACAATGCCGAGCGCAATGATCTGGGTGATCATTGCCTATTCCTGGAAGAACATCCCACTGGCCACACTACTTATTCTTGCAGGACTACAAACGATCCCCAAAACACTTCTTGAAGCCGCAGAACTCGAAGGAGCAAATGCCTGGAAGCGGACCCAATACATCACGCTGCCCTTACTTCGTCCAACACTCACCGTCGTTCTAATTTTTGAAACTATCTTTGCACTTAAAGTATTCGACATTATTTATGTATTGACCTCAGGAGGACCGGGTAAATCAACCACCGTTCTTGGTTGGAGTATTTACATCAACACCTTCAAGAAACTTGATTTTGGCACTGGTAGCGCCCTAGCCATGATTCTGGGTTTATTGACTCTTTTCATAGCGATTGTCTTTTATGCATTCCTAGACCGGGGGGAAAAACAGTGAAGCGTAACAACCTCATTCGCTACATTCTCCTTTATCTTGCGTCTGCGCTTTTCCTGCTGGTCTTCATTGGCCCTTTTGTCTGGCTAGTCAGCTCCAGCCTCCAACTCGAACGGCAACTTGTCAAAGTCCCTCCTGTTTGGTTGCCCGACCCCCTCAGTCTGGCGAGCTACAAGGAAATCTTCATGGGGGCGTTTTTCGATGAAGCTGAGGTTTCTTCATACGGTG
>JACLAC010019072.1_pt1 | contig 13052 bp, 13 predicted proteins | sample 8027881 | NCBI WGS metagenome assembly JACLAC01 (sample SAMN15725517, study PRJNA655200) | protist metagenome | isolation source: fluorescence activated cell sorting (FACS) single amplified genomes of... | place: Spain: Blaines Bay Microbial Observatory, Mediterranean Sea | collected 2016-01-19 | reverse complement strand
CGAGCTGCTTGGGGATGGGCCCCACGTGAATGAGGCCTTCCTGCATCGGAGCTTGTAATAGCATGAATAATCTAGAGCAGCGGGCGAGTACTCTCTCTTGAAAAATTATCTGGAAAAACGTTTCAACGACCTTCTTCATGGAGGTCTTCATAGACGGTGCGGGACTCTTCATAGAGGTCTTCATGGCCGGAGCTTTCATAGCTGGGGTCTTGGACTTCATCGCCTTCAATTATTTTCAACATCAACACCATTGATTTGTGGGAAACCGGCATGCACACTGATCCTATTACAGCATGAAGCATCTGTCACAAAGCACGCCTGGATGCTCACGGCACAGTAGTGTTTTCGAGAGTGCCATCAAATTTGAACGTGAATAAAAGGATGGCTGCAAAGTCACCTTTCCGTTCGGCGGATCTCTCGACGAGCCACCCATGTTTTTGTATCGAAATGACTGCTCGCCAGCCAACGCCTATGCGAATTCTAGACAACAACGTCTATTGGTCACGTGCTGGAGCAATGTATTGCCTTATCGATGCGTCATTGGTGACGTGTACACGCCCACTTCCTCAAAACGCAGACGCATCTCACCATGTATGCTTCTTGGCTCAACGCTCGTTTTTCTCTGTATTTAGCGATCGCCTCATCTCTCTTCTTCAGTCAACGCAACTCACTCAGGGATGCAACAACGAATTCTGCAGTTCGCAACACCACAACCAAGCAGATCTTGACCAAAGCCAGTCCAGAAACATTGTGCACTTCGAGTGGACCCTACGGTCTCGCCTCGTTGAAATGCTAGTTTCTCAGACCGTCAGTGGTTCGCCAGCTCTGCGGACGACAACAATCTTCAAGCACGCGCAACCAAAACCAGAACTCACGCCCCTTAGATTCGTTCATCGCGTTATTTTTCTTCTGCACATTTAAAGCGACCCCCAACTTCGAATGTGAGAACACACTAATCATCTAGATGGGACGCTGTCGTGACAACACTGACTGAACTTTGCCAACTACCAGCCAATGGTCTGCACAGAGCAGATTCCATCACTTTCGTGCGTCAGAAACCACGCCAAGATAATGTACGAACCAACTGATCGAAGTTTTCGTCATGTAAATTCCCAGTGAGGGCTCCCATAACAACGTGTCGCCAACGTATTGGACAGAAATTGTCTTGGATGCCAATGCTTTCTACAAACCCTTCCGTGATCACGCCTTCATGATCCTCTTCACCAGCTTTGAAACTGGGAAAAGAGGAATGCCCACGTAGTTGAGATAGTCAGATGAGTATCGATAAAACATCTGGCTTTTTGCGCTCCACCCCACATGGAAGTTGATCAACACCAAGTACGAAGGCTTGATGTCCACGTTCTTCATGTGGAACTCCAGCCTTATCGAAACCGCTAACGTGCGCCTGATGCTGTGTAGGGACCCTCCAACTTTCTTCAGAATGTCGCCAAGGATACTGTATGACACCAAGTTCATCGGAGGCCTCGGTGGGCCATGGAAGTGGCAGAACTTCTTTTTGGACATCGAATCGCAATTACACCTGATGGGGATGTGCCTGGACTGAAGAGCAGGGTTCTTGCCATCGTACGGGCATTTTACATAGGTCGCTGACTGCGTAGACGTAACGTCTTGCTCCTTCAACTTATCGAGTGTGGCAACTCTCCACCCCAAGTGCAGCCCAAACGTCAGGATGGCTCGCTCACTCACCTCAAGCTGCAACAAAGAGCTCCTCGTCAGTACGGGCGCCTTTTCTGGGTCTACGTCAGCTGAAAGATATTTTATACGGTGCAGGCAGTCTCATCGAGAGGATTGACACAGCTCATCACCTTCAAATCAGGACACCACTACGACGTCGCTCCATCAGGAGTGGCTCCACACCCCTCGAGTAACCAATGCTACTAGGGCACAAGAGTTGCAACACTACAGTGAAGGCACTAGGCCGAAAGATACCAACAATCGCTCTGATCCGATCGCGCAATTTTCCGTAGCGCCTTTCGAAGAAGACGTCCTCGACCATGTTTCCCGAATCAACTTCATAGGTGACCACCGTCGACAGGTAGTTGTTGCTGCTTGAGATGTCCTCCCCCAATAGACACTCCGCGAAGTCCACGAGATGATCGACACTCGCCTTGCCAACACCCATGTCGCTCTTATAAGCGGTCCATCTTTTCAAGTGTGAGGCGTTGTATTTAGGCTCAATCTTCCGCCTCTTAGCGCTCACATAACTGCCGCTAGCGCTACTCATCTTCAACTACTCACACGATCTATGAGGCGCAGACCAATTTCGCATCAAACTGATGGTGAAATCCCTTTTACTCGCAGGGAGAAACGCGACCCAACATATTGGGGCTTTCCTTTTCTCTCTTTCGTTTCATCACTCTTCACAGCTCCTTGGACCGTGACTCAATTACTTTTTTCCGCTCAATTGTCGATTTTTCGAGACCAAGCTCTTCTCTTACAAGCTCAACGACGGACAACCTCCGAACACAAAGTGAAGGCAACTTCAACGAGAAAATGAAATCTTCGCAAGCGACTACAACAACAATCAAGCACAACAATCAATCACAGCAAGCAAGCAACAATTCTCAAGCAAAAAAATAAAACGCAATCAACAACACTATCAAGCAAACCAATCAATATCACTCGCGGAGGATTACTGGTCTTCTAAGGGTCTTCACAACCATGGCCCACAACATCACAAGACACAACAACAAGAGCATCTGCCGCTCAGTCTGTATATTATTTTCGACAATCAGAGATTGCCGGCAAAATAATTTTCTTCAGATATCCTCAGACATCGTGCGCGAGTACCTCTTTTGCGCTTTACGTATAATTTCCCGCCGCCAACTATGTACTACCTACAACTTTCTGTGCACCCTCTCTGTTCTGAACAGATTCCGTCTTTTTCCCTCTCTTGTCTCCGGTCTCTCGTACTGGAACCAGATCTTTCACTGAACACTTTTCGACTTTCGTCTCCCGCTGTGTAGTATGAAGTCCGAGGCAATCAGATATGCACAAGGGGCAAGACAAGTTTCGTGACTTTTTCTTCCACTGTGCCTGGCTGGAGGTTCGTTGCTTTGCGGAGATTAAGATACGGGATCTGTTAATTGAGTAGTAGGGAGGCCGGGGGGTCGATGGGAATGACAGAAACTCGTCACACGTGCCTCGTGTGAGCCTAGCCGCGTTCATTGAGAGAAGAAGGCTGCAATGCAATATGATAATGACTGTATGTGCCCTTCTCTGACAACCGCGCGAGCACACAGTTGACCTTTTGTGCATCTGACTTTTGATTTTTCAGGAGTGAAACGTGATTCAATCACGATTGCACTCAATCGTGTCTTCGAAGAAACAACGACTACGAGAGAAAAAAAAACACGCATGAGACTAAAGAAAGTTGCTTGTGGACTATTTATCACCAGACGATGCGATTACGCGAAGACGGAACGCTGTGTATCGACGCGATTTTCTTGGCGATCTGAAAAACATACCCCGTTGCAAACGCGTTTCTTTTCGAGAAAACTGTTGGGGAGTGCGCTCTCGATCTCGAGTCACAGTTCTACATCTGGCCACAGCCATGGCTTGGCGCATCGTCTGCGCGGAGAGAAAGAAATGCTGGAATACCATCTGGCGATCGGAATCTGTCTCGAAGATGGAGCAAGAAACGTTGAAATAAATGCTGCGCGATACATATCTGAAGCTCCCGCGCGACTCACTGCGTTCTCTAATATTCATCCCCGGAACGCCCCCTTTGAAAAGAAATAATGGCCCCTGTGGAAATCGATAGAGCTTTTCGAATGTTGCCCCAGTTTGAGCGGCGTTGCCTGATCCACTCGGGATCATTCGTAAGAACACCAGAGGGACGCATAATAAAGTATCGTGACCAACACTGCCTCGTGATCTGCAGAGTCAGTCGTTGTGTCTTTTTACTATTTCCGCACGCTTCTTCGACGGTCTGACAAACGATATGTACAGTTGGACTACCGGATTCATCGCGCGAAAATTCAACGTCTCCTTCAACATCGCCACCAAAATGGGTATCATGCTGTTATACTCATCTGATCGACGGGCGATCAAATCAGATAATGGCGCACTCGAACTTCTGGAAACACAAAAACTGCGATCATATTCTGTACAGGTGGTGTACTTAGATGAACTATCATGTTTATCGACAACGAACTAATCATAAAATATCTACGATGACATCTCCACGTCGAATGAATATCGCCGGCTCCTAGCGAGGTCCAACTGCTGCACTCACTGTGAAATTCGAATGACTCTGTGGTACTAACATCAGCATCAGCTGATCGCGTAATGCTGCCTCTAGTTGAAAATTATGCTGCCGTGATAATTCCTGCACGCTCTGTGCTAACTCGTAGTAGTTTGTTCTATTATCACACAAAACCGAAGTAAGACTTGGTAGTAAGTTTCCTACTTGGAGATCGTATTCAAGTTGCTAGTGGTGATGTGTACTCATACTCGTGCTGCGTCCTCACTCTGCTGTGTGCTCACTCGTTATACGTGCTGTGTACTCACTCTGCTGTGTCGATCTAGACATCTGGTGCCTTCCATCTAGAGATCGTCAAGATCATCTAGAGGAAGCGGCTTCGCTTCAGCGCTGAACGGTGGGGGGCTGCCGCAGGTCACGCGCTCCTTTGTGTACTCCGAAAAATCCGCCTCCACCCAACGCTCGAACCTGTGAGACGGATGGAGGACCCTCGCGTACCTTTGCCTTCTACTATCAGTCGGCTGCACGCCTCACGATAGCAATGGAGTACGGCCATCTGAATACCAACTGCGTCATCATTCTGTGTGTTGAACGGTGAAAGCTCCAGAAATGCGTGATCGCACTCAAGCTAGGCCAGTTCAGTCGGGCTCTGCGGTGGGAAGACCATCCGATGCCAGGGGCAACAGGGGTGGTCCAGGGCGCCCTTAGGCTTGGCGGTCGAGACGGCTACCGGCAGTGCAGCTGCGATGCGTGGCGAAAGACAAACACGCGGCCATCGGAATCCGAGGCGACGTGCTGTGAGAGTTTACTTCTGTTGTTTTTGAGCAAGACGGCGCTGCGGGGTAGTTTACGTAGGCAGCAAGCCACGCGTGCGTGGCGCCAAGTGGAGTCTCACGTTACACGTTTGTTAATGGTTGGGCTATGGTGATTTCACTATATGCTAGCTTTCTGATTTCGAAGCGTGTGTGCGGTACCACCAAGAAACTAGAATCTGGATACTAAGGGTTTGATCATAATCATAATATCCAGTGGCGGCAGGCGGCTTGTGCGCGTCTAGCATGTGGAGTTGGTCAAGGAGGATCTGGAATAGTGTCTTGGAGCTGGTCAACGGCCTTGCATTTTCGAAATTCCCGATGCGGCTCTGCGTTCAACACTGCGTCAACATTCCTAGACTACCGGTCCCAGAACTGTACTTTCGCCTTGCCCCCGTGTGCGATATCTGCACAGGGGCACGTTATGTGCGGGATAGTGGATTATGGCTCGGAGAATGAGTAGCTTGGGATGGCTCAGTGCAGATTTCTGCTGAGCGGATGACTCAACCATTGGTGAAGGAATCGACTGGTGCTGTCGTGAAGGGGCGATGCTCATCTCCTTCGCATTGAGGCGAGTCATGCAACGAGAAGTGCGGGAATATCCGTCTGCTAAGTAATCGAATTCGAGTGCCATGCGAGGCCTACGGCAATTTCCGAAGGGTGCTTACTAAGTATTAAGCATCTGGCGCTTTCTTGACTGATTGGCCCGCTGCTTGGGGGATTAATATGCCCGTATACAGACGAGCGGCCGAGATCCCGCCAGTAGTTGACACGATTTGCCAATACACTGCCCCTGTTCTGTGTGCAACCATCCAAAAACTCGACATGAGTATTCAACCACTCTAGAATGCGCACATGACCAAGAAGTACGTTATCCTCTCCGAGGGCTGACCCACCCGATTCCATGGCCAAGAGTCGAAGTGTTTTTTCGAGAGCATAGCCGGTAAAATGAGCTCTGCAACACCACGCCCGATCTTCCATGCGTCATGCGCCTGCAACGTTTTCAGTTTTGATTTGATTATTTTATCAACTCCCTCATCAATTTCACTGTAGCACTCGATCCATGGATGATGAGAATACCGAAGTACGTCATCGGTACAAAATTTTGAAAGCGATTCAACTCGTTCGCCATCACAACTTACTGTGTTCGTTCTCGTGTGTGCAGAGCATTTAATTGGTCGCCCAGCGTGCAACTGGTCAGATCGAAGCCCTACTTTTCGAGAAGTCCATGACTGAATCTAACAAGAGAAAAATCTGAAAAATGCCTGACTAATCGCGCCCTCGACTACGTACAGCGAGTGATCGTACGAGCGGAAGGCGTTTCGGACGTCTTCGAGAGACACGCCCCCCCCGTACGCCTCGACAATGCTGGCCATGGCTGCCGCGCTTGTCGGATCGTTCACGGTTCTGCGAGGACATTCAAGCTCATACACCGTTTGAGAACGCTATCCCCAGGTTCGTTTCTACATACAATTTCCATTGCTGAGGCACATGCACTGTCGATCGTCCTGTCGGCCACAACTGCGTAAAGAGTGCTGCACTCACTGAAAGAAAAAAATTCAGAACAACAAATCTTACAGGACAAATCGGCAGAACTCGGATAGATCCAGCACGTCAGCCTGACGCAGATGCACACGCGCCCATCTATGCGAGACTTCTCGATTGGCGTCCGTTATGTAGATGGCCGTCTGCAGCGTCACCCGACCCTCGCTCTGCAGCTTCTGCCACAACCCTGCGTTACAGTCAATACGGTCATACTTCTTACGCTTGTTACGCCTATGTCACAGCCTCACGGCACAACGTTTAGTTCACTGCGGCATTTCGATTTGTCGTATCACCACTCATGCCTCAGCGACACATCGTGCATGCGTTGAATAACGTATGCAAAACTCCGCGGCGCGTGCGCGCCGCGGGAAACCATCCCCGGGCCGGGCGGCCCGTAAAAGTTAGAAGCAACTGTGCTTGCCAAATTTGTCGCATCTGTGCGTTTCACGATGGAATTTTGAAGGAGAGCCGGAGCGTCTTTGCGCGTGCCATGTGATGTGTGGCAAGTTGAGTTAGTGTCCGCAAAATGGCTTCATAGAGATGGTAGGCGCAGCGAGTATCCCATCGGTTGGAGTAGAAATCAAGGAACCGACACCGGCAAGTTTCAACTAGTTTTTTGCAACGCAAGGATTGCGCGGACCTCAGGAGTCAGTGGCCGACTTACGGACATACGACTATCATACTCATAAGCGCCGTTCGCTCCTCTTCGAATAGTGCGCACGTCTATTTGAAGCGACGAGTGAATAGCAGCTCGAGGCCGGATGTGTGGACGGTGATGCGTGTTCGGGTAGTCGAAATTGCATCCAATGTCAAGCTCCGATGCGATGATAGTCGCATGGACGTCCCGCGCCACGCGCGTACAGGCAGACAATATCGTGTCTGGGGCTCGAGCAGTGTCGACGTCGTGGCATGATGTTTCTCGCAGGCATTGTCGTGGCACGGTGTTTCTCGGATGCGAGGATAGTCGCATGGACGTCCCGTATCGCGCGCGTACAGGCAGACGACATCGTATCTGGAGCTCGAACATCGTCGTGGCGTGGTGCTTGTCGCAATCTCGAGAACATCCTTGCTCCTGTGATTCATTCCGCTCTTCCAACGTCTGGATGTTAGATAAATTGAGAACTTTGGCGTTCGATCCTCCTATGTTTATCACGCTGTGACGTTTTGATTGCGTTATTAGTGCGCTACGCAACTCTACATTTCGTCGTGGCTCACAGCGTCGTTGATATGCGTCTCCGTATCGTCGATTCAAAGGAGTTCCTGGCTATGTAGAAATCTAATGATTGGGCCGTTACGTGTGTTTCGCGCAATGCAATTTTCATCCGTGCCTCCGTGGGGCAACTTACTACGTTCATGCGAGTATCCCGAGTGCAAATGTATAGACGGTGTCGACGCGTCCCCATGTCAGCGGGCCGTTGCTGACGACTGTAGTAGATGTCTCGGACGTTGAACTCGCTTGGCGTTGGCTGCCTCTGCGCGCCGAGCCAAGTCAATGAAGTTTGCTCAAAGCGACTGCAAATACATTGTTGACTCAAGGCGACTTCAGAATGACTCAAATCGAGCGTATCACCACTCATGCCCCAGCGACAAATCGTGCATGCGTGGAATAACGTAGATTGCAGACGCAAGAGTAAAAAGAGTAGAGAGCAGCGGTGGAGACTCAGTTTTGATGTCCGCGAAAAACGAAAAAGCACGACGGAAAAAGTGTCTGTGTAAAGTTGTCAAGCAGAGCATCGCGATACGTATTGAACCGGGGGAAGACTATTGGTGGAAGTGTAGATCTGTCGATTCGAATTCGACTGCATGCGGGGCTTCGGCCATCTCGAAAAAAAAAAAATTATACAACACTTTCCATCAATCATCATCATCTCATACATGAAGACTCATAGAAGCAGCTTCTAACGTAGATCGAAAATGTAGCAGCTTACAACACATAACGTCCGTCGTTTTCTGCAGGCTCGCATCTTCTTCCCCTTTCTTGATCTTATTTTCCTGGTTTGGCCCTGTGTATTGCGATGAGTTAATGTCTTGCAACCCTCAACATCACCTGAGTAGCCGTCACACTCTCGCTTGAATGCCACTGTATGCCCGCCCAGATTAAGTTTACATGAGTGGAAACATTTTCAACGAAGGCATTACTTTCGCGTGACAGCTTCTGATGAAGATGCATTCACGTCTACCACTAAGCCTCCGCGAGGAATTTCGAAAACCATACCCATAAGCAACTACAGTACACGAAGCTCGAAAAAAATGCAGCCCTAAGAACACCTGCCAGAAAAAGAAGACGCTCGACTGCGACGTGCACCGCTAAGGAGGAGGAGTTTGGACGTAGACTCTTTGTCGCGAGCGAAACCAACTCCTTCATCTTCCGATCTCTGCTATCCTTGGAATGGTGCATTTCATCCGGACATTGAAATCAAATGTGGATCTGAATTCTGGCCATTGGAGAATCATAAGAGTAGAATGCTGCGAGATTGATCTATTGATTTTGGAGCTCATAATTACCAGCATTGGAGTTCAGACTGAAAAACAATGAGAAGGCTCTGTGAAACTACATGTAGTTGTTTTTAAAAGCAATACCCTCGTCACCCCCCCCGTGACCTACGTAGGTCCGCAGTCGGAGGATTTCTTGGGACGTTGACTTGTTTGTATGACCAGAGGAGATGTCAGATGCCTCGCGCGCGAAGAAAATTTTCCACATTTGAAAGCGACTCCAGCATGCATCATGCACCAAAAGTCAGTATTCGATCAATCGTTTCACCGTGCCACACGTGGAGACCAACGCGCTCATGCGTGAAATAGAATTTTTGATTTCTTTTCATGCCGAAGCAAACAAGACGGGGAGTTCTGCAACGAAACCAATAGAACGATTAGACAGTTTTTGACAGCTTTTGGGGCGAGCAACAATTTAGGAAAAGCAATAATTTAAATAACAACAATGTCGCCAAAGTGTGTATTAGCAAGCAAAAAAGCGAAACGAAAACTTTCTTGGTGTGTGTTTTTGTTGTGTGATGTGATTGTCAATATGCCACGACAAGTTTTGCTTTTAGAAAATTATTGCTTTTATCTTTCAAAAACTGCAGAGAGCATGTAATACACAAGGAGGTCTAGGCCTTGTTCCCTGCGCGCGCAGCGCGCTCGAAAAAATCAAAGCATGTTTTCCCAACGGCGTAACCGAAGAAATCTAAACGTTGTGTTTTGACATTGCTCTTTGCGCGCGCAGTGTTCATCACTTCTGCTCGTCTGTCTGTGCGACAATGATGAACTCTTGTCAAACAACTTCAGCCGCCAACAACTCCCACGTCACCCCCCCGTGACGTATGTGTCTGGGAGGTACTTCTTTTTTCCAACTACTTTTAGTTTCCCCGAGCGTTCTGAGTCATCAGTGCTAGTCACCACCTGCTTCTGTGCCGATGGCGTCGTCGTGGCTTCAGCGCGACTGCTGTCTACCTCATCGCTGCTTTCCGACCTTCTGCGCTTCATGGCACGTCGCGTGTCCGCACGCCTGCTGTTCTCACCCTTCACCGCTGCTACAGCTCCTGTCACCAGTGAAGTGAACGCGCTCGCGATGGGAACAGCCTCTTGCTCGAGAGTCCTGGCTTCGACAGCGGGAGAAGGCGATCCTCGGACCGGTGGCGCGAACACCGGCTCACCGGGTGACCGCCATGCAATTCCATCATGCTCAACTGTGAATGGGGACATTGCCGATGATGATGACGACGATGAAGCTGCTGACAGCGGAACGGCTACGAACTCTTTGCCCTTTGGAGGCAAAAAAGCCCGCTCGGTGACGTCTTTGGAAGGAGAAGCGTCGGCCCGTGGCTTCGGCATGGACGTTTTCGAAGAAGAAGAGGCGCCCTCATCATCGTTTTTCGCGTTGCGTTCAGATGGCACAGAGATCGCCGACGCGATGTGATGCTCTCGTGAAGCTTGAAGAAATTCCTCAGCACTCCTCGCCGCGCCCTCTGCTGTGCCGAGATAGTGCGCCGTCACGCCGCCCGCGTTGAACCAAGACGTGATCTCCGTGACCTTTGGTGTACTCGGAGACTGCTCCTTCGTATCAGACGCATTTTTAGCAGTCGCTGTTGCTGACGATGCGCCCTGATCATCCTCAATAGGTATAGATGCTGGTGCACTTACGTCGACACCAGAGACAGCAGCAGACTCACCAGCAGCAGCTGGCTGCCGGTAGCGGGACGACGAAGAAGCACCTCCTACTGTCTCCACAACAGTGTCGCCGTCTGCCACGGTATCCAATGCGTCATCACAGGAAGACGATGAAGAGCTCGAGGATGCAGAGGGGGAGGAGGCACTGCGATCCTCGCCAAACGCACTGCTGCTGTCCCCCTCAGCAGCACCACTCGCGGTAGTCGCAGAACAGCAGTCGCTGGCATGATTTCCACCGCCGGAAACCGATTGGCCCGATAGCATGATGATCGGCGGCTCCGATGACGAGGTGCCCCTACCCGCCGCCAGTGCGCCCATCGAGCTCGACATCGGGGCGCTGCTCCTGAAAATGTGTTGCATTTTGCGCACTGTAATAGCTTCTGACAGCCATATGCACTTACCGCCGGCTATACAGCACACCATCTGTCACGATGATTTACTCAGTATCAGAACTCATACTATTACACCCCAGGGACTAGTGGAAGAATCGCATGAGCAGAGGCCCGGACTGAAGGTATGAACAGAGCAGTGTCATGGCTGTGCATGTGTTTATTATGCCGTGTAGAAATAGTGTAGTATTAGAATGGCCAAATGCTTTCCAAATGAAATATCTGCAACTCAGCCACTCACATCTACAGAAGTAAAACGCACGGTAAAAAAATCAATGTACCCATGGGTCGCGGTGCCACGAGAACTACTATCCTCGCCGGAATCCCTGGTGGCGCCATCGGGCATCACTGCAGATTTTCGGTGAAGTTCTCCATACAACTCCTTATTGGAAACCAATTATTTGTTGTCATTCTCCCACGGGCCACGACGACTCCACCTTCTGTATACTATAGAAACTACCTTTTTTCTCGCGCATGAACTTACTTGCACACTGTTACACAACAAGCGTGACGCCATCCATCGTGACGCCATCCAGCATGAATGATTCATGCCAACAACGCAGTACTGCGCTAACAATTCATAAGAATTTCTCTTCAGCCGAAACAAAATCAACGTGAGTAGTTTTACAGCGCCAATACCAGGAGCAAACGGTGACGGTGGATGGAACGATGCACTTTGCGATAGCAGCCGAGACCCCGCGCTCGCCCGCTCACTGCCAGGGGTTTGCGTGCTGATACGTGATGATTTCATTAAATGTGAAAACTGAAATCCATGGGAAGTGTTCCAATCACATTTTTCAACTGTACAAGCATTTTTGCATTGATGTGGGAACAACATGTGACATTGACCAAAGCCTGTTCACTGCGTATGACAATGCCATGCTTTACGACACTGCCAGTCGAAGACCGACGCCAAGAAAAACACACACACTAGCATTCTACGAGTCAGTATTGCGATACGGCATTGCAACGTGGTGGAAACACACGCCAGCAGACATACAGCAAAAAATTTCCGTGCTGGTGAAGAAAATGGCGCACGCCGTTGTTGGCGTGCGCAAGTTCACGCCCAATGCCTGCGTTTATCAGCTAGCAGAACTGCGCAGCCCAAATGAGCTGGTGCGGTGCGAGGGCATGTTGCTGGTGGAGCGAGCGTTAGAGGAGGGGCATACTGCTTTCAGCGATTTCCTGCTCAACACCAGCGCTGAAACGTTGCGGAGGGCGGCGTCACCACTCGCTGACTTCGTAGACGATAGAGCCGATCTTTTCCCTGCGTCGGCATTTCGCACTGCGGAGTTCCTGTCGGTGAATGACGCAGCCGCGTACTGGATCGATGACAGTTGCGTGCGCTTTGTGACGGTGACCATCGAATGCGAGCGTGAGGCGCGTAGTGTCTACAGCGGTTTTCACTTAGTTGGCGCAACTGACGGGTCGGTGGAGCAGACAGGAGATTTTGCAGGTGCTGCAGGCTGTGGATATTCCTTTTTCGTGGGTGATATGTATGTGGCGAGCGACAGTTTCGCCCTCGGGGTACGGGGCTCATCGTATGATGCCGAGCTGCCTACACTCACCAAAGCGTTGCTCGAGGTGCCAGTAGTGTGTAGCAGTGCCCGCGAGAAGGCAGCGCGGCTCGGGAGGGTGTTGCCGGCTGGAGCGCTCAGAGTGTTGATCATCATCGAAGCACTATCCGTATTGTCCCGCATCCTAGCGTCCAAGCCACGCGACAAAGACGAGGCTGATTTCCTCGATGCGCTCAGACACGCCTGCAACGTATGCATCATGTCCGTGGTCACGCTCGGGTTGTGTATAACGAGTACGTTGATCAACTTGCTGATGCGGGTCGCCGGAAACAGATCGAGCTGATGAAGCAGGGCGATCACGGATTGCAAAAACTCACTGTAAGTCTTGCGAAGAGTA
>JACLAC010006156.1_pt1 | contig 13055 bp, 11 predicted proteins | sample 8027881 | NCBI WGS metagenome assembly JACLAC01 (sample SAMN15725517, study PRJNA655200) | protist metagenome | isolation source: fluorescence activated cell sorting (FACS) single amplified genomes of... | place: Spain: Blaines Bay Microbial Observatory, Mediterranean Sea | collected 2016-01-19 | reverse complement strand
CAAGATGAACTCATAGGTTTTCAAAATCGTATACTATAGTATTTGAAATGATCATAATAAAATATTTTTGGGAGCAATAAACAGTCCCAATAGAATATATATGCCCTGATCGCGCCCCCAGTGGCGCTCATTTTTTCAACTTTATTATTCATATTTCTGCCACTGGGAGCATGGTGAGAGCATACATATTCTATGGGGACGGATTATCCTTTTAGATGACGATCCAATAGAGAAAATCGTTGAAGAAATTATTGCATTCAATTTCAGTTCCCCATCACCATCTTCTGGGAGCAAGAAACTGTAAGTTTCTGATTCGTTAGACTTCAAAAAATCAAACTTCATATTCAAAAACCATAATTCCGCGTTTAATATTTTTATTTTAGTTATCTAAAAGAGGAAGTCACTGATTCATCAGATTATTACGCTGAAAATCTAATTGCACCAAGTGCCGGATACGATTCGGAAGAATCAGAAGCACGCGAGAAAAAACGACTTAAAAAGATTAAATCTGAGGCAAAACTTAAGAAAAAGTAAGTTTTTCCGGATCTGAGAGGGTTGACTGTATTTACTTGCAATTTAGAAAGAAGGATGAGGGCGGCGGCCTTTTCTCATTTCTGAATCAAAATCAGGATAATTTCTCTGATGAGGAAGAAAAACCTGCAAAATCTAAAGACAGAAAGAAACCTGAAAAACAAAAGTCGCAAACAAAAATGAAATCACGTGATGATGATCAGACTACAAAACTTTTTGGCGAACTAAAAACGCACGTCGCCGAGACTTGTGGCACTGCATTTGGAAATATTTCGAAACAAATGTCACCACTTGAGATAACCCTCCAGGAATTGAAAAATCAAAATTCAAAACTTCAGGAAGAATTGAATAATTTGGTGAAATTGGTGACCCCACCAGCACCAGAAGAGTCAAAAACGATTCCAAGTGGGCTAAACGGTCACTGGATAACCTATCAAGGTCAGGGATTCTCGGACGGAATATACTCGAAAAACTGAATCTCGTATTGGGGGAGGATAGGTCCGGAAATCCCGAGTTAAGAGTACTTTACTGATAGATACTGGGAATCAAATGATCAAAATCTTGCAACCACAATTCAAATCGATCATCGTCAGCGTGAGACCATTTTTAAAACAGCTGTTCAGCATAACGGAAAAGAATTATCAACTATTCAAAAATCATTTCCTCATGGTCAATGGATAGGTCACGGTTATATTTGCACCATCTCGTTCATCCATCGGTCATGTGTAAGCTAAAATAAGCCCCTATATTTCAGGGTAGCATGACTATCTAGGAGGGACGGATTATGCTTGCAATTTTGGTTGTAATAGGGACCAAATATGCGTGCAATCTTGGTCACGATAGGGACTTAATATGCCTGCAATCTTGGTTCAAAAGGGGACCAAATATGCCTGTTATTTCAGTTTCGATAGGGATCATATAATAATTTATTGACCATATTAGTAAAAATCAGCTTCCAGGGTTCTCCAGCTGGCTTGGAGTACTGTGATTATTTTTAAATGAAATTTGCGAAAGTTCTAGATTTTCGGCATAGCCTCAGAACTCGATGTGAAGCTACCACTAGATATTAGTTATGACTGAGAAAGTCTGTTATTGCGTGCTATTGTCTGTTGCCCGATTTTCAATTTGGCGGACACCCTAGGTGAGAGTCTCACCGTTAGGCCCCTAGGGATTATTAAACAAAACATGTAAATAGGCTATGACCAAATTAAAGATCATGATTCGGATAGTTTTTCAACTGGTCAAAAATCTAAGCTTGATATTGTTGGACCAAATCATTTAAGAATTCAAACAATAAAAGTCAATCAATCAGCTGGAGATGCTTCTTATCAATTCCCAAATCGCAATATAGGACACAGTCTCGGAAATTTTGGACGATATCAATGTCCGAACGAGGGGCAAGCACGGATTGCAGAGTATCTTGATTTGGCAAAAGGGTGTTCAATGCGAAAAGCCGGACAAAACCATTCACATCCGTTTTTCGATCCGCATTATGGAGCTTCAAAAACTGATCCATTTCAAAACAATGGCCCGATTATGTCCAGGGGTACAAATGGAATGATTTTTGGGATACCAGGACCAGTTATCAAAAAATGCCAACAAAAATTGTATAGGGGTTAAGGATTAGAGCCGCTTTTGATATTTTTTAAAAAGATCACGGATTAAATCGTCACCAGGAACCATACAAAATCGTACAAATTACCAACTATGAACTTGTTCTTGATCCCGCCAATGGCTATCATTTGAAAATGACCAAACTGTATGATTCTCACGGGAACAAAATCCGAGAGAAAGATTCTGTCGCCACCTGGTGGTTCAAAAAGCTTGATCCCAACGAACGGGAACAAAAACCAAATCAACAAGTTCAGATTAATTTTGCAGCGCAATCGTCGAGGGGACCCGCCACAACTTGGAACCCTGAATGGCCCATTGGAATGCCGTAATTGATATTTTCACCTGACTAACCCTATATATATATTTAATAAACCGGTCCGGAAAATAAAAATCGGAAATGCATCGTCAATTTTAACTTCCGGATCTCTTATTCCACCTTTGAAAGCTTCAAAATTCATAAATCATGGCCATAATTCAAAAAGGTGTTTATGGAATGTCTTTTGCAATTAATTAAGGTTTGATTTTGATCAAAGTGTTTATTCGAAACGTCTAGTGAAGTGATTTGAAGGTCGCATGAAGTCTTACATTCAGTCTTTTTCAGGTTACAAAGTGTCATACAGATTATAAAAAGTTGTAGACACATCACGTGATAAACATTTGTTAAAAATCAGATTTTAAATTTTCCGAAGATTTTTTTTATCAAAATCGAAAGAGAAAATGACAGACTACCTAGCTGATATCAAGGAAGGCTTTTTAATTTACCATCATCATATAGAGGTGACCGATTATGCTTGCAATTTCAGTTTTGATAAAGACCATATATCATATATGATATATGCCTGCAATCGTATCTGTTGAGGACCATATATGCCAACAATCTCGATTTTTTTAAATAGGTTTTTTGACCAAAGACGACCACTTTCAAGGTGTTTTAAAAAGTTTCGAGATTGCAGGCATATTTGGTCCCCAACGAAATTGTTATTGCATGCATATTTGGTCCCTACCTTGACCGACATTGCAGGCATAATAGGTCCCCCGATAAATGACTTAACTTAAGTCACTTAAGATTAAGGTTATAGACTATAAGTTATAGTACGGATATTAGGCTTTATCAAGAATTTCAGTAAAAAAAAAGCTAAAAAGACATTTGTGAATGGATTCGTTTCCAGCAAAGTTGAATTGAAACCAGGAAAATACGGAATCGGCCTCTTTGTAAAGTCTGATGTAAAGAAAGACGAAGTTTTGCTAGATATTCCACATGAATCGGCATTCAGGTATCTTTTCTGGGGAACTGCAACCCAAAAAACCTCAAAACTTCATTTCTAGCGCGAAATCGAAATCTGAATTGGGTTTGGATAATATAACAGAAGAACTAACTGAATCGGATTTATTAGCAGTCACCCTACTTAACCAAATAAGATCCGGACAGACAAAAAATTATTTTGAAAAAATGAATCTTTATGAATTGCCGTTTGAATGGGATAGCGATGAAATCAACTGTTTACCCGTACAATGTCGAAGGAATGGATATACATTTTTTTATAATTGAACTGAATTTTGTGGTCTAGCTTTTGATCAAGGACAGCCACTAAGAAACCAATTCAAAAATGATATCCAGATAAGAAAAGTTATGCATACGAAGAAAATTATTTCGCATTTGGAATGGAAAATGAACGAAACAGCTTCTGCAAATAATACAGACTTGATTACTCGGGAAGATATAGGTATCCACAAAGATAATATTACTTTGAATCATGATATTCCAGCATTCTGTAGTAAATCTTATTCGCGAATTAAGTAAATTCATTCCGAATGGCCCATTCACGTCAGATTTGCCAATTCAACAGCGCTACAGTCATTCCAATTTTGGATTTTCTGAATCATTCAAAAGATTTTTCAAATGTTGAATTGAATCAAACTGGTACAAGTTACAAATGCCAAGCTACGCGAGATATCAAACAGGTCAGATTCACGGACTCATACGCTAAAAACTAATTGAGGAGTTCGCCTAGGGCCTCTAAAGGGCTGACCGAAGCGAATGAACCCTAGAAGGTTCATAGGCCTTCGCATCGCTGGGCACTTTAGACGCCCAACGTTCGCCAAGAACTGTTCGCGCGACGATAAATTTTGATAATAAGGTCAAAGTTTGATTTAGAGCGAAGAACTTTTTATTGACTATGGAAGAAAAACCGATTGTTTTTACTTGTGCAATTTTGGCTTTGTTGATTCTGGTACAAATCAGGAGGAGTTTCAAAATTTCATATTTACATTTTTTCAGATTTTAGTTATTTGAAATAAATTATTTGACCAAAGTAAATTTTGAAATTCGTAATCAGAACAACTGTGTCCAATTAAGTGGTGACGAAATCGTTAATATTATTTCAAACAAGCTTCTTTTCAAGAAAGTAGAATATAATAACGAAATCATTTCCCAGGTTCGAACAAAAAGCAACCTGAATGTTGAGCGGCTGGAAAATAATTTTACTTTTTAGCTCGATCAATGGGCGATGAAAACAGAAAAGGCTAATTTCAAATTCGAAAACGATTCCACTGCAAGTATTGACCTGGTTCATGCATGTAAACAACTGTCCCTGATGACTGCCGAGGTAATTTTGATCAAAAATGGTCCGAAATCGATCCAAAATTCGTCTTAAAGCCTTAAGATTTAAAGAATTAAATCAAAAATTGAAAAAATATGTTTTCAGACTCAATTTGTCATCATGGAACGTATTTTGAAATCCACAAAAACTGATTTGGAAGCATCACTCAAAAAAGCAAAAAACCATAAATTGAGAAATCTTATTCAATCTGAATTAAGCATTTTAAACAAATTCAAAAACTGCTTCTCAAATGATTTCTGAAATAAATGACGACGTTTCAATGGCGCCCTCTTGACATTGAGTTTGAGTATACTCAAACTGAATTCTGACTGTTTGAGGGCGCCAAAGATCACTTTCTATTGAAGGAATCTCATTATAAGGTACTGGTTGTGAACACCATTTTTCGGTGTGATACTTATTCATTTGCAGGGGGATTTATATGATACAGTAGCAGCAGGTAAAGGTTTGATGTAACTGACATTGAAAAGTTCAATACAAAATATGTATCTTTTAAAAAAAATCTAACAATGGTGCATTAAGGATGCAATGACGATGTGGCTACAGATTCACTTTCTGTTAAGTCGACAGGGTCGTAGACTACGGCTGAATATTTCTCTCATTTTGTATTTTGCAAGCAAATTACAAGCTACGGCAAGAGTCAAGCTAATTTTTTATGTAGTTCAAGTCCCTCGAGGCTGATCCGAATTCTTAATTCATGTAAAGAGTATATATTCATTAGTTCGAGGTCTATACATGGTCTGTATGCTGCATACAGTATGCACCTGTTGAAATAATAATGACCATTAACCGTTCGACATCCTTCTTGTCCACATCAAATCACGCACAAACTTCCAAGTTGTCCATTTTATCGAAGAGAAAAGGAGTATTTAAGAAAATCAAGGTAGTATTTTATCATACACCTGACCCTGGTGGATTTTGAGTCTATTTTTTTCACTCATGACCCAGCTTTTTGAAATGATCATCTTTGAATAAAACCAAACAAGTGGAACGACATCAATTTAAAATGGTTGAAAGGATTTGATGCCACGATCATTGTCTGAGATAGGCCAACTACAGTGGTTGACCAAAGATTGACGCACCAAACATTGACGCATTGCCTCAAATTTCTCGAAATTTTGAAACAACTAAAAATATTAATTTAAAAATTACAGTCGAAATTTAGTCGAAATTTTAGTCTACCAGGGAGATTCGCCAAAAAGCATCCGTGCCAAGATGCTCTCGAAATTCCAATTTTTGTGTCAATTTTTGGACTAAAAAAAATTGAAAAAATACAGTCAAAAATCACAAGCCAAAGATTTTTCAAGTTTTGAGCACTATTGAAATGCGTCAATCTTTGGTCAACCAATGTATATTGACGAATCAAATTGAAACTCGCCTTGGAAAAAGTTGATCAGAACTGCAGATTTATTTCTTTCAAAGTGCAAGTAGAAAATGAAGAAAAATACGATCTATGATTATCCGCAAAGGAGAGCTCTTGAGCAGAAATATAATAATGAATCATTATTTATCGCTTAATGATTAAAACGATGTGAATCGTTTTGAACAAAGTGATACTTATATCTAGTGATTTATCCGTGAGAATCGTTAAAATTTATTTTGTTGCGTGATTTCAATTAAATTGGTCGAGACCAGAGCAGTACTTCACCGAATAGAGAAAATGAATTTAACTGAAAAGCCACCAAACTTATCAAAAAAACAAAAAAAGCTCCAAGCAAGTTACTTTTTGAATGAATTTTCGATGGAATTCGTCGGCAAGAACAAGATGTCACCAGCCGAGAAACGGGTGATGCACGCTAGAATTTGCATGGTCTGCACGATATATGCTTTTTATCATTGTGTAAATAGTTTCTTCATAAATGATATGTCTGGTGCTCGGATTGCTCTTGGTTTTGCAACTTATTCTGGTTTTCTCGCCAAGGACGGGATTGAAATTTTGTAGTTGGGCTCAGTTAAAATGAACGGTATAAGATCTGAAAATGGTCGGTCTCCCAAGTCAACGGTGGAAATTGATTTTCCAAGACCGTCCAGTTTTCGGAACAGTCGCTTATACCGTATAACTTATACGGTATAAGTTATACGTAACACCCTAACCGTGGAAAACCTAGAAAATAGCTCCACCTCCCTCCATCGGGCTCACCTCCAGTGGGCTCACCAACCATCATAGTCGAACCCTGCACATGCACCATGCGACATGGTGCACCCCAAAACTTCTAGAGCCATTTTTGGGGCGACCCAGTAATGTAAAAAGACTAATTTAGCGGTAAGGGTGCTAGTTATACGATAACAGTTAAAGCCGAATCGAGCCGTTCAATTTTTATCATTAAGGTGAACTCGAATTTTAACAGTGAGAAAATTAGAGCTTAAAACATTTCAATCATTATAAGCAATTTGAAAATGAAAAATTTGAAATAACAATTATGGGGTTCATTTCTACCGTTTTTATGATTTCATTTTATTATTATTTTCTGTTTGAAATGGTCAAAACAATTGTGATTTATTTCGCAGTTATTTTTGTTTTATTTATTGGCATTTCTTTTGCCTATACTTCTGCAATAAAAGAAAAGTAATAAAATGATAACTTTGTCAAAAAACGACTTTTATCGTTTCAAAGTTCGAAATTAGATTTATGGCGGTACAATTTTTCATAAAATTCTTGCAATTCGATTCTGGCTTCGACGATATTTTCTGCGTTGTAATCCAAGTCGTCGTTGACACAAAGAAACTGAAATTATATTTTAAATCAGACGATCGGAAAGTTGTGGACAATAAGAGATTGGCGACGGTTATTTGGGTCATATTTAGGGTCGACACGAAAAAATGACCAAATAGTCTATCTTAGGGCCCCTACTATGTAACATAGTTTGGGCAATTTTTCGTGCCAACCCTAGAGTGACTCGACATATTAAATCAGTCAAATAATCACAGGTTACCAACATCGCAAAAGTGTCACCATCGTCGCAGAATACGCGTTTTGAATGGGGTAACATACTTTACTGTTTGTATCCATGTGTCTCTTCATTTGTTCTCTATTTTTTGCCAAATTGTTGGTATATGAAATGTATGAGACAGGACCCCTGGGCTCCCTTCCCCACATAAGTTCATGTTTGTATTTTTCTTTGTCAACAAAAACACGATTTGACTTTGGTAAACTGATAGCGCTGGTTGTCAATGATGAGTTCCATTTTAGAAGGTTCATATCATATAAATCGTATGTGACACCAGATAGAAACACCTTATCATGTGAACTCATCATGTGACAAACAATCTATAATAGAACTCGTTCCAAGCTATCATAATCATTTATTCCTTAGCTTTGGTGCTTCGCGTACCCAATGAACATAAGCAAATTCAGTTTGAATATCATTCTTTTGACGTTTTTTATGATGGGATGTGACCTCAAAATACGGCTTGTAATAATTCTGCATATCTACGCATTAATTGAAAATTGATATGGAATGTTATAACTGATTCCATATTGGAAAAATTAATGCATGAGTCGTGCAGCATGACTCATAAATTATGAAATATTGAAATCAATTAAGGGTTCCTTCGATGAGTTCGATGTCGAACATGAAAGGCATATGCGGAATCCAGTTTCTTTGGCTACCGGTTTTCAAAGTTTTTTCAAGAAGAATCATAACAAAATCAAGAGTGCGAGAAAAAGCATCCCTCTGATCTTCTTTATCATCTTGAGATTCAATACCATCACAATCATTGCCATCCCATAGACATGCAAGAACATTACATTCCGGTTGACATATTCCATCCGCCATCAGTTGGCTTGAGCATGAAAATGGGCAATTTTTCTTCAGGGCGTTATTTGGAATGGGATTATCTCTATGGTTGAAATGACCATACTCGAATGTCTCGAAATTGTGTGGAACCTACCTGTAAATTTTGTACCCGTTTTGCTCTGTCCAGAAGTCTGACAAGCTGACAGGAGCTGAAAAAGCGAAATCATCATTGAAATAAACAAATCGTCGACTGTAATTTGAGTTATCCATGGCGAGCGAACAGCATATTTTAGGTTACATCAAGTTGGAAGAAGGATGTTGGAGACAAAGTGTGTTGATGACAATTTTAAGTTGTTGGTGACGATTTGGCCGTTTTAGTCACCAACCTCCACTACACAAACTTCAGGAACCAACATTAAAAAAGATGTCACCGACATCACAATGTCACCAACATCACTCTTACCATTCTGAAACAATGGACAACTGGTCCTTAAACCGGGTATACGATGCAGATGAGTTTCGATTGCCACTGAATTGAAAGTTGGAAGGTCCGATTGATTTTTGAAAATTTCTTCATGGGTCACGATACGAATTCTTTATGCAGGGTCAATTATCGAACAAGTTTTTTGAATATGGCTCATATTAGAATGCATCGAAAACAAATTAGTTGCATGTGAAGTTTTCTAGATAATCCTGACTTGAATGGCTTAGATTAAGCCAATTCGGTATTTGACCATTCGTAACAATAAAAATATTGCGAATCCATGGAGCATACGTTTCAATTGACCTCAGCGAGTAAAGCATTTGATTCATATCTGTGAAACGGCCTTTTCCCGTATCGTTTGGATTACTCTTCATTCCAAGGTAACTTTCATTATAAGATCGTTTAAAATCGGCATCAGACCCATTGACCCATGTATAAACAGCATCAACTGATTCAACAACCGGTTTGATTGATACGGTCGAACTTGTTACAGTCGAACTGGTAAAATTGTATTTTTCGATATTTTCGCCATAATTTTCGCCAAATACATTTGACGAGAGATATAAAAACGCTTTATAAAATTAATGTCAGCTAGTTGCGCTTCGAAAATTTACCAGAACCTTACCGGCGACGATTACGTAGCTGATAGCATATCTGAACACAGTGGTCATCCGACCCATGAAATTTCTCAGTGGATGATTATTTCTCGAAATTCTCTTTCGATTGGTCGATTTTTATATCCTTGAATCGTCTTGAGAAATTCTAGAGGAGAACCGATTTTGAACTTTACTGAACTTGTGCTGTGTAATTGAAAGATAAATAAAACATTCAGACGATTTCAATTCGAATTTTTCAAATGACGAACCATATTTTACTTAATGATATAAAAATACTATCTATAAGTGTATCAAAGTGTTGTTTATTATTCAAATAAGAGAGATTCATTTTCGTCCGACAGCGACCGGTCCGTGGGAACCTGATTATGCTTCTCGAGGTTACATCGATGTTCGTGACGTGGATGTTGGAGACCAAATGTGTTGATGACAAGATTTGAATGTTGGTGACAAGTCACTTCACCAACATCACATTCTGACGTATTATGATGTTGATGACCAATGTAAGTCCCTCAGGATCTGTTTAAAAATGGGAACAAATTAATTGAAATTGGCACCATGTTGAATTCCATGTCTCCAACATAACATATTGGTCACCAACATCACATTCTGGCATATTATGATGTTGGTGACCGATTGGAATGTCACCAACATGCAGAAAATGTCAACAACATACTTTTTTGTCACAAACATCTTAAAATGGTCATCATCATTAAGTCACCAACATAACGATGTCAACAACATAACGATGTCACCAACATCACTGTCACCCTTCTCTAAGCAAGATTCAAGTTAGAATGTGGATGTAGAAAGTTTTGCGCGTCATAATAAAAACTATAATGAGTTGAGTGATTATAATAAGTTTAAACAATTCAAACTGTTTCCAAAACAACGGAATAAATATCTTATCAGCCGAGGTTCAACCGAATGCAAAATGACATCATTTAATTCTTGAGTGTAAGAATATAAGCCGATAAAGATATTGAGATACTGAAAAAAATTGAATATGAGAAACCGCCGTTTTAACCGCATTCGGTTTAAACTCAGGTAAGATATTGAGCGAAACAGATTTTATTTACAGCGCTTAAGATACTAAAGTATTTGTGAACACTTTGATACTTGGTCGAAATAAAACCGAAGATTTCTCAGGGGTCGACGAAAATTTATTTGACCAGTTCATATAAAAAACAAGTCCGACATATCGGACAATTTCGAATAGCGTGCGACGCGGTAGGTGTCCTATACGCTCAACAGATGCAGAATTGAATTGTTAGCATGATGACAGCTTTCAAAATAGGAGAAAAGAATTTAATTTTCAGAATTTAATTTTACATCTTTTAAGCCGAGAAATCTGGGTCAATTTCGTGAAATTTCGAAAAAAAATTCTCGACTCCCAACGTCCTGTTACAAGGTTCGGGAAACCAAAAAACTAAAAAAGGTCGTTTTTTGCCATAAATCCACGCCTACGCATTCTTCACCATTTGAGCCCAAAATTAAAAGGCGTACGGTAATTCGTGACCGTTCAGTATCTACGAAAAAGTATGTCTGGTGTGTACCACATCGTGTTATATTAGTGTGGTACCTAGTGTAGTATGATAATTACAATTCTATTAATTGAGATTATAGTTTTTTCCTTCAAAACCCTTGTCTCGTCTTAAGAAAATAAAGATATTTTCATAAAAATCAAAAAATGACAATTTTGAAAAATTCCAAAATTCATTTGATTGAAAGTTGGCTGACCTGCGTGACAGATATTTGTTTAAAGGCGGTAAAATGTCTCACCGTTTGTTTCCACGCGGTAAAGAAACTGCTAAATCAATCTGCATCAATGATACTGCAAATCCTGCATCCTGATTGGTCGATTTGGCCTGAGGCTCTGTCGAACACTGAGGTTTGGGGCTGCTTTTTGCTGAAATATTATCCGAGCTATATTATTTAAGCTAAAGCTAAACTGATTTTGCTTCTCAAAAGACCGAATCCGTCGAAAAAAGGTAATTTGGGCAAATCCGATTAAAAGTGCAGAAAAGGGTGAAAGGATAGTGATGGACGAAAAGCCCCCTAGGCGGTACTAGAATCATTCTCGTCCTGGACGATCCTCGTAAAAGAACGCAAAGCGTAAATATTTAGAGAAAAAGGGTTCGAATTCAAAGAGTATTACAAGAAAATTTCGAAAATTTTGAGCTGATCAGGTAATTTTGATTTTTGGGCTATTTGGGTCATCTCGGATAGTCCATCCGACTGCTTGCCATTCGCTTTCAGAGGTTTTCTGCCTTATGGACCAAAAGTTATGGTCCTTCCACTTTGATGATGAGTCATGGCCATCCACTTGATAGCCCTCCATGAACGGTCCAACATCTTATGCTAAAAATAACTATGACTGTAAAAACTCTAATCGAGCCTTCTTATTGGTCCGTGAGCACGAAACCTCTGGAATCATTCTGGAACAGAGCCACTTTAAGTTATTAGTAAAAACTCTTAATGAAAAAATAGAATGAATTTTCAAAGCAGAACTTGGATTTGTTAGACTCATATAAATTATGAGTCATATTCTCTGAGAATTTGTCTGACATTGACATATGAAATTTCACTCAGTCGACCTCCTAGCGATGAACTTTAGACTCGATTACATGACACTAGTTAAAAACTTTTGCCCGATTTTTATATCCTGTTTTTACTTCAAGAGGAAAGGGCCCTTCAAGTTTAAAAATTGGACACGTTGATGTTTCAGTATCTAGAGAAAGTCCCCGCAAACAAAATTTCAAAAATTCGTTCAAAATTTCGAATTTTGAAATAAATGTGAGTTTTTGAGTTGTAGCAAAAGCCGATTTTCTGGACCGGAAAGTGAGTGACGTACCTTGATAATAATTGGTTAAATTAGGTAATTGTTGGCACTAACATTAGGTTATTCATTTGGTGTAAATAACAATAATAATAAGATGGTTTTACGACTAGTGACTTCACTGACGAAATTTCCGGTTTCACTAAAAGAATTAAAAACACTAAATAGAGAGAATTTCTGAACAGGTTAGGTCAAGAGAAATTTTAACTGCTACTTTGGGTTTTTCACCATCCCGTCTGATAAGGGTGACATAGATGTTTGTGACAGAATTTTTGATGTTGGTGACATCTTTTGAATGTTGGTGCCCGACGCTAATGTAAAAACATACCTGATATTGCTGACCAAAATGACCAAAACCGTCACCATCATCTCATTTTTATCACCAACACATTTCGTCTCCAACATCCGTCACCAACATCGATGTAACCCCGTCTGATAGAAATCTCTCATAGTCGCATTTTTTTCTTTTTTTCAGTTTTTAAAAGTTTTTGAATTTGGCCTCAAGGCCGACTAAACGTAAATAAAATAGGCGCAATGCCCAGGATAAAAATATTTTTATTTTATTTTTTAAGTCTAGAGAAAGTAATGGTCAATTTAATCACAAAATGTTCAGTCTAG
>JACLAC010004158.1_pt1 | contig 13056 bp, 12 predicted proteins | sample 8027881 | NCBI WGS metagenome assembly JACLAC01 (sample SAMN15725517, study PRJNA655200) | protist metagenome | isolation source: fluorescence activated cell sorting (FACS) single amplified genomes of... | place: Spain: Blaines Bay Microbial Observatory, Mediterranean Sea | collected 2016-01-19 | reverse complement strand
ATCAGCCTCAATCCGCTCTTTAAGGGCTTCTACTTCTTGCTGAAGGTGCTTGATCTCTTGTGCACCCATAGTCTCTTCAGTGTCCATTTCGTGCCGATATCGCATCTTCTTGACTTCTTCTGAGGTAACTTTGTAGGCTGTTAGTCTGTAACGATACCTACCGGACTTGTCATCCAGTTGTTTCTCCAGTAAACCAAACCCGATAAGTTCTTCCACCAGGTTGTTGATGGTAGGACGTTTGACACCACACCTATCAGCCAGAACTTGTTGAGATACAGGTATAGTCCAGCCAGAGAGTAACAGGTGATCAAACTTCTTCTGCTTCAGTTTCAGGTTGCGGTACCTATCAATCACCAACAGCAACTTGATATGGTTACCCTTGAGTTGTGGGAAGACATCATCATCGATCAGATGGTAGGGAATAGCACAAAAGAAGAACGGGATTTGGTCTGTTTGGGATAGGGTGAAGGGAGATGAACTTACATCTTGGGTATGAGTCGTAGCAGTCATAGTAGCATTTCCTTACAATAAATATAACTTGCAACGAAATTCCACATCTGCTACAATATGGTTTGTCAGATCCATACTGAGCGGACAAAGAACTCCGTTAACGTATATAGAAGCTTGAAGCTTCTCGAAGAATCCCAAGTTAGACGCTTGGGATTTTTTGGTTTATGGGCTTATTCTATATCATCCTGTTAAATACAACAAGCACATTCTTACCTCAAGGTATTATTCAGATGCTGGCTGTTCAGATTCATCATGGTCATGAGTAGCCTCTAATTGAACCTGAATTCCATTTGAGGATAAACTGAGCCGCCAAAAAAGCCATTGCTTTTTTTACTTGTCAAATCTAGACCTTCATGGAAGATGATATCCTTAAAATTATCATGATACCATTTTGTAGCTTCCCCTGTTCCTTCCTTATTAACTAACACATTACCATTGTATTGTGCTGGGTTCCACTGTATGTCATCTGCCATGAGACCCAGCTGTGCATCCAGATCTTCGTCTGCAAAGCCCTGCATCCAAGCTTTTGCGCTACATTCCGATCAAAAATCCCTTGCTTCTTTTGGCTATTCAGGCCTTTCAAGTGTTTAGTGAACATAATTTTTCGCATCATAAATTCACCCCATCATTCATCCGTATTCTTCGCAAAATCATTTGCCAATTAATATTTATCTGACCCTTCCAAAGGAAGCGACTCAATCCATATATTACGGTACTTAAGCAAGTCTCCGTGATCTTGTAATAATAATGGTCCAGGCTCCCATACATTCTGATCTATAGCACCACCAGTAACTCCCGGCAATTGGACATTATTATGGATAACAGTTCCATTCTGAAGTACGGTCAACCTTGCGAAATCAATAACTTGGTTATCTTCATTGCAACGTGGTGCACGAAAAAAAACATCATATGTTTGCCATTCCAGCGGGGATTTACATGCATTGACTAACGGTGAAAATTGATTAAAGACTGCACCACAATCCCCTTTGCCTGGTGCCTCGATACCATATGAATCGAGGACTTGAATTTCGTATCGACCCTGCAGAAAGACTCCGCTATTCCCCTTGGCTTGTCCACTGGCTTCTGGCATATCAGGAACCATAAACTCCAAATGAAGTCGAAAATCAGTGAATAATTCTTTAGTCACAATATCCCCATTAGCAACAGTCATTACTCCGTCAGCAACTACCCACGTAGCAGGGGCTCCATCTCGTTGTGTCCAGTTGCTCAAATCCTTGTTGTTGAAAACGATCGATGCTGAGGTCGGAGGAGTTATTTCGTTTTCATGGTGTGCTGCCATAATCATCATGCCAACAGCTATCATAAGTACAACACTAATGGACTTGTAAACCATACTTCTCATAATCAACATTCTCCTTAGAATTAAGTGCTATTACCGTCACTAGGTCAGGTAAGACCAAAACATCATAACACAATGGAAACTAAATCAAGCTGTAATACAGGCTCAATTATTTGCAGTTACAATGCAGGCATTCTGCAGTCACTTGTATTACAAGCGCACTATAAACCCTATGACAACAAGACTTACAGCACAGAACACTGCAGTTATAGCAACTGCACACTGCAGTTACTACATCCAACAATACAAATACTTATAGTCCATTGCCTGAAATCATTTATGAAACCATAAATGGTTATCAGTCGTACATATTAACCTTAAATGCAATTTGCAGTTAAGGTGCAGGCATCATGAAAAACATAAGCGTAAGAGTCGATGACGATTTTCACAAGAAAGTAACTGATAAAGCGAAAGACAAAGACATGGCTTTGTCAGATTTCGTGCGTGCAAGTTTGCAGGCAATGTGCAGGCAAAGCCAACATAATGAAGATGATCCACTTATCAACACTCTTAAACAACAATTAACTGAAAAAGATAGACAAATTGAATCTTTCCTCGAGCAACAAGATCAATTTCAAAAAATAGTTGCTATGCAACAACAGTCAATTCAAAGTATTACATCACAAAACCAACTACTCATTGAAACCACCCAGCAAAAGAAGCCATCCTTCTGGCAACGACTCATTGGTCAAAAGACCTAGACACGTGAACTTGGGAAATCTGGTATTTTACAAGTTCACGTTGATTGCTTTACTCAATAATACAAACGAGGAGAAGCCGCAACAGCTCCTCCTGATCTACAATCCTAAGCTACCTGCTCAGCTTCTTCCTGCAATGACACTGTATAGTCCATAGCTTTCTGTGCTAATAAATTGGCACTGAAGGCCAACTTACAATCATCATCCAGTGATTCCAAATGATCTGATGCCCTCATTCTGTGACATATCCGTGCCTCACTCCCGCATTTTTCCAACTGCTTAGTACTAAAGCGGTGTGAAATCTAGTAGCAGAATAAGCCCCGCTGTCACAGACATAGACAACTATGAGTTCTTTGAATATGGTATAGTAAGTTGGAAAATGGCCAAACGTAGAATTGAAGATAGATACTAATAGGCTATGTCCTTGAACCAAACTTTTCTGTTCGAAGAAAATGACATTTTCATAGCACAATCTGCCAAACCTGACGGTTTGCAGGAAATTAGCTTAGACCAATTAACACCATTTCAACGAGCTTTGTTGGTAACGGACGGCACAGTAACACAACTGATCGAAGCATACATGCTTGCTCCGCTAGAAGTGATTCAACTGAACCAACAGAAACAAGTTTTGTCTGCCAAAAACCTGTGGCTTTCCGCAGACCAAGGAAGCACTGTAATTGCTCGTAAAGTGATAATCCAAGACAAGGGGGCCAAGTCACCTACGTTTTATACTTATGCTGAGTCACTGATTGTACCTAATCGACTACCAAAGGTTATTCAAAAAGGATTGGAGGTTGGTGAAGAAGGGCTGGGAAAACTCTTGCGTAAGAGCGGTTTGGAGACTCGCCGGGATCTATTATGGTATGGTTTAGAGTACACATCAAATTTACTAGATACTCTCAAGCATATGGAAGGCAAGCCATTTTTAAGCCGAACTTACCGCGTAATTTCCCAAGAGGAACCAATCATGCTGATCAACGAACGGTTCCCACTTACTATTTAAATATTAGTAAAACAAGGGCCTCTACAGATCATATAAATCGTCTGTATATGGCGACCTTGACTCTGCTGAGTCTCCACCTTGATCTTCTCCAGCTGTTTGAGTTCAAAGATATCGATAACACCACAGCACAGGTAGGTATCAAAGGTACATGATAGAGTGGGTAGACCTCGCGTGGAATCTGGATAAGCAGATAGTCCATCACCATCTGCTTATCGAGGTTCTTGGCCTTGATGAATGTGTTGAGGTACTTCATAGTCACACCTCCTTCAATTCAAGCACCATGGCTGCTTGGTAGCAGTGCAGTACCCATCGACAAGCGATGATATGCTTGCAAGGAACTACTGGATCAGGACAGTTGCATTCATAACCATCCTCAGTAGATACAACCTCATACTACACATTAGGGTCATTCTGTGATCGAACAATGAATCTTGAAGCATCCAGACACTACACCAGATCGTGATGACATAGAGCCGAAGCTCTAGCTATACGTCTGAGTGTTAGTCTGTCTTCTTCCAGCTGAAACTGTTGAGCGAATAATCGGGCGTTATCCAAGTCTAGAACTGGAGGGTATTCCTCCTAATTTTGGGCATTAACCATGGCAGACCTAGATCACGATCTGCCATGGTTAATGAGTTTTATGGGTTAATGAATCACACTTAAGGTCGGGTTAAAGTATGATCAGTTACAGGTGGGATGGATATAGCACCAAGTGTGCTGGGGGGAAGGTATAAGTACAGTACCCACTTAGTTTGTGGTATAGTGGGATGAGACTCTTAGAACGAAGGTGAATATGATGGTTCAGAGATTTATAGTCTGCTTTACAGAATAATTTGTTACTAGAGGAGGAATGTCTGTGAATACTGAAATGAACTTAGGGGAAGCTTGGCGAAAAGCCTTACAAGATGAGATTAGTAAGCCTATGAAGCCTGTACCAGGACGAATTGCATTTTTGAAGGGATTGGGCTATCTCGAAGAAGAGCTATGTAAAATTCCAACTAACATCAGATCAGATTTTCTGGAACGAGTCTGGTGTATCCCAGTTGATGCTGATAACGATGTCGACAGCCAACACGAACTCAGCATCATGAACGCTACAGATGTGGGACTGGAAATAGATGGTGAAAAGATAAAGACGGTGGATGAAGCCAGAACAGCAGTCTTGACTTTAGTGGAGTTTGACCAATTGTATAGACGAGAGAAAAAGAATCATCCATATAAATTGTAGGTATAGGGGGGGTGTATAAACATTCGTTGTGTGTCAGGATTTCCTGCTAGTAGACTTACCCTTGCCCATGCGTAGCATAGCCCTTACTACTTTACCACTTGTCGGCCATAGTTCCGGGTTAAAGGGTAGCTTCCAAAGCTAATCTTACGCTCTCCTTACAGCTAGTATTGGTGATGGAATCAAACACTTTTACTATTCCATCACTTTCCCACTCCCTCCCTATGTTGATTTTGAGGTCTATTGTCTTTTCCAGAACAGCATAAACTATCAAGAATCATAACATAGAGCTGGGCTGAAACAGACGTTTCAACAGGTACCTTCCTAACGTCACTTTGTAAAGTAATATCAAACCAGATACAAGTGAATATGGTACTAAGCATGAAGCTGTGCTAATCTGAAGATAGGGATGAGTATAGGATCCTCTTAGCTTGTGATATAGTGGGATAAGATTCTCATAATGAAGGTGGATATGATGGTTCAGAGATTAGCTCTTGTGTTGTTGGTGTTGGTCAGCTTGACAGGATGCAAGGATGGAGCTGGTAAGATAAGCACTAGGGATAAAGTTGAAATGGTTCGAATTCCGATGATCTCTGGTTATACCGAAGTTGGTGATCCTATTTATCAAGATTTTTACATGGATGTGACAGAAGTAACCGTTGGTCAATTCAAGAAGTTTTTGAAGTCATCTGGCTATAAACCTGATGAACCTATTAATTGGGAAAAGCTATATGAGTACTCACCAACTGATGAGCATCCCATGATATATGTCAGTTGGTTTGATGCCCAAGCTTATTGTGAGTGGGCGGGAAAACGATTACCAACAGAAAAAGAATGGGAATTTGCGGCTCGAGGAGGCTTGAAAAACAAGGAGTTCCCTTGGGGCGATGAAGAAAGTATTGCACGTGAGTATGCTAATTTTTATGGTGTTTTAGGTAGAGATCAGTGGGATAAAACAACTGCGCCGGTAGGTAGTTTTAGGCCAAACGGATATGGGTTACATGACATGGCAGGTAATGTTTGGGAATTTTGTGAGGATTGGTATAGTGAAGACAAAGAATACCGTGTTTTGCGGGGCGGTTCTTGGCTCAATTTTACCGACAACCTGCGTGTAGCTTTCCGCAACTACAGCGTTCCCTCGATTCCCTCGATTGGCTACTACATCCGCGGTTTTCGTTGTGTGTCAGGATCAAAATAATTACCATTTTCCGTGTATAGCACGGTCTTAACCGCTTTACCACTGGGGTGTTAATGATTTGGATGGCAATAATAAGGAAGGTTTCTTGAGGTTCTAGATTCTCTGATAGAGGAATCTAGGGTTATTACTTGTTCGATGGAGGTGGGGGATGCTCTCCTGTTTCATAACCTGACGTTACATCGATCAATACCTCATACTGTCGACAATTTAATTCGATGGGCTATTGATATCTGTTATGTTCGTGACGATGATGATGCCGGTACGATATATTGGAAGGATCCAGATTTCCAGTGGGTAATTCGGAGCCAAACAAAACCTGTTACACCGTTTAATAATTGGTTATCAAAATGGTAAACTACAGGTTAGATTAGCTAAATATTTATCATCTCTATTTATAAAGAAAAGGTTGAAAAATTAAACTGTGTCTGTTGACTTTAAACAATATATTGAAACTTACGAAAGGGATGGTTATGCTATCCTTCCAAATCTGTATAACACTGATCAAATAGAGCAGTGGAAGAAAAAACACGCTGAGTTGATGGACGACTATGAGGGGCAAACTTGGTTTGGTAACATGCTGGAATACGCTCCCAAACTCATGTGGCCAGCGGTTAGCCATCCTATAACACTAGATTTTCTTGAACAAGTAATGGGACCATTTGTTCAATTGGATAATCTGACATTGGCAGCTTTTCCTTCGCAATCAACTGAGGAGGCAAAAAACAAAGTCTCAGGCTGGCATCGGGATCGATGGGCCCAATTCCCGACAGACGGGGTTTACAGACCACCATCTGCTTCTAACGCCATCAGTTACTTACAAGACCTTACCGATGATTTTGGACCTTTGCGTGTAATTGCCGGATCCCATAGAAACCCTGTTTTCATTGAGGCTGAATCCCGTTCCAAACCGCATCCAGATGAAAAGTTGATTTATATGAAAGCAGGTGATGTCGTTGTGACACATAATGGCTTAATTCATTCTGGAACACCCAATACTTCTGGACAACTGCGTTATTACTTCGGTATTTATTACAACTCTAGTTGGCTCAAACACACAAACAACCATAGTGGCCCACTCACACAAAGAATATTAGCGGAAGCGCGTTCTCGAAACGACTATCGACACATGCGTTTGCTTGGAGAGGAGCCACAACTTCAAGCACGCAGCAATTCTGGTTTTTTGGTCCCCGACAAACAGAGATGGCAAGAATGGACAGAGGCTGATCGAAACGCAATCAAGTCTGATTAGAACATGGACAATGGTTTTTTTGGCTCACCTTTGCTACAAAGGGTATAAATTTGTGCTAGGTGGTTTTTACCCTGAAGAGGATATGTTTAACCGTAATGTTGATTCGTATTCTACAAAAAAAGACTGATGATTCAGAGCAATAGTTCTGGTTGGAAAATGGTTGCTTCTTTCAGAATTGTGGAGGAAGTCTTGTCTGCAAATTTAATAAAAGCGTCTGAAGCTGCTCAAAGAATTAAAGGGTAGTTTCCAAAGCTAACGCTCACATTCTCCTACCAGCTAGTAGTTGTTATAGAACTAAACATTTTTATTATTTCACTTTCCTACTCCCTCCCTATGTTGATTTTGAGGTCTATTGTCTTTTCCAGGACAGCATAAACTATCAGGTGTCATAACATAGAGGTGGGCTGAAACAGACGTTTCCGAAGGTACCTTCCTAACGTCACTTTGTAAAGTGACATCAAACCAGATACAAGTGAATATGGTACTAAGCATGAAGCTGTGCTAATCTGAAGATAGGGATGAGTATAACTAGGTATGTAATTCAATAAGGAGAGGATATTGTGGAGTCTATTATTAGGATATGTAGAATAGTACTACCCGTATTACTACTTGTTTTATTCCTATTTGGTGTTTGGTGGTTATGGAACAGGATTAGAAAAAACTAAAGTAGGTTCAACAATAAGGAGAGGATATTATGAAACTGCGGGATATGATGCTTTTGGTTATTGGTGGATTACTGGTTATCATTATCATCTTTATTATCATCAGAATATACTGAGTTTGGGTGCTAGAATATTCTGGAATGGTCTTGAATTCACTTCTTAGTAGTGATGCAGAGTTTGTTTACTCTGCTTTTTGAAAAAGTCAGTAGGTTTTTGCCAATGTTTCTGTCGAGTAAGTTTGGGAATTCCAGATAGATGTGGCACACCCACACACCCACACATCTACTAATTCGTTAGTATAATATAAGGAATTAGGGTTGTTTCTTGGGTCGGGGAATTCCTAACCTAGGACTTGGATCGGCTAGTTCCTTCATCAACTTCTCAGACGATTCAACCTCCACTCCCTTAGCCAGAAAAACCACAAAACCTAGACAATACCCTCCCTTTAACCAAATACAAGTACCATACCACGGTTACATGCGGTGGAATTCTGCGGGGAATTCTATGGAGATTCCACGGAAATATGACGGAAATATCACGGGAATTCTACGGATAAACAACCACAGAACAAAGATAGCCTTACGAAAGGATACAAGACAGAAAGTAGGAAAGACGCACGAGAGATACAACGAAAGAAAACCTGTCTCAATCTTTACAATTGACGAAACTATAACTCCTTCACAGTTTAAACTACAGGGTTCTTACACCCTTCGCAAAACAAAAGACAGAAATAGTGACGGAATAGTGACAGTTCCACCACAGAATCTATGGCCGAAAACTTACTTAACCTTGTACTTAAGTTTTTAACTTAAGTACAGCCTAAATTATAAAACTGATTAGGCTGCTAGATGCGAAAAATAGTACAATGGATATAGCGGCAGAGTCCTATAAGTTCAGGGATGATAATTGTTCAGTTGCACTTGATATTAAAATCAGATCTAAGTCCACTGCTCATTGGGATTTGATATCTCCCCATGAGGTTGCAAGTTTGTTCAAAGGAGCAACATCCAACATTGCCTGGCGAACCCCATTTTTCATTAGGTTTTTCATATCATCTTTACGTAATGCTACGCTGAAAAGCACCACTTCATCCAGCCGGCCATGAAGAAGTTCTCTTTTATCGCCGTGCCATCCTCCAATATTGACTTTCTCGTCGTTTTGAGCTGGTGGTTTTCCTCGTTCGGCTGAGCCAACCCTCTCCCCATTTTCATAGATCCGAATCTCATTCACCCCATCGTAGGTGGCCGTTATGTATACCCATTTTCCTTTTTTGACCGTACCTTTTTCCCATGCACCTTTCCAAGCACCGCCTTCCATAAAGTAAGCAGACCACGAACTGGCATTCCCATTCGTTCTCAAGGCGTAATTGGTTCCAGTTGTACCTCTCTTAGCAATAATATGTCCGTGGCCTCCCTCCATAGTATCAACAAATACCCAAGAGGTAATGGTCCAAGCTTTTTTGGCATACAAACTCTCAGAATCAGCAATCACAACTCGGGCACCCGTGCCATTAAATTTCAGGGCTGTGCCAAATTTGCCTTTGACCCATTCAGCGACTTGTATCTGGCCATGATTATTGTTGCCTGAAATATCTGTGGCCACAGTCCCTTTATTTTCATCGAACAGCCAAATGCCCATAGCAGTTTCGAGGTCAATCTTAGCCTCGATTTGTGTTGCCAACACCAGACTAGTAATAATTAAACTGATACACAATAGCATTGCTTTCATTTTTGTCAGGGTTTCTCCTATTCTTATATTTGGAAAGATTATATCAGTGTTTATCTCCACTCTAAATAAAATCTAAGCACAAATGGAGCTATGTTCATGTAGAAGAGGATTGTTCTAAAGGTCGAATCCTTATCGAACCATGATCTGATACTATTGAGGCCCAATTTGGTTTGTTGTACTTAAGTTTTAACTTTTGTACAAGGTGAATATGGTGATTAAGAGATTTGTTGTCGTATTAATAGTGATGGTTGTCTTTATTGGATGCGGTAGTAAAGAAGAAGATCTTGGTGCTAGTACAACTGACTCTCTTGTTGGTTCTAGTGCTGGTACTGTAGTTGATTCTCAACCTGCTGCTTTTGTTAATAATGATGCAATCACCAGCACACCGCTTGCGGCTACAGCGTCTGTTGCTGCTGATGTAGTAGAAGCGACCTCGGCCGATGGATCGAAAGTGGCCCTAGACGGCTCGGGATCGGAATTTCCTGTAGGTACCGAGGTTGCTTGGTGAAAATAGAGAGTGCCACACAGCATCACTATCTCACATAGCAGATAAAGTAACCGTGAGAAACGAGTTTAGTCCAATATTGTTCCGGTTTCGCCGAAGATTAGTTGCCGCCGCCTTCTGTATCCAGGATGCTCAAACGGCGTGCGCCAAGACAGAAATCATCTCCTGCAACCAAGTGCTCGTCATCATGCCCGCGATGTAACAAGGTAAAAAGCATCTGTCTTAGTGTTACGAGATTCGTTTCACCAAATATTTCAGCGATTCCACACGTGATTATCTAATTAGTTCTCATTTGATTTATTACGTGATTGATTAATAATGTCAAGAATATGGTTGGTATATGTCTTCGCCATTAACTTCGTATCCGTCATAAAACGATTGACAAACATACGCGAAAGTTCCCCAATTCGATGCCTAAAATCTCTATCCGTGGCCAACTGAACAGCAGTATTGACATAATTATTAAGATCTTCCACGATGGGTAATAGTATATTGCCATTCTCATCGAGCCATGTGTCTTTAATGTCTTCCTGTATGTCTTTTGGAACATAACTACAGTGAAAAGCCGGAAGTATGTGAGTTAGACTACTGGTCTCTAAACTTTCAGGTGTAATCCTAACCACAACCGGGCATCCTGCTGCCATAGACTCAAAGGCAGTATGTCCCGAGGCAAATGGAAAGGAATCTACAAAAACATCAAGTACTTGTGCGTATAACGCAGTATTAATCCAACCAACAAATCTACACCGATCCAAAATACCCAGTTTCCTAAATCTAGACAGTATCTCTGGATGGTTGACACGGCCTGTCCAAATGTAAATTGAATTGGGAACCTGTTTTAGAATTTGAGCTATGGCACCAGCATACTGGTCATTATTTATTTTTGTTTCCCGTCCTAAACAACCAAAGATAATACAATTTTCGTCATCTGTCAGTTCTTTTCTCTTAGTCTTTGCATCACCTTCGAGTTCTGGTTTATATAAAGAATCCAAAGCTCCATGACCTACCCGCCATTTTTTCCCATCAATTGTGCGATATTTTTCGAATGATCCTGTTGTTAAATAACCATCAATTTCATCAAATTTGACAGAATGGTATTTCATTGACCAAAAAATTTGCACCGGGGCAATTCTCATTGAAAAGGCAAACGGCATAAAAAGAAGGGTACTCGACCAAACAAATGCTGTTACATTATTATCAATGTTCCATTGACGAATACGCAGAATTCTCTCGTAATAGCCTGAATCAGGGAATGATACAATCTCGACTTGATTTTCATTAGCAAGATTCTGAATCTGATCGCTGACATCATCAAACAATATAAGCGTGGGCTGTATAGGAGGTCTATCGAATTCTTTCAAGCCTCTAAAATAGTTGAATAAGTTTCTAGTGTGCGCTAAGAAACTGCTGTTGTGTAAAAAAAAGCATACTTTATGAGGGACTTCTATATTTTCATCATTATCTGTTATAGGAGGCATTGTAGTTTTATGTCTTCTTCCTGCTTCAAGAAAGAGTGGCATTATTTTATCAACGTAGGAATTCTTAAAAAATTGAGCATTTTCATTACGCGTTGCATAGCAACCAGATGCGAGACTTTCAATTAGCAAAGCGGCATTGAAATTATTAATTTGCAAGCCGATATTGATTATCGACAAAACGATTGAGTTAAACAGAAAAGTCATCCAATCTACGGGGCTAGTCTGAGTTCCGTTAAAACCCAATAATGGTAAGATAATATACACCCATTTTCTAATCTCTTCACTATGTCTGCTGGATTCGTTCCAGTGACTAATCACAGTTTTTTTTAAATCTGGTTCGTTCTGGAACCATTCGGATTGGGCAAAAACACTTCCTAAATAATCAACACAGTTATTGTTAAGTAATCGTAACTTTGGTTGGTTTAAAATCTGAGTTATCATATTTGACAAAGCTGTCCAACGGTTAGTTAGAATGCTATCTATTATATTAGACAATACTATCAGCCAAATGATTTCATCTGAGGTTGATCGAGGAGATGAAGTGAGTAGGGTATTACGGTAGTTTAACCACCAACGCTTATGTTTAGCATTGTATTGACACCTTTCAAACAGAACAGGTATAAAACAAATATGTTCAAGTGACACAATGCCTATCGTTACGGATAGCAGTCGAATAAAACTTTCCTCACACACCTGAGCCAATGAAGGAGCAGGTTGCCATTTAATCTGGTCTGTGAGGACTTTTGTTTCGGTTAAAGCTTCACCGAAAGTATCCCAAGAATCTGCACTTGAAAACTTTCTATTTAAATTCTGTAATGTAGCATTAATGTCTTGGGTTACTTGAGTGGAGTCTTTACTTCTTATTGACTGTCGTTTTCGCCTAACTTCCTGAGCTTCCAACATCGATCCTAGATTGTTGTGGGCTTTGTTGTAGTTTGGGTTAATCTCAATGGCATCTCGGTAAGCTTGAATGGCTTCTGCAGACCTGTTTTGTTCTTGCAGTAAAATGCCAAGGTTATAGTAGGATTCGGCGGATTCTGAATTTAGCTCTATGGCCTGTTGATAGGCTTGAATTGCTGCCTCAAATTTTTCCTGTTTTTGCAATATAAGACCCAGATTATTGAAAAATGATGATTGATTGGGATCTATTTCTATGGCTTGGTTAATTAGGTTAATAGCAAGGTCATATCTTTCAACTTGATGGGCAATTTTTCCCAACAGATGGATAACTTCAGCATTTTGTGGGGTGAATTGAAGTATCTGTTGACATATCTGTTCCGCTTGCTGCAACTGACCTGCTTGATAAAAAGAAATAGCCTGTTGTAATTTGACTTCAATGTCATCAACTGAGTCAATAGATTGTTGTTGAGGATTTGGCTGCTGTCTTTCTTTTCTACTCACAACTGGAATTGTCCCACTAGTTCACTACAAGGAATTCGG
>JACLAC010001457.1_pt1 | contig 13057 bp, 8 predicted proteins | sample 8027881 | NCBI WGS metagenome assembly JACLAC01 (sample SAMN15725517, study PRJNA655200) | protist metagenome | isolation source: fluorescence activated cell sorting (FACS) single amplified genomes of... | place: Spain: Blaines Bay Microbial Observatory, Mediterranean Sea | collected 2016-01-19 | reverse complement strand
AAAGAACTGAACCGTTTATTACTGACGTCTAGGACATATCGCAGAACCTCGCGGCATCCAAATCAATCGATTGCGATTGAAAAGGATCCCAACAACCGGTTCTTGGCGAGTTTTCCTCCACGGCGTCTCACCGCAGAAGAATTTCGAGACGCCATGCTTGTTGCCAGTGGCGAGTTGAATCCCGCAGTGGGCGGCGTTCCCTGCCATCCCGACATCAATTTGGAGGTTGCGATGCAACCACGGCAAATCATGGGTGGCACGGCATCCGTCTATGAACCGGACCCACTTCCGCGTCAGCGCAACCGTCGCACCATTTACGCGGAAAAGATCAGAGGTCTTCGAGATCCATTCATGGAACTTTTCAACCAGCCGGGCCCTGACAAATCGTGCGAACTGCGACAAACTTCAACAGTCGCGCCTCAGGCTTTGACATTGATGAACGCCGAGGAGATCCAAGACAGGTCACTAGCCTTTGCCGCCAGCCTGCTTTCTGAGAAAGGAACAGACAAGACTGTCATCCGCAGTGCTTTTGTGCGTTCGTTGGGCCGGCCCCCAACCGACACGGAGTTGCAAAAATGCTTGGATCACTGGAAACAATGCACCATCGCAGAGGAGCACCTGCAACACCAACCAACAAACTATCCTTCCAGTACCGTACGCACAGTGATGGCCGAAAAAACTGGTGAACCCTACGAGTTCGTCGAGCACATGCCAGCATACGAAACCTATGTGCCTGATCTCCAACCACACCAAACCGATGCCCGCACTCGAGGGCTGGCACAAGTCTGTCTTGTCCTGCTGAACCTGAATGAATTCGCGTATCTTGACTGATTCAATTACCCGCTGCTGCCAAGAACTCACAACTCCGAAGCCCGCCACCCTTTTGCATTCCCAAGATCACAGCACATGCAAACCTCAAACACCAGACATTCCCTCGCTGTTCCCACGCGCAGAGAGGCACTGTACCAGTTTGGAGCGGGGGTAGGCTCGCTTGCCCTCGCGTCTCTGCTAAACGCTGATGAATCAGAGGCACTCCCGCAATCAAAGACGCACCATCCGCCGCGCGCGAAGCGATGTATTTTTCTGATGATGGAGGGTGGCCCGTCTCATCTGGATACGTTTGATCCCAAGCCAGAGTTAAACGATCGCCACTTGCAGGAATTTACCCGGTCAGGCAAAGAACAGAGTGCCATGTCCTCGGGCAAACGTTACTTCGTGAAAAGTCCATTCGAGTTTAAACGCGCGGGGAAGTGCGGCGCCGATATCAGCACAGAATTCGAACACCTACAAACGTGCGTTGACGATATATGCTTTTATCGCGGCGCTTATGTGGAATCGGTCAACCATCCCACCGCATGCTACCATGTGAACACCGGCAACCGCTTTGGTGGCGATCCTGCACTTGGCGCATGGGTCACCTATGGACTCGGCAGCGAGAACAAAAACCTGCCTGGATTTGTCGTCTTACCCCGCACCAGTTACCCGCAGGGGGGTGCATCAAACTGGAGCAATGGATTTTTCCCAGCAGAATACCAGGGCACGCCATTAAGGGCCGCTGGAAGCCCAATCCTTGACCTGAATCCGCCCACCCGTATCACCCGGGACCGGCAACGCAAGAATCTTGACCTGCTTGCATCCCTGAATCGGGAACATCTAGCAGCACGACCGGGGCGAAGCGAACTTGACGCACGCCTCAACTCGTACGAACTCGCGTACAGAATGCAGAGCGAAGTCCCCGATGTCTTGGAACTGAATACTGAGTCAGCGTCAACGTTGCAGATGTACGGCATCGATCAGCCAAAAACAGAAACCTTTGGACGCAAGTGCCTTTTAGCCCGGCGTTTGATCGAAAAGGGCGTACGCTTTGTGCAAGTCTATTCGGGAAATTGGGATAGCCACGACTACATCTATCGCGCTCATGGCTCACTCATCAAAGCGGTGGACAAGCCGATCGCTGCCCTACTGAAAGATCTGAAGCAGCGCGGACTGTTGAAGGATACTCTTGTGGTTTGCTGCGGTGAATTTGGTCGTACTCCGGATAATGGGCAACGAAGTGGCGGCAAAGCATACGGCAGAGATCACAACGCCAATGCTATGGCGATGTGGTTTGCCGGTGGTGGCACCAAGGCGGGGCACACCATTGGAGCGACAGACGAAATTGGCGGAAAAGCGGTCGAGTGCGCGCACCACATACGAGATGTTCACGTCACACTCTTGCATTTACTGGGGCTCGATGACAATCGTTTGACCTTTTATCACGCGGGCCGTTTCAAACAACTCAGCCAATTTGGCGGTCAGGTGATCAACGAACTACTGAGCTGACACCGGTCTCTTCAAATCTTTGCGAAGCAACCAGCCAGACCTTAGCCAGAAACCAACGATGCAGCAGCAATACACCCTCGCTGACGTCATCAAAACCGCAAGACCGGGTTTTTGGCCAACCCACCTGTGGTTTTACCTGATCCCTTTCGCAGGACGCGACATGTTTTCATCGGTTCCATTCTGGCTGGGCGCTGTTTACGTCTGTTTCCCGCTCGGTCTACTAACCTACGGCTGGAATGATCTGGGCGACAATGAAACAGACAGAGTTAATCCCAGAAAAGACAGCTGGCTGTTCGGAGCAATACCAAACGCGACCCTACGAAAGCACCTTCCAAGGATCATCTTAGCAACCCAGGTGCCTTTTCTGGTCATCTTCACATGCGTCGCAGGCCCCAAGATTCTCGGATGGTTCGTGGCGCTTGTTATTGTCAACACTTGCTACAACACGCTGGGTTTCAAACGCCTGCCCATCCTCGACCTGTTGAACCAAGTCGGTTACGTGCTCATTTTTATTTTGGCCAGTTGGCTATGCGACCTGCCGCAACTTAATGCACCCGCGATGGTATTTGGAGCAATTTTTGCAATGCAAAGTCACCTGTTTGGGCAACTCATGGACATCGATGAAGACGAGAAAGCAGGGCGCAAGTCTACAGCTGTTGTCCTCGGAGTTGTTCCCTCAAAACTGCTGCTAGTCACCATCATGGTGACGCTGAGCTTGATCGCATACCGTTATTTTCAGGTTCCTGTGGTGGCCATATTCATGACGTTTGGGACCATATTTTTTTTCCTTGATATGTGCTTCGGCCCACGACGCTACCCCGTCTGGTTTACCACCTCTTTTTTCATCGCATGGAACGTAGTCGTGATCGTCTCGGTACACTTCGTTTGGCGTTACGGGATGTTTGTTACAGGTTGACGTTGCCAACTGCGACTCGCGCTGAAAAGCATGCTCGAACACGAGTATTCAACTTCCGCAAGAACCACCATGCAACTCAATCAGGCCGCCGATCCTGCCAGATGGCATCCAAGCTGCTCTACTGCGCCCCATGGAACGCGGAAGATCACCGATCATTGTAAAACACAGTGAGTAACACCCAGCGGTCAGAGAACGGGAAACGAGCCCGGACCGATGCCATTAACCCGACAGTCAACCATTCTCTCCAGTCATCCTGTCAATCACGTAAAGCATTTGCTTAGCAAATTTTACCCAACGTCCAAATCGCAGGGGTGTTATCTGTTGTCGCGGAACACTTCGAAATCAAGCTGCACGCCTTAACCTGCGCCTCCACCAAACCGGATAACAGACCTATTCTAAACAAGAACCGGACGAGACACGTGGTCGGCTAGTATTGGATCGTGCAGGAAGCAAAGCACATAGTCAAAAGGATACCTGCACTTAGAACGACCGTCTCCATCAACATAAAGTGTTTAATCCAAATGGCTTGTCTGATCGTTCATCTAGCATTTTTTGAGAATTCTATTCACAGCCCTACCGATAAGAATCATTCCAAGGCTGGACTCACATTCATGAGCACGGATGTTTCATCATCTACGGAGGAGAATCCGTGCGCAAACTGCTTCCCCTGATTGTAATTGTTGTTGCTGGCTGCGGTTCAAGTGCCCGCAACATCTTCCGACCGGCTATCAATGCTGGCTGCTCAGCAGCTCCCTGTGATGCATCCTTTGGTTGCAATGAACCTACCGGTGAAGTGATACTCAAAGAGTACCCCGTGACCGAGCTACCCATCCAGGCCGAGTGAACGTATCAAGGACAGTGAACGGGCAAAGGGCAATTTCGATTTGTTTTTCAATCCCTGCTGCTGTTTTAGCTGTTGCTTGCTGCGCTGATACCACGTGCTTTGTAAACTCATTGAACGAAGATCTCGTTTCCAATGGCCCACGCGCACTGACACCACTGATCGCATGCAAACGTCAGAACCCTTCATCTGCGCATGAAATCGACAGACAGTCGTAACAAATTCACACTGTGGGCGTTACGCTAGCATCCCCACTGAACGAAAACCTCATGTACGCCGAGCATCAACTCTGTGTAATAGCAGGAACAAGGCCAACCCACGTGGAAATAGTGCGTTAGCGCCACGCGGAGCGCGCACAAGGCTGGTTGAGACGAACCAAAACTTGTGGGTTTTGCGAGCGTTCGCTAGAGCATCCACGCGGCGGCCGGTTCTCCTCAGCCAACCATCGCCCCCGCTCCGGCTAGCGGAAACGGGGTGCACCGCGAACAGGTACTGTTCAAGTCAGGACGGTGGTTTGAATTTGGGAGCCGCAGGCTCCGAGGGTTCGTCTTCGGCATCCTCACTAATGGCCGAAGACGCGGAATCATCACCAAGGAACGTGTTTTTGGCTTCACGCTCAGCAGTTTTGAATTGCTGCTGCACGTCGTTGAGGCCTCTACGGAATTCGCGATAACTTCCCCCAAACTTGCGCGCTACCTCGGGAAGGTTGCTGCCGAAGAGGAGAACCGCAATCACACCGATCACCACCATCTCAAAGGGACCAAGCCCAAACATCGCTAATTTGACTCGTCAGAGGAAGCTGGCTGGTCTTCTTGTTCAACGGTCTCGGACATACCCCGTTTGAATTCGTTGGTACTGCGACCGAGGTTGCGCATCAGGCTGGGCAACTTTGAGCCACCAAACAGCAGCAAGATGATGCCGGCGATGATTGCCAGCTCTAGCGGCCCTGGTGCGCCAAAGCCCAAAAACAGGCTGTTCATGATCATGGTTCACTCTCGCAAAGAGGTTCTAGTAGGAGAACCCCAACGCTGACCGGCGAAAGCGGGTAGGTCGATCGCCCAAGTGACCTTGGGGCGAACACCTCCTGGACCGACGTGTCGGGGGATGTGGGACGAGCACTAAGACTCGACTCCTCCCATTCTATTATGATTCCTCACTTCGTCAAAGGCACTCGGAAGTAGAAACGGGGGCAAAACCTCATCTGCACCCTCTAAGCCCGCGCAAAACCCCTATTTCCCTGATCACCCCAAATAATAGAAGGGACAAGCGGCTATCCGCGAAAATATAGGTGCAATCCTCTATCAGCATGAATGTACCAATCCGGCACGCCGAACCCTTGACAAGGCAGGGGAAATCAATGATCATAAACCTACTGAGATCGGTTCTCATTAAGCAGGAACAGATGGACACCACACTCGACCAACTCAAGCCTGGGCAGCGAGCTAACATCATCCGCATCGCGGGTGCCGACGGAATCGCTTCACGTTTGCGCGAAATGGGCTTTGTTCCCGGTGAGCTGGTGCATTTCGTACGCCCAGCACCTCTTGGGGATCCATTAAAGTGTTCGGTGCACGGGAGCCGTATTGCGGTGCGCTGCGGCGAAGCTCGCCGTGTATACGTCGAACCGATCGGCTGACCCGTCCCTAATAGTGATCGCTCCGTGATTCGGCCTCCGCCGACCCCAAGACGCTCCGCTCGGCCCCCTTCCAACACCGTGGACCAAACACACGGGCGTCCACCACAAAGCCCCACTAACATGGCATCTGCTCCCAACGTCGGCGAGGCCGAAGTCTCTGCACAACCCCGCGTCGCCTTGGTTGGCAATCCGAATACAGGAAAGAGCACCTTATTCAACGCCTTGGCTGGCATGAATGTGCGGACGGGCAATTATCCCGGTGTGACGATCGAGAAGAAAACCGGTCTATGTGAACTTGAAACAGGCAAGATCACGCTGGTTGATTTGCCTGGCACCTACTCACTGGCGCCTCGTTCCCCTGACGAACTGGTCGCGGTGGAAGTTCTGACGGACAACATCACACCTTCTGGCGGTGTGAATCTGATCGTATGCGTTGTCAACGCGTTACTGCTACAACGTAACCTGTTTCTCGTCAGTCAACTGCTTGAACTAGGCAAGCCGGTCGTCATCGCCTTGAACATGATCGACGTTGCTGAGTCACGCGGCATCCAAATTGATGTGAAACGTCTGTCGGAACAACTAGGCGTGCCAGTGTTGGCCACCTCGGCAGCTAAACACACTGGCATCGATGAGCTAAAACAAACGATCGGCCAGCAACTCACCGCCCCTGCTGCACAGCCCGAACGCAGCCGCATTTTGCCAGCCGAATTCTATACATCGGTCGAGCGTTTTCGCGATTCACTTCATGCAATCGCCAATGAAAGGAATGCAGTCGTCGCAGATGACTATCTTTTAGAGCGGATGGTCCTGGATCGAGGTGGAGAGCCAGAGGCCCAAGTGATCTCGAAATTCGGACCTGCTGCGGCACAAGCGCTGGAAACAATTCGCGAAGAGCTCACGCAAACCCTCGGCGATCCGATCGATATTGAGTGCAATGCCCGTTACGCATGGGCCAAAGCCAAACTGAAATCCGTATTCAAGAACGACTCACGCCCCTCATCCAGAGTTACTGAACGCTTGGATGCGATCTTAACTCACCGCGTGCTGGGCTTGGTTTGTTTCGTGTTCACAATGTTTTTGATTTTTCAATCGATCTACACTTTCGCTGCCTTGCCGATGGACTTGATTGACGCAGGAACTTCTGGTCTATCAGATGCTGTTTGCAGCGTGATGGAACCAGGCAGGCTGCGCAGTCTGATTACAGATGGGATTATTGCTGGCGTGGGCGGAGTACTGATCTTCCTGCCTCAAATCGCTTTGTTGTTTCTCTTTCTTGCTTTGCTGGAAGACTGTGGCTACATGGCCCGTGCCGCGTTTCTTGTCGATCGCATCATGACAACGTTCGGCCTCAGCGGTAAATCATTCCTGCCTATGATGAGCTCATTCGCCTGTGCAGTCCCGGGCGTGATGGCGGCCCGGGTGATTGAAAACCGCCGAGACAGATTTGCAACCATCATGGTGGCTCCATTGATGAGTTGCAGCGCAAGACTACCTGTGTACCTGCTTTTGATTGCAGCATTCATCCCAAGTACTACTTATTTAGCGGGCTGGCTATCTCTTCCAGCAATGGTATTGATGTCGATGTATCTGGTTGGGGTAGTTGCCGCCATCCCAGTCGCATGGATTCTGAAGAAGACACTATTGCGGGGTGAAGTTGCACCGTTCGTACTGGAATTGCCCGAATACAAGATTCCATCGGCTAAAGTTGTTCTGTCGCGTGTGTGGGCAGCCAGTAAAGCGTTTGTGATCCGAGCAGGCACTCTGATTTTCGCTGCTTCCATCTTGATTTGGTTCGCTGGTTTTTGGCCCGGTGATCACACGAACCAATACCGCATGGAAGCTGAGTTGGATGCACTGCAAGAACCCTCAGAAGCGAGGCAGGCTCTCATCGCTGACCTGAACGCAGAGAGTAGCCGTTTGCTGGAAAACAGCCTGCTGGGTCGTACGGGGCACCTGATTGAGCCAATCGTACGACCGCTGGGATGGGATTGGAAAATCGGAGTTGGTGTTTTGGCTAGTTTTCCTGCACGCGAAGTGATCATTGCAACACTCGGCACGATCTACAGCCTGGGCGGTGACGCCGAAGAAGCGGGACTGGTTGGGGCGCTCCAAGCCTCGACCTATGACGATGGAACCCCCGTCTACTCCGTCCCCGTCGCCCTTTCTGTGATGGTGTTTTTCGCACTTTGTGCCCAATGCGTCAGTACCCTGATGGTGATCCGCAGAGAAACCAACTCACTGTTTTGGCCCTTTCTCAGCTTTGCTTACATGACGCTATTGGCCTATTTTGGGGCTTGGCTTACCTATGCCGTATCAAGCCAACTGCTTTAAATCATTCCCAGATCCCAAGAAACACCAAGCGGATGGAATTCCAAGATCTCGTCGCATTCGTGATCGTGCTGCTCGCTGCGGCATGGTTGACCAGACGCATCTACCGAGTACTGCATTCTGCATCGGGCAGTGATCAGATCGGGGCGTGTGACCACTGCCCAAATAACCGAGATTCGGCACAACCTGCCCAAATTGTTGAAATCAACCAAAAACAGGTAGATGAATCACTCTGACCAACCACCGGACACCAGCTTGAGCAATTAAGCTGGTATCCGTTGTCTGTTTCAAAAACACATGCCTGCAAAACAAACTGGCAGCGGTTGCTCTGCCAGCGTGCTCTCACCAGGACGCATGATGAGGGCGTCTGCTGCAGTTGAGAAAATCCGCATTTTACTTCAATGCCTGCATCGATCATCGTGTTGATCTTGTGCCAAGTCTCATTCTGTATCACTTAAATCTGCGACCTGCCCCAACCCCATCTAGTAAATATTAACTTGATCACCTCGGTATGTCGTTTAGCACCGTCATTGAACTCAGATGTGCGAAAAGCCCCCACGCCGATCTTTCAGTATCCTTCATCCAACGTTTCTAAACACTTAGCCAGATGAACCGACTGCTCAATTACCTCATCGAAGCGATCCGCAGCCCACGGGAACAGCTTTCACGAGGTCAGCAGTTTCTTCGTAAAAGCATCGAGCTCGTCGTCTACTGTTATGGCCAGTTAAAACGACAGCGAGCAGACGGGATGGCTGCTGAACTTACCTACCGCACCATTTTCGCTTTGATCCCAGTGGTGGTACTTGGACTCGTCATGTTCAGAGTGGTGGGTGGATTGGAAGATGTTCAGGCCAAAGTGGAAAACCAATTATTTTCATTCTTCGGAGTTCCGGATGTCGCCGCAGGCTATGCGCCACTGCAGTCCGCGGACTTCCTTGACCCCGTCCCTCTATCTGTCGCGCCAACGGCAACAGTTCCTGAGCAAACAACGCTACCGACTCGCGGGACCGAACAGCAAAAGGCCCCCGAGTCCCCAAATGCCTTGGATTCTTCATCCAAGGCGATCACACCCATACCCACACTACCATCTACTCCTTCCTCCACGATCAGCGACCAGACGATACCCAACGGTTCAAGTTCAGAGTCGGCTGCACCTACGGGAACAGATTCAACCAATGCGCCCTCCCCAAACACCGCGGTCACCGATATCGAACCCAACACCGTGGACCATGGAACCGAGACTCAGCTCAACGCAAATACCAGCTCCCAAGTAGATGCCGCCCAACAAGCAAGAATCAGCATACGCCGCACCCTACACGACCTGGCTGACAAAGTATCGTCGGTTGATTTTGCTTCAATCGGCGTGTTTGGCTTACTGCTTTTCACCTACGCAGCGGTTGCACTTGCCAATGCCGCGGAGCACTTATTCAATCGAATCTACGAAGCTCCCTCCCAACGACCACCTCATCTCAGGCTTGCTATTCACTGGTCGATTTTAACCTTGGGTGGTGGCCTGCTGGCGATGAGCCTGTATTTGTCAGGACAGTTAGTTGAGTGGTTTGGCAACATGGAAGGCAGTGAAACCCTCAAACCGATGATGACACATTTTGTTTCTCTGCTCGCAAGCTGGATTCTGCTATTTCTTGTGTACGCATTGATGCCCAACACCAGCGTGTCAGTGAGAGCCGCAGCCATCGGGTCTGCTGTCAGTGCCCTGCTATGGGAACTTGCCAAGTATGGATTCCAGATTTACCTGTCCGAAGCCGTGCCGTATTCCGTTTATGGATCCTTGGGATTGATCCCTCTGTTCCTCTTTTGGATTTACCTGACTTGGCTAGTCGTGCTGTTCGGACTTATCCTTACCTATACCCTTCAGGCTCTTGGAGGTCACCTTCCAGATCAATTCGACAATCAGGACACAGCAACCATTGATGGCGACCCCGATTGGATGCTGCCAATCATGTGCGAAGTAGGAAACTCGTTTGAGGACGGCATCGTTCTGGATCATCAAACATTGTCCAACCGAATTGGACTGTCAACACGCACTATCCACGAACTCGTCTCGCATCTACTTGAAGCAAACCTGTTACGACAAGTGAACCTGACTGATACGCAGGTTGGATTCACGCTAGCACGTCCGGCCGACAAAATAAACCTTGTCGAGATTCTGGATCTCGCTCAGGGCGTTTGTCCACCGCACAAACACCCAGCATGGAAGACATTTTCGAGTTTAAAAGAAGCTGAAAGACAAGCTGCCGAGGGGAAAACACTCGCGGATGCAGATATCTGATAATGCCCGCACTCACGAGTGCTACTCGCTAGCTTTCTTGCCCCTCGATTCAAGGCTACTCCGTTTCGGGCTGATGATTTGCAGGCCCTGCCCGCAACACCGAAACAAGCTCATTAACGGCCTCACTCAGGTCGCCTAGTGCAACCTCCGCTACCGCGACGTCACGATGCTGCATGGCCGTCCGCAGGTTTTCGATCGCCTCTGTCGTCCTCACCGCCGCGACAACACGTGCTACCCCTTTTAAGGTATGAGCATGCCGTTCAACATCCACTTTGGATCCCGCCTGCAACGCCTGGCTTACTTTTTCGAGTAAAAGCGGGAGTTCCTCCAAGGCGGAGTCCTTCACCACTTCAAACAACTCAGCGTCGTCAGCACTATTTGCGTAGGCGGCGTCCCAATCAACCACCACCACGCTTCCATTTTCATCGAAACGTTCGCCACCTTGGGTCGGTCGTGTGTCAGACACATCCCTGACATTCAACTTCCCAGTTCGACTTCTCATGATCCGCTGGCCATCCTCCCCCGAGTATTCCAACAACATTCGATGTAGGTCCGGTTTCCGCACAGGTTTGGGCAGATAATCATCCATCCCCGCTTGTATGCACCGTGCCCGATCCCCTTTCATCGCATGGGCCGTCATCGCAATCACCGGAACATGACTCCCCCTTCCTGCCTCGACTCCACGAATTTTTCTTGTCGCCTCAAAACCATTGAGGACTGGCATCTGAATATCCATCAAAACAACATCAAACTTCTGGGCTGTGAATAATTCAACTGCCTCCTGACCGTTACTGGCGACCACGACATCGTGGTTTAATTGTTGCAGCAAACCCAAAGCGACCTTCTGGTTCGCGATCCCGTCCTCTACCAACAAGATGCGCAAACTCTTCACACCGGTGTTCCCATGGTCAGTAATGTCCTCCACAAGAGACATGGAAGTCAATTGTCGATAGCAACGCATCAACGCCGCCACTAATTCAGTGTCAACGATGGGTTTGTTCACACAAGAATGGGTCTGCATAGCGTTGCTCCGCACCAATTCACCATCCCCATCCTCCGCCGCCAAATAAATCACCGGTATTTGCTTGAGCAACGCATTCGCCTCAGAATGATCACCTAACAGCTCGAGATTCCTGCCACCTATATGAACATCAATGATCAAAATGGGTAGGACCGAATGTGAAGCCGACCATCGCTGAAGAGATGTGAGTGTAGCTTCCCGATCCTCAGCAACCTCGACCAGCATGCCCCAACCCACTAATTTAGCTCGGAGATTCTCCGCAGCAGCCCCATCCCGATCCGCGAGCACCCCAACAAGACCCGAAAGATCCGGCGTGTCTCCTTCAAGTAGAGCTTGCTGCTCTGAGATTCCAAGTAGCACCGTAAAGTGGAACGAACTTCCCAGACCGGCCTGACTCTCGAGCCAAATCTCACCATTCATCGCTTCAACAATCTTCCTGGTGATTGCAAGTCCCAATCCGGTTCCACCGAATTCACGGGTTGTGGACGTGTCCGCCTGCTCAAATGCAGTAAATATTTTTCCGTGAAGCTCTTCGGGAATACCAATCCCCGTATCCTTCACAACAAAATGCAAGGTGACCGCATCATCTCTCAACTTCTGGACGGACACATCGACACTGACAGTTCCAGCAGCAGTGAACTTGATCGCATTCCCGACCAGATTCACAATAATCTGACGCAAACGGGTTGAATCACCGCGTACCCAGCTTGGCGTGCCGGGCGTCACATTCCATGTCAGCTCCAAGCCTTTGGATTGAGCACGCACGCCGACCGGCTTCATGGCCGCAGCCACCTCCTCGCGAATATCAAAATCCCGATCATCGAGGTCGAGTCGACCGGCTTCAATTTTTGAGAAGTCGAGGATCTCATTGACAATTTCCAAGAGCACCTCTGCAGAATCGCGGACCACGTGCAAATACTCGTTCATTGCACGCTCGTCACCACTCTCCAATGCAAGGTCAGTCATCCCGATAATCGCATTCATCGGTGTCCTGATCTCATGGCTCATATTTGCAAGAAAATCACCTTTGGCGGTACTTGCTGCTTCGGCCGCATCCTGGGCGGTTTTGTAGTCGGTAATGTCGCGTGCAACACCGAAAAGCCCAACAATTTCTCCTTCAGAAGTTCGCAACGGTGCTTTGCTAGTGGAAACCCAAAGTTCCTCACCCTCAGCTGAGAATTGCAACTCCTCTTTTCCAATGATCGGCGTGCCGGTCGCTATGATTCGGTTTTCATCAGCGATGTACTCGCCGGATTGTTCTGCACTGTACAAATCAGAGTCCGACATGTTTACCAAGGAGGACGAATCCTCATAGCCCAGATGACGGGCCATCGCCGCACTGGCCCGTACAATCTTACACTCCGCATCTTTGAAGTAGATCAAGTCAGGCGAATGCTCCAACAATGTATTAAGCAAGAAATGTTCCACTGCAAACTTATCTTTCGCATTATTTAATTCCCGTGTCCTTGCTTCGATCATCTCCTCAATCTCTGTGGTCCGGTCCCCCATCGAGCTTGTGTAGCCAGCGAGAATCACGGAGATCAGCGAACCTAGAACTAGAATCGAAAGTGGTAACGATGACGAATTTTCATAGATGAAATCCGGTGTCAAAATGGTAGTTACCGTCCAGTCATCAAACGGCACAACCAGTTTTGACTGTGTTCCCATGCAATCAGTCCCGTACAGCACCGCGGGACTTAAGA
>JACLAC010003842.1_pt1 | contig 13059 bp, 8 predicted proteins | sample 8027881 | NCBI WGS metagenome assembly JACLAC01 (sample SAMN15725517, study PRJNA655200) | protist metagenome | isolation source: fluorescence activated cell sorting (FACS) single amplified genomes of... | place: Spain: Blaines Bay Microbial Observatory, Mediterranean Sea | collected 2016-01-19 | reverse complement strand
GCCAACTGCACTGGAGGCCCGTTCTTTTTTCGGGATAAATAGGCGAACCAGTAGCTGAGCCCGTGAGCTTGGGGGTTTATGGAGGGACACAAGAGGCCCCAGAAGCGTGCCCAGGAGTCTCCAGTGAAGAGACTGATAGTGGAGTCAAGGTCAATATATTTGGATCTACGACCAAATCCCTGCACAGTTGGCTCTTTGCCATCAGTTCGAAGATGCTCCAAGGACAGAGCTCCCAATTCATTATAGGTGAGAACGTCGAGAAGGAGCTGAAGAGGCCCGCCTTCGAAGGCGTCGTTGAGATGCTTTCGCTGGGATATCGTTGCGTTAGGATTCTCTACCAGCTTTAAAGATGGTCTAGGAATAAGCAGCACATGCGAGTAAATTTTAATGAGAAATTGCGGCTGTAAAGTCGTCAAACTTTTTGCTTTCGAATGGGTCGGGATTTCCACGACTGCCAAGCAGACATCCCGCAGGGCAACTAGCGAGCGTAACCCTGAATCGCTATTGTATACGTTCTACATATGGATATAGAGGATATAGAAAGGAGAAGATGACGTTAGAGGATATAGGACAATTCAACAACTAGCGTTGGGAGTCGTTTTAAGTCGAAACACTTACCCGGGATGGTTCCGTCTCGGCCAGGCCCTGCTCAGCAGTGACCAACACCACACAGTGCCACCAGTGGTCAGCGGGCTTCTCTCCACTCTTTCTAAAGCCCAGAGATTCGAGCGTTGCCAGAGCTTCGACGGCGTCGTCCACAGATTGCACGAAGTTAATGACCACCAGTCCCCTCCCTTGTGTGAGGTCCTGTTCGAGGGCACCGCCTGTATGCTCCCGCTCAACCGGGGAGCTTCGTACTGGCAATTTTAGTTTCACTGGGACGGCACCCAGAGGGCCTACAATTGCGCCGGTGCTAGTTAAGTTTCTCAAAGTGAACATGCCTCGATACTTCTTCAGGGGGGTTCCCTTGAACTTCGAAAAGAAAACCTCCTGTTTCATCACGCCGTTCCACTTGCCTTGCGAGTTATCTGTGGGGGAATGCCCTTGTATATGCATACTCTGCACTGTTGCTACGATGCCTTGACGATAAGGCATTCTCTGTTGACCGCTATGTAAGTTTTGCTGGGTCCTGGACCCAACGTGCACTTCACTGCCGTCTGGGTAGTAGTGCTGATTGAAGTAGGCCTTTGCATGCGCCGCGTACCATAGATCATATCCCCACGCATAAGGGTTCGTTGTAGTATGCAACAGCTGCCAAAAAGCTTCCCATGCTTGCCGCGTGTACATGCACGAATAAATTTCAATGAAGCTGCTCAGCCAGCCTACTCCCCCAGAGGGGGGCTCCGCAGCCATCACTCGCCGCCAGTCCTGGCCACCCGCCATGGTGTTGTTAATGACCCTGCTGGAAGCAAGGGAAAGTCCATGAAATTCCATGGCTGCGACTAGCCGGGAGAGGTCCCAGCTCTCTGGGCGTTTTCCGGACGCGGACGTGGAGGAGCGGGGGCTGGGCATCAGCTCCACGTCATCGAGAAGGACGAAAACTCGATCGTACAGTTGTCGGATCCAGTGAGGCTGAGCAAACCACAAATTTTCGGTTACCAGCGCTCTAGGATTTTCAACTATATGACACAAACTAGCAATATATTCACGTCGGCTCTCTTGTTCAGCACTCCAGAACAATCTGTCGCCCACTGCTGTCGCGTCGCCTGTATCCCTCCATTCTCGAGCAGCATAAACATAAATTATACAGTCCCAGCGCTCATTGGGGTCATTATGGAGCAAGTAAGGCTCCAAGAGGTACAAGTTGTGACTCACTATGGATAGGCGGTCGATTCGTCCAAGTCCCGGAATAAGCAGCAAGCCACCACCACCGCACATTTTCGCAGATACAACCTGTAGCAGTGTTAAAAAAAGGAGCAAAAAGGGATACAAAAGTGGGGAACGGAATGCGCTAGAGACGGTGGGATGACACGTCATCTTGTTCAACAATGTCTTTGGTCTTTTGTATTGGAATTCAAGAGACAAAGTCCTTCTTAAATAATGTCTTCTGCATTATGCATGAAATTTCAGAGGCTGCACGGAAAGGCAGCGAAGTTTTTCCTTAAAAAGGCAGAACTTTAAGGTGGAACTTGAAGGTGGAACAAACACACATTCGAAAAACCGGAACATAAGGCAAATCCTGGCATTGGAAAAAGGGGAAAGAAAACGCAACGAACGATCAAACTCGGGAAAGGCCTGGAGGGGCGTCTTTGGACCACATTGACCTCTCGTCCTTTTCGATTGTGGGTGTAGGTATTAGTGATTAAGTAGCGGACACTTAGGGGGTGCTTCAAGACAAAGGGAAGGAGATATCTTTGATGATGGTCAATACGATACTGCTAGGAGTAGCTAAATCAGTACATGAGGATGGGTTTGAGTGAATTTCTGAGCAGTGTTGCTCTGCTGAAGTATGTGGTGCAACATCGTATAATCTCTCTTGATTTTGGGCGATAATGCAGCTTTTCGGGGCTGTTTCGGTCGAAGAGAGCGGGACCGCGGGACCCTCCCTGTGCGTCCGTGGGGTGATGATACATGCGCTGAAGCTGCTCGTGGCGATCACTTAACTGCAGTGATCTCAGGACCCCATATTTTTCGTGTGAGCGAGCAATACTTGAAGCTGCTTGCGGATTTCACTGAGACTCAGGACCCTCCGAGTCCGAGGGATGAGGGATGAGGGATGACCTTGTTGGGGGTCGGGAACATCAGAGTATTGAGGTATTTGTATATATACCATGTGATAAAAAGGTTAATTAAATATCAAACCCAGTTTATTTACCTATTAGCTACTGTAGCACTCTTAAAAATTAGGCGTCAGATGCGGCGGATTCCTGGTAATTGTAGACACAAGACATTTAGGTCCGACTGTTTATGAGAATGAATGTACAAAGTTTCAAAGAAAAGTCTCAGCATTTCGAGTGAAGTGCTCGAAACGTCGCTTGCAGTATAGTAAGTGGCAGGTAGTGCACCATTCCGCGGTGTTGGAATGACTACGAAAACTACGAAAATTGCGCGAACCTCGCCCTGGTGCTTCTGTCCGCAGCATCTTCACCTCTAAACTCCATATTTTTCAACCGCGCGATGCTATTTCTACAAAAAGAAGCTGTGACAGTATGTCGGTTTTCTTTGTAAGAAGAAGGGAAGGGAGAAGGGGTTCGTTAGTGTAGTGTGATAGAGGACAGAAGGATAAGAGGGCGGTCCCGCAAAGAAGATACCTCTCGCTTACCTTGGACAGTATGCAGCTCTTCAAGAAACTCCCCCCTATCTCGAATCTGAAGTAGATCAATGGAACACTCCGCAAGTTCCCTAAGAAAGAGAAGTACCTCTTTTTCCCCTTTGACTTGAATGACCGCGTTACGTTCGTTACTGAATGGTCTCAGCTGCGCATCTATAGTACAAAGATGTAAATGAGTCAACAGGGAGGTATAGGGTTAGTATACGAGTGAACGACATAGTAACAATGAATAAGGAAGAGGGTTAGGCTTATTAGCGAAAGATATTCATAGGGAGCCTATAACATACCATTGCTCAATCTTTGGCAGTCGTCTTCAAATGTAGTAGGATAAACACGGAGGTAGGACTGAACCAGTGACAACAAAAGGCGCATGGACCTAAGCTCATTGTCAACATTGACGGGTTGCTGGGCATCTCGAATACTCCGAGCACCTCTATCAGAAGCGAGGGAGGTCAATATGTTCATGTCCTCTTGGTCAGCCTCGATGATACGCAACAAGCAGAGTAGAATGTGGAATTGTTCGTTCTCAGAAACGCAGATTCGCAGCTGCGAATTATACGATATTAGAAATAAGCGGGTTAGTAAAGCTAGAATAAGGACAGTCGAAAGCATTTAGCCAGAACAATATGGCTCGATGTGGCTTGGCTAGACTCACCCTTTTACTAGGTAAATAGCCCTCCCGTCTGAAGTACGAGCATTTAAATTCATACAAATCATCCGATTGATGTAGCTGCAACAACAGTGGAACCTCGTTGGGACAAAATCCATCTGGTTCTACGTTATTTTCAACAGAAAATCCATAATTTAGAAGAAATCTGTGGTTGCATTTCTGGCCGTAGCTATCATATATCTGCAAACCTGAATCTAGCGGACCCATAGACACGATGGTGAAGCCCTGCAGCACGTTGTCGAATTGCCATTTAGTCTCCCTCGGGCGGTAGTGATTGAGCATATCTGCATAGGGAACCAGCGCGGCAGTCCGAAGACCGTTCACTACCAAGCCAAAATTCCGGCTACATACGCACATCCGAGCCCATTTAAATTCGTCCAGTGTGCATAGTTCCCCGAATTCGGGAGCAATACTGCAAATCGCGTCATAATCAGTTTCGATGGCAATATTTCTCTCTTCAATCTGAGTAAGGATATAGGACCCATCAAGTAAGGCCAACTCAGATTTATTCCAAAATATAGGCATATTGTGCAAGGTGGGTGGGAGGATGTCATAATATGGTCGAAAAAAACTGTCTGGGTTTTTCATATCTAAAAGCATGAATATCATGAGAAAAATATGCTTAGGAGCATCGAGCTCAATATGACTGCTAAGTATCTTGCGACCGAGGTCGGTATCTTGTCCCATTTCTACAGTTATCAGGCACTTGAGAGGAATGAGCATGATGGTCTCGTCCTCTGTGATCGGGGCTATTGTATGACAACCTCGAACTTCATTTCCATAATCCTGAAGAAAAAAATACGTAGAACAAGGATTGGAAGGAGAATTATTAGAAGAAGAACTTAGAAAAAAAAGTAGATCAGTCGATCTGTATGGAACTTGCATCCTGTATACGGAGAAGCCCCTCGCGAATAAGCGATGATAACCCTAACATTGTGAGCACCATCGGAGACCTTTGGAAATCGAAGGTTCACTCGTTCGAAAATAGTCGAAGAAAATCTATTGAAACAAATACTCAGAGAAGACAATTATCTGAAGCACAGACCTTCAATTCTAACGAATCGAACCTTGACCCATTTTTCACAAGCCAAGCGTTGAACAGATCAAACTTGTCCTGTGCTTTTGCCTCATAGAGAGGTTTAGTTGCATCGAACTTCGCTCTGTCACCATCTTTTGTTTCGAACGAGAATGACATCTTCCTGGTGATACAACCGTCAAATAATCAATGAACCTCTCTAGGCGGGTCTCCGTCCCAAAATGGACGAGGTCAAAGAAAAGTAGGACGCACGTTGAACGATACCGTACGGTGTACCAAAACCTTCTTTTTGAGGAGCAGAGAGAATGAGGATAATCGCCTTGATTTCGTACAGTCAAGCTAACGTAGTCTTCAAGGTAGGATGGCACTCCCTGATAGAGAGCTAGATGCATGTTTACTCTATAAATTGCAACGAATACTTATTTAAGGAGCCTTTTCTGGTTCCCTCCTGGCTTTCTGAAAAACTAACTTTTCACTCGCTCACCATTCGAAATGAAATTTGTATCCATATGTATTGTTTGATTTGATAGTGTGTGCTTCAGCTATTTCCCGCTTTAGCACCCAAAGTTTTTTGACAATGCAACCCCCAAAGAATCTTGACTCATCCGCGAGTTCAAGCCATGTAGTTGATCAACCGAAAGCAGAAGCTGACTTATTCGATGAGTTTGCTGGGATCTCAAATAATACCGATAAAGTCAAGAATACTCGCTATTCGAGAGTTGGAATTATTGTAGGTATTCTAGTCTTTATCTTTATCACCATTGTCGGCTTGGATATATGGAGATTATATTCAACTGATTTTGCACAAGGTAAAGTAACAGACGTTCGCTTGTATATTCTTTCTGATGCTGAAACTAGCGATGATGCTAAGATGGAAGTTTCCCTTGCTGCGAGCACGACATCTTTCTTCCATGGCGCTCGCGTACGTGCAAGCTCTGTGTCTGTCACTGGTTATGCACCCAGTAGCAAATGTACTCTTTCTTGTTACGGTCGAAAAGATAGTGACAAGCATTTGATCAGCACTTTTGCCGTGCATGAAGACTTTTATATCTCACCTACCCCGGTCTTTTCCGATCAAGAGCCCACCGCTGTTGCTGATGTGCGAGCTCATGGTACCGATGCTGCTTATGCTAAGAAATTTCTCCTTGGAGATTCCCCAGAAGAATGCTCACAGAGCACACTTGCATGCGATATCTCCTATGATATTGTACTCTTTCAGGACACCCTCGCTATCACCATTCCGGATCGCAAGCTTAGCGTGGAGTATACTACTGATTCATCCGACTTGTCCCGGTGGAAGACTGATGTTACAAGTGAGGTTCGTCGTCGTCTGGGCACTGAACCACTGGCTATACTTCGTTCCGTGGCGTCCTATTTCCCTGGAGCATCTCTCGACTTGGCGGAAAATTTCATTCAGAAGGGCGTCGATGGCTCTTCTGCTCTTAGTGATCGTCTTTCTATGAAATTTACCTCGGAAAGAATTGATGCTACACATCTAAACTTGCCCTTTCCATTACATGTGCATATGCCTGAATATCGTTTAAAGATAAAGAGAACTGACAAGAAGACTACGATGAAGGAAGGAGAACCCCTTGTCCAACTAGGCCGTGGAAGTCGAAGGACGAATGATCTTCAAAATGGTATTGATGAGTTACTTGAAGATGCGAAACAGGAGTTCCCAGAACTTGCAGATGTACATCAACTCAATGATGTTGTTGACCTGGTGAATGATGTATCCTTGGACGTTGGTCTTGAAGTGACGATTCAGGCATTCGTTTTGGACTTGCTAACCCCTGAACGAATTCTTTCTGGGGAAATATTTGAACTTGCTTGGGATGCCGTTGCTGAATGCGAAAGTATTGAACAACTAGATGTAGGCCTCGCGAACGATATTGCTAGAAAATGTAATATTTTAGATCCTGTCAAAAGTATCATCCTGGATATTCACAGTGATGGTTGGTCAGCTGTTGAAGCAGAATTCGATCAGGATGTAAGCTTGATTACCGATTTTCTCGGCAAAACACACACAGTGCAAATTGAAGTTGACAGTCGAAACACCAATCTGAACCTGCCACATACATGGAGCACATTTCTTGATATTGACTTTCCCTTGGACACAAATGAAAAGGCCGTTGCAGCAGCTGAAAAATTGATTCGCAGTGGAGTAAGGACTTTGGGTCATTATTTCAACACATTGGATGCAATAAATAGCGGCAAGAGAGCATTAATCTGGATATTTAGAAATGCCTACCAATACTTGGTGAAAGCGCCCGGTGAATTCGACTGCTTCAATATATTCGTGGATGGTGAGAAGCCGTTTGCTGACTATTACAAGACTAAATGTATGCAGCCTTACGCAATATTTTTGGAAGTAGAAGATGCGGGAATTCAGCTTCCTCTGATAGATGAAATCAAAGAATTGATTGCAGATTTGATTGAGGGCTTGAAAGAGATTGAACGCGATGTTAATGAGGTGGCAGAAGATATGCTTGGGTTGTGCGGTAGAGGTAAGTTCAAACATGGTGATGCTTGTGAGCTGTGCGTATCTGGGAAATATTCTACATTTGTAGGCGAGCACGCTTATTGTCCTGATGTTCCAGCCGGAAGCTACCCTGCGATTACCAACAAACGAACAATGCCGCCGCGCGATTCATCTGGTTGGTCGGAGGGAAGCGCTTTGCTGACATCTGACGATGGGATGACTCTCTTGGCATACCAAAGTTTTGAATCCGAAGAAAGAAATTGCTATGATGTTTACGATTCTTATGGTGATTATTATTACTATACATGCGATAGCTATTTTAAACCCACCTTTGCAAGATCGACGGATGGAGGTGCTACGTGGGCTCGTACGGATCTCAATAGTTATATGGAAAAAAATGAAAACATTGATTGGGGGCTCAATCCAGCTGTTATTTACACTGCTGATTCGACGAAGATATTTGTGTTTGATCCTATGGTTGACGGAATGTATTTGTCTGGAGACAGTGGTGTAAGTTGGAACTTCTTGGGAAAATTAAGTACAGTGTATCCGGATCGTATATCTCGTTTCAGCATACTCTACAATAGTGATGATTTGCTCACTATAGTGATGGATATTGGAGATTATTCTAATGAATCATTTTATATTTCAGTTGATGGAGGCATATCTTGGTCTTTACTGCAATCTGACTTTTTGTCTTTACTGAAATCCAGCCCTAACTATATGAACTATATGGGATCGCAGACATTTCGCGCACTTGATTTCGACGATAACGGTCTTATCGTCAGATCTATAAGAAGCACTGTCCCGTGGTCCGGGAATAATGGTGATGGACCTAAACAAGTTGAGCTGATAGCTAGTCATAATGATAGCAGTACCAATCAAGTTACCGATACAGTGATCCATTCCGGATCTATTTCGAATGGTTACACGTATGTATACGATTATGAATTTTTGGTGGACAATACTTTCCAGAGAATGGTTGTAGGTTATCAAAATCAAATTTGCGATTATTATTGCAACAGTTATCATGTTCATCAATACACTCATGATGGTGGTAGCACCTGGGTGGATTTAAAGTCAGACATCTTTCAAGATGATTGGTATCGCCCCTCGTTATGGTTTAATGTACACGGGGGAAATGCTTTCCTAATGTATGATAAATATGAGGATGAGATCCTCTTTGGAAATGCCGTGGATGCATTAAGTGACGAAATAGTAGTAGAAAATGTAACAGAGGGAGCAACAACTTACTTTGCTTGCGCGGCTGGCTCTATCTCATCTGCAGGCTCTACTGAGTGCTCACTTTGTGCAGCTGGCAGGTACATGTCGACGGAGGGAGGCACTGCCTGTGATGTTGTACCCGCGGGATCATATCCTGTAGAGAATACCTCCTCGTCTGCACCTGTAGAAGTGGGAGCGACAACGTACCTTGCCTGTCCAGAGAAATGGACTTCCAGTGAAGGCGCAACTGGATGTGAGATCTGCGCTCCTGGGTATTTTACAGTCTTTAGTGGTGGAAATAAAGATTGCACCGCCTGTGCAGCGGGTAAATTTTCTTCGAACACTGACTCCGCTTCTTGCGACGTGTGCTCTACAGGCACTTACTCCCCAGCCGGATCTGCATTATGCACTCCATGTAACACAGGTTTTAGCACTACGAGCCCCGGAACTCCGAGTTCAGCATCCATTGAACCTGCCGTGTGCACAAAGTGTGCAAACGGATACAATGGTTCTACTGAAAATGGAGTAACTGGATGCGACACTTGTCCAGGAGGATTCTTCGCACTCGGCTCAGGCTGTTCAGGGTGTCCTGCCGGGACTTACAGCAGTGCTTCCGCAGCAGAATGTACCCCTTGCCCTCCAGGCAGCTACTCGTCCGCGCATGCTAAATCTTGCATCGAATGCCCATCAGGGTTCTACAGCTTACAAGGACAAGCGTCATGTCAAATATGTCTTCCTGGAAGCTTCAGTTCAAGCGGTGCATCATTTTGTTCTCCTTGTCCTGTGGGCGACTTTTCTGGTCCAGGAGCTTCGACCTGCCAATCCTGTTCAGAATGACAGTTATTCGCTTCATACGAGACCTGCACCAACAAATATGGATCGTCCTGTATGAAGCGACGACATACTTTTATTGAGTCACTTTTGGCCCAAGTACGTTGCAAATTTTACTCTCACTCTCACTCTCACAGTATGTTCCTGAAAAGTTTACAGCCTGTTTCAAAAAGCAACTAACCCTGATGTTATGTTTTTCTTTTCTTACATTCTCTCCTTTATTGTCTCAGTGTGATACTGAGAGAATTTGTCCTTCCACGAAAAATCAGTATTGTGAGGTAGCGACCTATGTACCAGGTACACCGTCGTATACTCCGACTGAGGCTCCAACACTGCATCCGACTTTGGCTCCAACTCCAGAGCCTACACTGAATCCTACTTTGGCTCCAACTCCAGAGCCTACACTGAATCCGACAGAAGCGCCAACAATTGACTATCTTGCGTTCGAGACTTCCATGTTATATGGGAATTATACGCGCGCAGCTGAAGAGGCCAAAGAGTATGCTGGATTGTCGAATACATATGACTATTTCTCCTATAGAGGCAATGTTTTTGAAGATTCCTGTGCCGATTGGAAGAAATACTCAAACACGCTACAACTGCCTCTCGATACACACTATATATCTACATTGCGGATTGCATACGGGTTTGTTGAATACAATGATGCTGGTGAAGCTGCGAATACTGTAGAACTTAACTCAACTTGTGCGAAAAGAGACGATATCAAGTTGCTTGTCGACGCATTTATCAGCGGAGGCACTGCGGAAACAACCTGTGGATCAGAGCAAGTATGGAGGGCCTACACGTGCAAGGGTAATAATGTTGTGTGCGTGGACTGCGAACAAATATGTGAAGACGATGTGGAAGAAGATGGTTCCGTAATATCTTATGGCGATCGTTTGTGTCCTGCTCGTGAATCTTTCTTCGTAGACGATGCATCTAAGTATCCTAGCATTATAAACCCTTGCGAAGATTTCTCTCACTGCATTAGATATGCTGACGCATTTGCTACCCTCAGCTGGACTTCAGGTATCGATATTTTGTATCCACAGTTTGTGTCGGAGAACGGTGACAGTTTTGTTACTGTTGAGTCTACTAGTAAAACTTCACTACACATCAATGTGCCAGTTGACATCGAAGGCATAGTATATTGTGGAGTCTTCCAGCGGGATGATTCCGGTCTTGCTCACGTACCTACTTCAGTGAATGAGGTCTTGATGCAAAGCTTCAAAGCATTGACCACAACAGACAATGAGATTACAGTAGCTGACGTTTATATCAATGGCTTGACTCCAGATACTTCGTACGATGTTTATTGCTTCACAACAGATTTTCAAGAACATAGGATGCCCGTGGATGCGATGTTGTCAAGCAAGACGACAGCTGCTACTAACTGCTGTAAGTCATTTGTCTATGATAGCTTCCATAGTTCTATCATGGCTGGCGATTCCACTGAGCAACCACGGAGGTTCCAGTTTTCGCTAGATGCGGTACCTTCGGCTCAGATTGATGTCATCGTCACGTATGAAATTCCTGATTCGTGCGACAGAGTAGAAGAAATCGTTGACGAAGGTGATGCTTATTTCCAAGTGCTTCCTCAGAAAATCTTCACATTGACGCCAGCAAGTTTTAGCGAAAAGTCTTTCATTATATCGGCTTCTCCTGGATGCTATCGTGTAGGAGTCAAGCTTGCAGATGGGGAAACGGCAAATATTGACCCTGTCTGGAGTGATTTGTTTGTGAAGAGTACATCAGTAAATCCGGATGCACCGAAAATTGCATCTGCAAGATTTGCTGATAATCCTTCTTCGCTCATAGTTTCGTTTGACAGCAGTACAGATCGCGGTGCTGATGCAGCATTGACAAGCACAGGAAATTTCAACTGCGGTGACATGTTCGTTGATTTCCCAGGGCTAAGTAGCACCGAAGGGTGCAGATGGCTATCGTCTTTTAAAGAAGGTATTCCAGATGAGCTAGAAATGCTACTTGGCCCCGGCGATAATGGCAATGCTGAGATTGGGACTGTAATTTCAGTCAAATCAGGCGTCTTAAAACCAAGCAGATGTCCAAGAGTAAATCATCTCTGTCCTGGAAGCGATGATTCAGTGTCAGTATCTGTAGAAGCTCCGCGCAAACCATTCAAGCCGGAAGTGAAACTAATATCTGCGACTGAAAGTCCTCAGTGCTCTGATATTGAAATAAACCCCACAGAAACTGTAGGTGATGGCATGCGCTCATGGAGCACCATTGAGTGGACTGTGAATATTCTTGACGGAGGTCTGGAGGAAGACAACAGTAATGGCTATTTAGGTCAAATTGACCCGACCAAACTGCAGAGTATTAAAGACTACCTCCAGGACAAAGATACAAGATCAGTGCTTACTATATCCAATGAATATCTCGCTGCACCAGCAGTGTATAGTTTCGGACTCAAGGTGACGAATTTTCTTGGCGAAGTGGACAGCAAGGAAATAAAAGTCAAGAAAACCAAAACAATTAAGCAACCAGTCGTGGAAATTTCTGGCTGGAGTGCTCCTAGGTATCGCTATCAAGAGACGAGATTTACCGCCCATGGAACGATTCCCATTTGCGATGACGGTGGTGATACAGACAGTGGAGACTCTGATGTGGTAAGTTCATTTGGTCTGAGCTATACTTGGCAAGTGTATAAAGGTGGTGTGGAGTTCATTGACCCCGAAGATAATGTTCTCTTCAAATCTACTTCAGATGATCCTAAGTATTTCATACTTCCTGGTTATGTGCTCGATCCACTAGAGTCGTATACTATTCAAGTAATTGCTACTGTGCGCGAATATGATTTCGATCAAGAGGTGTATGTTACTGGGAACTCAGCTGTTGCGCGTGTAACGATTGAAACTTTGAAGAAAGGCGTGGAAGCGGTTATTGCAGGCGGTTCCGTACGCTCTGCGTCTACCCAAGAAACTATGTCTCTAGATGGTAGTTACAGTGTGGATCTCGATGCAAACCCAGATTTACCCGATGCTCTTGTGTATAATTGGTCTTGTGAAGAGATATACCCCACTTTTGGTTCTACTTGTCCTACTGCGCTTGTTTCTCACGACAAGAGCATGGCTTCAATTGCTTCTGATTCATTCAGCCGTGCCGACGATGCTACATATAAGATTACTCTGGCTGTTTCTAATCATGACAACTCTGTGGCTGAAAAGTCGGTAGAGATTCACATGAGCTCTGCCGCAGTTCCGTCTTTAGAATTCTTGCCTATTCGTAAGAAATATAACGCTGGAGATAAGATTACATTGACAGCTAAGACTACTGTTGATTACGACGCATGGGTTCGTTGGTCCAGCGCCAGTGAAAGCCTTCCTGATGAAGATTTCAACGGCATCATCGGTAACGAGCAGAAATCTAGAGTGTCAACGGGAACCGAAACAGTAGCACTTGTGATTAAACAAAACACATTGCAACCTGGATTGACTTATACTTTTAAGATGTCCGCTACTTTTGTGCTGGATAGTCATAAAGTTGATGGCATCGAGGTTCCACCTTCACTAGTATCTGATTAT
>JACLAC010006155.1_pt1 | contig 13060 bp, 16 predicted proteins | sample 8027881 | NCBI WGS metagenome assembly JACLAC01 (sample SAMN15725517, study PRJNA655200) | protist metagenome | isolation source: fluorescence activated cell sorting (FACS) single amplified genomes of... | place: Spain: Blaines Bay Microbial Observatory, Mediterranean Sea | collected 2016-01-19 | reverse complement strand
AATGGACTGATTGGAGTAGTTGTGTTGACGGTGTCTACAATCGACTTAGACGTTGTTATGCAAATAGTGATGGAAGACTTAGTCAGGTTTTCAAACTGAATTCGAGCCTTCAGATAGAAATCCGATTAGGTCGTAAAAATTATAAGCTTGTTAAAGGACTATCAATTTGAAAATCACTCAAAGTCGTATGGTGAATGAGAGTTGCGATGGAGCTCATCAAGAATATAGGATCATGGTTCATGATTAATGGATTTTTCAGTCCAATTTGATTTGAATGCATAATTTTGATTCATTTAAAATGAACCTTTTGAAGATCTTGTGCCCGTCGTACTCCGTGCCTGGAAGGTAATGGTTCAGATTATGATGGAACTGAGGCCCGTTTTCAAATTCCTGCTACTTTATCTACTTTTCATGGAATCATTCACTATAGCAGCAATTTGAAAACCACTGTTAGATGATGACCGAAACCGGTAAAATGTGTGCCCGCTGGAATTCAGATGCTGTACCAACAAGTGCTGTTCTTCCTCCAACTACAGACCATAACTTTTGTCGAAATCCTGATGATTCGAAAAAACCTTGGTGTTATAATGAAGATGGCGATAAAGAGTTTTGTGATATCGAAAACTGCGCTGAAATGGCTGATTTAGATTTCACATTTGATAGTGCATCAGGATTTTCTGAAGGCATTTGTTAGAAAGACACATAACTTGACTGAAGTCATATGTTATTACTCAAAGCCAAATCTTTTGCGAAAATCGTGCTCATGTACCATATTTTCTAATGTAAAAAAGATAATGATGTTCCTCCTGGCCCAAGCGCCCCTGTCGATGATATCTCATCTGGTAATCCTTCAACTAATATGGAGGATTGCTGTGATAATATTCTAGTCTGTGGCACAACAGATAATCATGCTGCTGTGACTGGTACATATAGTTTGGTTATATTGTTTTCATTTTTCAATACTTTTGCAAAGTTCACATTTTTTAAAGATACGATATCACTGATATAACCAAGGACAGTTACAATTCAAAGGGACGTTATTACAAGCACAGTACGAGAGATGTTTATTATTACTATGACAGAAGATATAAAAAGTGGGTTATGTCCGATGCTATGAATGATAAAGAAGCTTTTGGATACCTTGACGAAAGTACAGAATGTCCGAATATGACAAAAATGTCCCCTCTTATGGCAAAAGGAAACGGTCAAAATTACCCGAATAAGAGTTCTGCTAATGATAACCCTTTTCTTTGAATGACCTGGTTAAAGATGGATATTACGCGAATTATTTCGATAAATCAAATATTTTGACGGGTTGCACTCGGGCAAGTGATAAACAAATATATCAATGCTCTTTGCCAAATGTTTATCCTGAAATCTCAACCCCTGTTGGCAGCGTCGGATTGGCCGGAAATACTCGTGGAATCTCAAAGACAATCGTTACAGATAATGATTACTTCAGCGAATTCACAAGAATACAAGGAATGAGACTCATTTCTAGCACAAATGGTGCTTTAGAAGGCATCGGAAATGGCTGAGATGAATCTCAAAAAGGTGGTGTCCACGTAGAAGAGGCTGTTCCTGGCTCATGGCCCCATCAGGTGTCCCTACAAGGGCCTTCAGGTCATTTTTGTGGTGGTGTCCTTATCAGCCCAGACTTTGTCCTGACGAGTGGACGATGTGCCTCACTAATTAATGATTATGGTTTCTCTGCTGTCGTTGGTGTTCATGATATCAGCAATGCAAATGCTCAGCGTATTTGTTTGAAAAATACGGTAATTCATCCTGATTTCAATAGCGCCACTGGTGACAATGATGTTGCTCTATTGAAGCTTGCATGGTCTGCAGAACTTGATGAATGGACTAATCCAGCTTGTATAATGGAAGATGAAATCCCACCAGAAACAATTTGTGTTGCCACTGGATGGGGCTCTGCTGCGAAAGACGTTTTTTATTATCCAACTAAACTACAACAATATCCAATTCCATTCAAGCGGCAATGTTCAACTGAAGACAAGGATAGTTTTGAAAAATGTCATTTTTAGTATTTTTGAATATATATTATATATTTAATTCTTTTGAAAACGAAAAAGCTTTGCGCATATCGAGGAGGAATCGGAAGCTGCACTGGCGACGTTTCATCCCCTCTTGCTTGCCATTATCAAGGTAGATGGCTCATTGCTGGTATTTCGTCTGCAGAAGGAGAATGTCAAGGTAAGCTAAACGTACTTTGCAGCACAATATTTTTGACCAATTGTAAATTGTGATTTTAAGGAACAACTCAGACGAAAAATTACTTCGTTCGATTATCAAAATATAAACAATGGATTGATGAAATGATTGCAGAAGATGGAGCAACTGCGGAATGGTCGGAATGGTCCAACTGGGGTAATTGTAGCAGAGATTGTGGTGTTGGAAAACGAGAAAGAACAAGAAAATGTGTTGGCTTAGGATCATGCGAAGGCAACCCAACAGAAGCCGAAGCATGTTCATCGGGTCGAGAATGTTCCCGTCTATCTCATCCCATGTGCAAACAAGCTGGAATGGGCGGCGGCGGACGTGGTAAACGAGGTGCTGATTTGTTTGATCTTGGACGTATTGTTGGTGGTAACCGTGCCCAACAGGCAGACTGGCCATGGATAGTAATGATCTCTGAAAAGAAACGGGGCAAAACCGGACAATTTTGTGGCGGAACTATCATCAACGAACGATGGGTGATGTCAGCAGGTCATTGCTTCCAAGGATGGGGAGCCATTGAACCTGAAAAATATCAATTATGGGCTGGAGCTGAGGATTGTTTCATATTTTTTTACCCAGATTAGCATTGATTACGTTATAATATTACGTAACTATGACGTTATGATATAAAACATTGCTAAGACTCGTTATAAAGAAGATGATAATGAACAAACCTTTTTTGTTGAGGAAATTATTTGCCATGATGAATTCGTCATGAGTTCCAATACCATTAAGGATCGTTTTTAACCAATCAAAATCCTTTATTTAATAATTAAATTTTAATTAATTAAAAGTCCGACGACTAAGAACTCCGAATTTACATTGATTGTGTAAAACTGTCATAAGAATGATATTTGTTTGATGAAAACGGATCGTCCATTAGTATTTAACGAACATGTTGTCCCAATTTGTCTTCCTGAGGAGACCGGTGGACCCGAAATTGGTCAAATGTGTATGGTTGGTGGCTGGGGAGATACCATGGGAACCGGAAATCAATTTGTTCTTAATGAAGTTTCTGTTCCAATTATTTCTTATGAAACTTGTCAATCATGGTATGATGACGAATTTATCAGGATTAGATTTATATGACTGCAAAATATTAAAAAGCGAATCAGTATAGAAAATTGGGTCATATAAAACTTCGAAAAGAATCTTTGAACAAGAACATCTTTGCGCTGGGTTTGAAATGGGAAAACAGGACGCTTGTCAAGGTAAAACACCATACAATCGAAATTTGATTTGAATTCGAAAATTTTAAGGTGATTCTGGCGGACCTTTTGTATGCTATCACCAAGTCGAAGGCTCTGATCAGCCTGTTCCTATCTTACAAGGTGTGGTATCATTTGGCGTAGGTTGTGCGGAGGCGAGAAATCCTGGAGTCTACACCCGGCTTACTTCATATCTTGATTTTGTTTCTGAAATTATTCTTGATGCTTGTGTTTCTGAACCATGTCAAAATGGAGGAATTTGTAGTTTGGCCGGAAAAAGAGATTACACATGCGACTGCAGAAGTGGATTTAGGTTTGATTTCATTCGCTGACCAATCAGGTGGCTTATTTTAATTTCAGTGGTAAAAATTGCGAAATTGATGAAGTTGCTCTTGGTATCGATTGTGGTGACAACCCATGCCGAAATGGCGCCACCTGTATTCCTGGGTTTAATACTTACCGATGCGAGTGTGCTATTGGCTGGACTGGTCGTATTTGTGATCGTGAAGTTCCACAATGTGAAATTCCATATTCTGGTGATAACGTCAGAGTGTTGGGTTTGGGTATGGCTGGTATTCCATATGGTAATAATGGCGGATCTGGTGGTGGATCGTCATTTAGAGGCAAAAGAGAAACAAATTCAACAGATATAATGACACCAAGATCACTTATCCAAGCAGGTGGCGGGCCAGGTGTTGGAAGAGACATCTATGCCAATAGAATCGTTGGTGGAGAAGTTTCTGTTGCAGGCGCATGGCCTTGGATTATTCAAATTGCTGACAAATATGGTCACTACTGCTCAGGTACAATCAACAGTTTGAAATACTATATAGACTATCAATGTACCAAAGTCTAGAATACTTCTTAACATCTTATTAAGGCGTGATTATAAACGATCATTTCATCCTAACAGCTCAGCAATGTGTTGTTAATACAAAACCGGAGGAGCTATTCGTTGTTGCTGGAGCATTCCAAATTAATACTATGGATGATAATAGAGCCATTTATACAGGCAAGGTTTGAGATTATTTGAATAATAATGCAACTTTTTTTTAAAAAATGCTGCATTTTTCAAAGGCCTAAATCATGGAACTAAAAAAAGTTGCAAGTTATCATTGCAATCATAACACACGCGAGAATGCTGATGCTATTTGTGTTTTGTACATTGCTGAACAGATTGAATTTGGTCGTTATGTTCAACCAATGTGCTTGCCGGATGACGAAACAGTTTTCTCCGAAGGATCTCGATGTTTCATTGCTGGATGGGGAGAAACATTCTCCAACGATCAAGAAAGTTCCCTTCATGAGCTTGATATGCCTCTGCTCAGGTAATTTGGTCGCTTGGACTAATAATATAAATTTTGATATTCAGTGATGAACACTGTAAGCGATATTATCAGCAAAAGAAGATTAGAAGTTATGTGAACGAGGAACACATGTGCGCGGGTTATTTTGATCAACGTGGAGCATGTACTGGTGATGCTGGAGGGCCACTTATGTGTCTTCATGGTGGCAGTCCAATGGCAGCTGGTATATTAACATGGGCTGAGGGCTGTAGATTAGAATCAACACCCGCTGTATTTTCTGATATCAAACATCAATTATCATTTATCAAAAGTGTCATTAATAATCCATGTCTTGGTGGACCTTGCCAAAATAGTGGCACCTGTATTGAAAATGAAGATGGACTAGGATACAAATGCGAATGTGACTGGGGTTTTGCTGGAAATAATTGCGAGATTGATTTGCAACAGGAACAGAAACATCACATATCATACCATTTTTATAATTGACCACATTCGTATTTTGTGCAAATTATCGTTACTTTTTGAAAAGGTCGATGAATGTGATTCAAATCCATGTTTGAATGGAGGTCGATGCACTGATAAATTGGGTGATTACATTTGTAAATGTGAATCTGGATATTACGGAAAGAGTTGTGAACATGAAATTCTTCAATGTCAAACAAGCATATCAGGCGAGCCAGTTAATGTAAACACAAATAAATCACGAGCTAGATACCCATGGATGGCATTCCTCAGGATCGGTTGCATTACGTAAAGATTACGTAAAGATGACGTAATACTGCCATTAAATAGTACAACCTAAATCAGAGCCGATGTTGACTACAGAAGAATGGGTTCACCATTTTGCACTGCATCAATTGTTGATAGTCGTCATTTGGTGACAACAGCTTCATGTGTATTCGAAATGTCACCATCTAGTTTGAATGTTCAGTATGGTACTGAAGACAGGAATAATGTTAAGTTTGCAGATATAGTCAAAAAAATTCATATTCATCCAATGTATAGCTTCTATGCCAAGGTACGGTTTTGACCATTCCTCTATTTCACTATTGCGAGTCGCGACAATTTGCGAGTCTTCACATAATTCAGACTGAGTGGTTACAGCGGTTTAGTCCGTGATGTCCATAGTACTTTGAGTTGTAATGATATCTTTGATTTTTTCAGGGCTCGAGAAGTTATGATATCGCCATTTTGGAACTTTCTGAGCGAATTGAATATACCAATTTTGTTCAACCGATTTGTTTGGAGAGCTCTTCGGTTAATATTGGAACTCAATGTAAACTATCTGGCATGAATGACGACTTCAAAATAAACGAAGCCGGATTAACCAAAATAAGTTCAACGTTCTGCGAGGCCAGATTTGATGGAGGTAATAATTTCATAATTATGTAATAATAACGTAACATTTCAGGTATTCATGAATCTCAACACTTTTGCACAGATTATACAGATGTCGCCGGTGATACTTGCATGAGCGGTGTTGGTGGAGGTATTTGGTGCGAAGCTGATAATCAACCATTTTTGCGTGGGTTGACGTCATTTGGTAAATCATGTGATGCTGATGGTTACCCTGGCGTAGGTGTTAATATTGCTGAATTCTACGGTTGGCTCAAGGCCACGATCACCCGTGCTCCAGTTTGTCAACCGGGTGCTTGTTATCCAGGTGTCTGTATTGAGACTATCGACAACCCAGCTGGTTTTATCTGCAAGGGAACAGACCCATGTACTGATGAAATCGATGATTGCCCATCCTCATCCGAATGCGTCCCCAATAAGAGCTCCCCTGACGGATACGACTGTATCTGCGCAGCTGGGTACGAGTTAATTGACGGTGACTGCGTTGATGTTGATGAATGCATTAGCGATCCGTGTGGTCCACTTGAAACTTGTGAAAACAACGAAGGAAAGGATCCATTGACCAGACCCATTGGACAGTCTCGGACGTCCTTATCTACTGAGCGGCCCATGAATCCTTAATAATAGGTGGTTTCCTATGTGAATGCGCTGTTGGAACTAAACTTGATAGCGATGGAAACTGTACTGATGTTGATGAATGCGTCGAGGGTCCATGTGCTGCTAACGCTTTCTGTCATAACATCGGTGATGGTGGTGGATACAGCTGTGAATGCCCGCGCGGATATCAAGGTGATGGCTATAGTGTCTGCAATGAGCCACCACAATATTGTGACCATCCAAAACAAGATGGTACGGTTCGAAGCGGAGTCATTCTTTTAGGATGTGTTCCTCCATTTAAGGATGAAGCCGTATGCAATGTTAAATGTACATCTAAGAAATTTCCAAATATTCCCGATAGGCAATGGTTCAATATAAATTATAACGAAATATTTCATAATCCATTCATACCTTATTTCGACGTAAACTCGAACCAATTTAAAGTCATATTCAATGTAATTGCATTCCAAACGGGGGTGGATGTACCTGGGATCAAAAAGGAGTCGAATGTACAAAGAATCCTTACGAAGAACCTCAAGACAGATTGGAAGTTGAGGTGGTCACAACAACAACAGCAGCACCAACGACGACACCAATGACATGCAGTCCATTGAATGAAATCTATGGTGTTATGCCGCCAGTAACACTAGACTGTGATAAAGGAGCACCAGTAGGTGGAGCAAAGTGCTTGGTTAAGTGTAAAGACGGAGCTTCGCGTGCAACACACTCTGAAATTAATTGCATTTGTAATTCAAAAACTTGCAAATGGCGGGAATGGAAACAGTTGAAGAAAAATGAAATTAAATGTTTGAATCCAAATTCCGGATCCAAATCAGAATCAGGTGGTGGAGATATGTGCGACCCACTTTCAAAGGAGAGATTACAAATTAAACCATTTTTAAATTTGAGCTTTCGAGTGGTGCTGTTTCAATATTTGTAATCCTTCAAAAGGTTTTCAAGAAATATTGGTCTGGAGTCAATACAAGCTGGTTTTCCTGTGGCGATAAACCGTTTTCAGGAACATGTAAATTCAGTTGTCCTGGTGGTCAGAAGCCATCTCTTCCAAAATTCAGGCAGGGTTCCACGAACCACTACATCCTGGATAATTTGAATATCGGTATTGTCCTCGGTTTTCTGTCGATCCCTTGATAAAGATGTGTTTGCAAAAAAGGCAAATGTAAAGTTAAAGAAATGAAAAAAGTGAAAAAAGTCGGAATCAGTTGCGGAAATAGTTCCGGTGCTAGAGTCGATCGACTTCCGGTCATGCAATGCGATTCACCATATGAGGAATTTGGTGATAAGGTAAATTAATATGATATATACTAATTTCGTAAAATATAATTTTATCTATCAATTAATTTATCATTTCAATATTTAGTTCGTGTACGGCAGTTACATGGAATGTCAAGGAACACATCCCGAAGCAACGTGCGACATCAAGTGTCCTCAAGGTCAATTGGCAAATGTCGGCCAAATAAAATGTGTTTGTGATTATGACAGCGCCACCTGTGGATGGGATAGAGCAAAATTCCTACGTAAGAAGGGCGTTCAATGCATCAATCCCAATTCAAATCCAAAATATTCAAGAAAACGATACAGATCGAAATTAGAAATGAGATCGGGCAACAATCAATAGCCTTAGTCAACCTACACATATCCACCTATACGGTTTCAAAATCGACTGAAACCTGTCTTAAATTTTAGGCTGACTGATGGCATCATTAATATCAATCCAAAGTGAAAATAAAATTGATTACTAACAATTACTTGCAAATGTTTTTATTGTGACACTAGATGGCGCTCTCCATCAAACGATGTTTGGTGATATTAGCCTTAGGGTGTCCGTTTAAAATTCCAACGATATGGCCTCTGTATGTATTTGTATGTCTTAAATGTTTTCCATCTGGAACCCTAATTCCGGTAATTCGTGGTTAAACATAATGTTAATAAGGAATGTATTTAAATGATGTTTATTTGATTTTTTAAATCTTCAAGTTCCGGCCGTCCTTCAATTCTAGAACTTGTCTCACATTCGAAAATCAAATCCGCTTCGGAAATGATCAAAGTTTACAAAATCTTAAAATCCACAATATAAAAGCCTCTGCTATCGTTGTGTCTCGTCCCGTGATTTAAAAAAACATCGTTCAAAAATTCTCCCGAATCGACCAAAATAATGTTGAATAAAAAGTAAAGGGATTCCGGTCCTATTTCAAGGGAGTTTTGGGAGCACCAAGCGCCTCGTGCGGCAGATTTCTCAAGTCTCTTACAACACAAAAAGTCTTCGCCACTCATAATGTGGCGCCAGAACCACTCCCTTGAAATAGGACCGGAATCCCTTTAGAACTAAACGATACATTAACGATATGAACTTGAAATTTTATTGATATAGGGCAGATAAAAATGGAGTACGAACTGTCCAAAATTCATGAAAAATTATTTTATCTGATCCACAATTCTCCAGATTTTTTCTTTCTTAGTTTCTGTTGACTCCAAATTACCAGATTTTTGTGAATTTTGCGAATTTTGTGAATTTTGTAACTTTTCAATTTTTTCGGCTTCTCTTTTTCGTTCCTGGATCACTGACGGGCTTGTATAAATTGACGTAGGGTTTGGTGTTCGATCCATGCCACTCATATCCTGGTCAACCGATTCTGAAAAATGTTTTAAAAAGGACTGTTATTGTCAAGATTCGAACCCGTGATAAGTGAACCAAGTATTTACCAACCTTTATCATCAATGGATTCGTCAGTATCCTCTTTCAGACCATTTTCTTTTTTCAGTCGGCGACGAGCATTTGCAAACCATGTGCTCACTTGAGTCAATGTCATTCCTTAAAATATATGTCTTAGACAAATTCAAGGTCGAACAAGATCCAATAAAGTCTTTAGCCTAAAGATAACCAAATCGAGTTCAACCGAGATCATATGGGATGAATGACAGATCATGTAAGAACCAAAAGTGAGTTTTTCTAACCTGATATAAGTGCGAGCATTACTTTTTCTGCTTTTGTTGGATACGGATTCCTTGGATGTTCCTGAAGCCAGCCCTTTAATGGACCAGTACTTTCACGAGCAGTTTGTCTTCTTTGAATTGACGATTCATTGAACATCATCGGAGAAATATATGTCATCCCATTGCCGAACCCTGCCGAGTATAACTGAAAAAATGATTTTATATTTTACAAATTCAATCGTTACAGTGATGTCGGTGGCGTAATAATTATGTTGGGGAGTTTTTCAATGTAAAAAATCGTTCATCATCATCTCAGAATTGTCATTAACATAAACAGTCGCCAAAATCCGTCACCAACATCGATGTAACATTCAATTTATAGGTCCACTGATAGAAAGTGATTTTTATAATTTGGAAACGGAACAGGTCATTAATTGTTAGTAGTACTTGTGGAGTACTTTTTATGGTGACATTTTCAAACATAAGCCTTTTAAGAGAAACAACTTCGTGAGATTCTCATCATGAGAAACGAATCACCTTTGCATAAAGTCTGACAGACATGGAGTTTCAATTTATGAAGGATCATAAAACCTCAAAGTTCAAAATCGTTGTTTAGGTATGAGTCTGAATATTTCGTATTTTCCGAAACCCGAACGGAAAAATAGGAGACATTCTGGAGATGAAACACGTTGGTGACAACTTTGAGATGTTAGTGACGATTTTAGATATTTTGGTCACCAACATCTTCGGGATAGGCTTTTTCTAACGTTAGCGTCGGGTTAGATCTCAGCTGTCACCAACATCCGAAATTTTCATCAACTTCAAGTTATAAATATCAAGATGTCACCAACAACACTATAACCGTATTTCAAAAGGATCTTTCCAGTTTTTGCAACCATTTTCTGCAGAATTACGCAGTTAAGTGATCAGTTATGAGTCATGAGTCATGACTCTTTATAATTTCGTCATAAAAAGCTATTATGATTACATTTATGTTATTATGAGTGGCAACACATCTGATTAAAACGGTTGAACTATAAATAATGAATCGATCGATCGTCAACTTGGCGCTATCGTCGTGAGCTGACTTTTGTCGGTCGTAATTATGACGAGTTTGTCCTTAAATTTGGTCTCAATTGGGGTCCGAATACATAATTACAACATCGATTACATTTCCCATGATATTTACTATTTATGAATTTATATTTATACATTTCCTGTTTTCACACAAGCATATATCCTATACATCCGATCAATACTTCCGAAAAAGAGTCCCAATGTCTGACCATTTGAACTTATCGGTTAATCCATGGTGGTTAAATCCGCACACCTAGGTGCACCTGGCCATGATTTCGACTGAGAAAGGTTGATAAACTGATCGGCTTATCTCGACCCTCGGAGACTCTCGTGTACGAACACAAACCAACCAAAACAAAACCGAATCAAAAAATAATTGTTCATAATAATTTTACAATAATAATTGTTTACAAGTCATCAAAACAGTATTGTACGGAATTTAAACGAGTTTCACCATTATGATAATAGATGAAAGCTGAAAAGAACAGCGTTAATCAAATTTAATCGAATGTGGTTCGCGCTTACAGGCGAATCGAAAAAATGGTATCGTTCAGGTGGTGTATAGGCCTCACGACAGATGCTCACGTCGTTCTTGAAAGTCGAAACTAGAAAGTGAAATCTTTAATCATAAATACGAAATAATTAGTTATTTGTAATTGGTAGTAAAAAGATAAAAAAAGATGTTAAAACATGTCATGGGCAATAAATATAACAACTGTTTCAACCAATGAAACCAACAAAACCAGCTGGTCCATTTGATATAGACGTAGTTTTTTATTTGAAACTCATTTTCTATTTGATTTCTGGGCGGATGAATACACTATAAAACACCTGATTTACCTACAGAAGTACCATTCGATTAACCGCATACACATCTCGGACCGGTTGTTACTGATTGTAACTATTTTTTTACATGTCACCGGTTTCGATGTTACTTTCAATGAAAACCTAAACCGTTATTTTTCTTTTGCCGTCCCTTAGCCATGAGCTTCACTTAATATGAGTCATATGACATTTATGATTTCGGACAATTCAAGGCACCTGTTTAATTTGAAATCATAGAAAAGTACTCAATCTATACGACACGGAAATCTTTAATCATCCGGTGGGATAAAAATCCGGTAAATGATGGGAAATCATCTTTAAAGCCGACTTAATCTCCGACTGTATACCGGTTTATATTGCTTTTTAGGTTTTCATTTGGCCTTAATATTTCGGATTTCCTCATATTTATGGGTCAAAATTGTGTTTCAACTGCTTGTGAGTTAAGAATCGACACTTTCAGGACACAATAAGGCTATTTTGACACTTTCGAATCTGTGGGTGATTTCTTTTTACCTTTGGACCATTTTTGATAATATTTTAAGTCTTCCGCTGCGTTCCTTGTATCCCTGTTACAACAAGAAAACCGTAAACACCGTTCAAATCAAGAACCATACCATAATGAACCGTTTACTTCTAGTATAATGGCCATGGGAAGTCCAAATTTATAAGTTCATCTCGGGATTAGGCTTTTTGTACCTGGAAAGAGGCTATGGTGGGAAAATTTCTTTGTTTTATTCTGACAAAATCAGATCAAAGATATACTAATAGTCCCAATAGTGTGCGATTAAGTACTTTTAAGAAGACACAGAAGACTAACTGAAGATTAAAAAGTCTTCAAGTTGCTATTCGAAGTCATTAGCGTGTGAACCGGAAACAAAAATGCGAAAAGATATCCACTTTGAGACTCATTTATATCCGGTACTACTTTTATACCTAATCTATTACGCTAATCGAGTACATAATCGCCAAGGTCAGTTAGACAACATTCCACTTATTCTGATTTTTTCATAAAAAAAAAACAAGTCTGAAATAAAGGGGACCACTACCGTGTCGACATCGTTTCGGACCGGCGTAGACACCCTGGCAAAAAATCTTAGTTCTGGTCATGGAGTCACAAGGACTTTTTTCGGACCGTTCATGGCCAATTTTTCAGTCTACACTAGACTAGGCAATTTATGGAAATCTGCCATTGAAAAGTCATATTTTCAAGCCCTACCTGTGGTTGTAGATTTATGGTTGGAACTCTGATATCAGGAACATTTGATGTTGGATGTAGACTGCTTGATAGCAACTTAAATAATAACTTAACAGGTGTTCATTATTGAAAACTAAAATTCAAGACCAGAAAGGCCTGGGCCACCCATCTGACTTTTGAATTGTTTTTGAAATATTCCAGATTTTTTATTCTACAACAGCTTACAAGACTTACATTTGCATATTGTTCACGGATATTCATCAGCTTCGTAATTCTCTAAGTCCTCTTTTCGTTACAATTAATTT
>JACLAC010005906.1_pt1 | contig 13060 bp, 12 predicted proteins | sample 8027881 | NCBI WGS metagenome assembly JACLAC01 (sample SAMN15725517, study PRJNA655200) | protist metagenome | isolation source: fluorescence activated cell sorting (FACS) single amplified genomes of... | place: Spain: Blaines Bay Microbial Observatory, Mediterranean Sea | collected 2016-01-19 | reverse complement strand
TTAGCATCGGTAGGCCTTGAACAGAAAACAAGAAGAACAAGGCTTGCTGAAAGCTACTTTCATCACAAATAGAGGCAATTCTGGGAAGATCATGGTTGTCTAGAAATCGCACCAGCTGAAGCTGCTCTGGATAGTCTCGATCTGCCCAGAGCGTTGCTGCGAGCTGAGCAGGAGCCTGATCTCTACAGAATGTATCGGTCATCGCATAGTAGAGTGGAAAGTCAAAAAGAGCATCTAAACCGGTTGCTAGAGCCCGTTCAGCAAGCGCAGAAGAGCTTCCGTTGAAGTCTTCTCCGAGGAGCCAAAAATCATTGCCGAGCTCTTGGTGAAGATCATCGGATAGGCGGTGCAAGAATTGATTGTCCATATGCCGAATGGCATCAATTCTAAATCCTGCAGCGGAGCTTTTTTGCTGCCAAAAAAGAGAACGATGGTGTAGGTAGCGATAAACCGCTTCTCTGTCGTGATTAAGGTCTGGGAGGCCATGAACTTGATAGTGGACAAGCTGGTAGGGATCATTCCAGTCTTCAATGGTGTGTGCTTCATGGAACCAATCCGGATGAAGCTTAACCATCGGAGAATCGAAAGAGACATGATTGTAGACCATATCTAAGATGAGCTCCCATTCTCTTTCTTTTAGCTCTGATGCGAGTAGCTGAAGTCCTTTTTCTCCTCCAAAAAATGGATCTATTTTATCCATAGAGTGATGCCAGTAACCATGTATTGCACCATGCCCCATGAATTTGTCATGTCGCATTTCAAAGATAGGAGAGAGCCAGACAGCATCTACACCCATGAGCTCGAGGTGATTCAGCTGAGCGGTGACGCCTTGTAGGTCTCCGCCATGAAAAGCAGCAATATCAGAGGTGTCAAGATAAGAGCTTTGCTCTGGAATACTCTGACCATCTGCAAAACGGTCAACCAGAATAAAATAGAGGAGCTCTGCATCAAGAGGCTCTGCAAGTGCTGTGTAGATTGACGACCAGAGCAGCAGCATCACATGCCTCGAATGTAGTCTTCGAGCAAGCTGTCGAGCTGCCGGAGTAAAACAGGTTCAGCTGCGAGTAAAGAGTCTTGCTCTCGTTGGTGATGAAACTTGTGAAACACAGGAGTTGTAAAAGAGCGAGTAAGTAGCTGCTCTTGATCATCAAGAAGACTCATTGTACACTCAACCTCCCATCTGAAGCGCCCCTGCAGCTGACTCTGAAAGGTTGCCTTGGCCTCGATGAGAAGCAGAGGAGCAGAGCTTGAGAGAGATTTTAGTCTTTGCTCTGTCTGTCGCTCTGCTGGTGCATCAACAATACGGATAGAGAGATTGTGCTTATCAACCGTGCTTCCTAGACTCTGAAGAAGCTCTTCTGGAAGAGCTTCGCTGGTTGGCTGATCCACAGCATCCAAAAGAGCAACAAAAACAAGTTGCTCTTTATGTGGTGCTTGTAGGGGTTCTTTTTTAGGACCACAGGCCAGAATAAGTGAGATTAAAACCATGCTTCCATCTCCAGTGAGAGAATGTGATGCCAGTGCTGCTCCACATTTCCAAATTGATTAAATTGATTTAAGTTTTCGACAAAATTATTACCAAAGGCATTGTTTTGATTGGAGTATTGAATACCGTAGAGAAATCGAAGGGAGGGACGGGTGTAAATGCCTCTTCCCATCGGGTTGATCAGAAGCCCCGTTTTTCCCTGAGTGGTTGTTCGTGTATCAGTATCTCCATATTCAAAGCCCCTAGGGTCAGAGCTACTCTCGGTGTTGCTGAATAAAGAATCAGCATGCTCTCTGAATGCATTTCCGTTTCGAGAGTGCTCTTGAGCTAGAGATCCCTCTAGTAGTAGATGGTAGCGCTCAGAGAGGTACCACTGTGAGCGAATTACCGTAGAGGCATATTGTCGATCATAGTCCGAGGGAGATATTTGATTATCAAGATCGGTTTGATTGCCATAGACAAAGCCCCATGCAAGATCCCATACCTTGGGAATAATACGGAGCTGCAGCTCGTTCCCCAAGAAGAGAGAAGAGCGCTCATCGGTTAGATCATTAAGATAGAGTGTGTAGCCCTCACCATCAAAGTACTCTGTTGTTAAGGATTCAGGGTGATGTCGCTCATAGCTGGCATAAAAACTGTTCCAGATGAGAGGACCGAAACCACCGAAACCGAGATAGCCTGTGGCCTTGTATGAGGTGGCATTGCGAAGCTGCGGCTTGGGTAGCTGAATGTACTGGTTGAGCGGGTTTTCCAACATGTAATTTTGAACAACCTCTCCTCGGAGATAGTCAGCATAGTCGATGTCTGGTGTTGCATAAGGAGCATTTACATTCCCCTCAACACCTGGCTCAAAGCGATATTGTCCACCCAAGCCAAGCTCCATTTCAGGTATAAACCTCCATCGAAAGCTACCTCCTCCTGTGACGACAGGATTGTAGGCTGTTGGATGCATTCTGTATCCCGAATCTCCACCGGCAAGTAGAAGCTCGAGCTCATCGGTTTGATATCGAGCAGAAACACCGACGGTCTCTGCAAAAAGGGTCGATGGTCTAAAGTCATAGAGTCCCAAATCCCAATGTCGTTGGTGCCGTCTCCTACTTTAGCGGTACTTACCTTCAGGAGGGTAGCTCTTGGATCGGTAGAGAAGAGTGGTCTCTGTATGCCAATGAAAATTGGGAAGACTTAAACAGACAAGACTGTACTGTGGTTTGGAACATGACTGCAGTCCCAACAGAGGTAGAGACATGTGTGAGCTGCACAATGGCACTCAGTGTTGAGGCAAACATTGATCTCGCCCTCACAACCTGCCCAGAAGAAATTTGGAATTACCCCGAGGATAAATCATGGTCCACAACATACGAGCTCGCGCTCATTAACGATCAGGCCCTATTTTACTTTCAAGAAAGTGGAAATATTGTGGGAATTGGCCATACTAACGGTGATGCAGCTTCATTTCTATCTGATGCATCATGTGTTTGGTTCTAGCCTCTCTCTTTCATTTTAAGAAAAAGAATGTACCTACCTAGAGAAATCAAAAAAAGAACGCTCATCGATTTAACTTGTTATCGATAAGACAGCTCGAGCGTAAGGAAATAAAATATATGTCCTCAACCATTGCAGATAGCCTTTCAAAAATGCACCTTTTTCGTCAGGTACCCAATGCAGATCTAGAGAAATTAGTCACTGCCTGTGAAGTTCTAAATTATGGTATAACAGAAGTCATTTGTAACCAAGGAGACCAGGCCAGTAATGCTCTTATTCTGGTCAGCGGTCGTCTAGAGGTCTCGGTCCGAACAGAAAATAGTGTTCGACATGTTGGTGAGATCTTTCCCGGAGAGATCTTTGGAGAAACAGGTTTGTTTCACAGCAAAGGAACGCGGAGTGCAACGGTAATGGCCAATAAAGCCAGTACCTGTCTCGTGCTTACACCCAAGCTCATGCGAGATGTAGCAGATAATCAGGCAATGGTGGCCCTAGAGCGGCACTTAATCGCAACCATGGCACGGCGCATCCGAGCTACCAATCTTGCCATTCAAAAAGCTTGGAAAGAATCTATTGAGGAGATCGTTGAAGAGCCCTCAGAGCAAGAAACAGAAGAAGTTCAGCCCTCTCTACTGGGGCGACTTCGCTCACTCTTCGGTAACTAAAGAAACTTGGATCCCAGATATGAACATTGAAGCCTTACGTCCCGTTGCTCGAAATTTATTAAGAACCTATCAAGTTAGAAGCTCTCGCTCGGCAGACCTTGCCAAAGCTCTCTCTTATGGAGAAAACAAGGAGTGGACTGATGATGATGTTCTCTGTGTAGAGGGCGACTCTTCAACAAACATGTTTGTTATCCTTGAGGGTCATGTTCGGATTATGAGAAATGATGTCAACGGAATTCAAAGAGAGCTAGCGGTCCTCCCTTCACCAACAATGGTTGGGCAAATGGGTCTCGTAGACGGCTCTGCTCGCTCTGCATCCGTCTTGGCTCAAGGTTCCGTTGTTGGGCTCTCGATCACCCAAAATATCTTTAATAAAATCTTAGCTGAAGCATCGGCAGCAGGCTCGGCTTTCCGACACCTACTCCTCGCCAGTATGACTTCTCAGCTTTCAACAGCCAATGAAAAGATTCGCAACCTGATCTCAGATATGGAGAAAGACCTCGAAGAGGAGCGAGAAAAAGAAATGGCTGCTTGGCGAGAGAATTTAAAGAACGACACCCCGAGTGCCTCAAGAGAAAGCTCTTCTGAGCGCTTGCTTGAAATTGCCGGTGTGCTCGATGGTTGGAAAATGGACTCAGAAGGAATTGATGACATCGACATTCAATTTGTTGAGGACGATGACATGAAAAGAACCCGAGAAGCTCGACAGGGTAAGCGCTAAAACCGCTTTACCCTATTCATCGATGTATCCGAGCTGCTTGAGCAGCTCGAGCTCTTCTTCGGAGCGAAGCTCTTCTTCCGAAAGAAGATTGTTCTTGCTCTTTTTTGCTCCTTTGCGCATATTTGGATTCTTTGGCGGCCAAGGAATCTCAGAAAGCTCAGGTTTACGAGAAGTTCTTGTCTCAAGAAGACGCTCAAAGAGACGCTGTTGCTCTCGAGAAGAAGAGCCAAGATCATACTCGTTTGCCTCTAGCTCGTCTGGAGATTTCTTTAGATCAAAATGAACAAAGGTCGTTTGCTCTTCTTCTGCGGAGATCCAAAAGGTCTCTTCAGTCGTTCGAAGCGAAAATATCTTTCCCGCAGGGCCCCAAGGATAACACTGTAACGAGACTTCTTTTTTACAGTGAGAGCTTTCTCCAAAGAGATAGCTCCACCCTTCTTTTTCTGCGAGAATATTTTTTCCCGAAACATCTTGTGGAGTATCAATCTTTAAAATATCCAACAGCATCGGCATGATATCTCTTAAGCCCATAAGCTCTGAGAGCTCTAGGCCTGCATCTTTGGATTTAGGAAGTTTGATAAGCAACGGCACATGAAGCTGCTCCTCAGAGGGAAAGGTACCATGATCAAACCAAAGATCTCGCTCAGTAAAGCTCTCTCCATGATCAGCTGTGAGAACAATGATGGCATCATCGTAACGACCTTGTTCCTTGAGCTTCATAATGATCTCACCCACCTGTTGATCTGCAGCTTCAACTCCTCTGGCATAGAGCGTTTTATAAAAATCGGGTGTTTCAATGCCCTCAATATACTGGTATTTCGGAATTCGTTCTTTGTCTGAAATGGGACGGTATGTAGTATAAATATATGACGACTTGTCTTTCTTAGCACCAAGCGTATGAAGCCGAGCTGAGGACTCTTTAGTGAGCTTCTTGCTCTGTAGCGCTGCACTCTCTAGCTCACTGCTTTTGTTGGTCACCTTGGGCTGAAGCTCCTCAATTCGTTGTGCTTTTACCTCATCAGCAGAGGCCCACGGTTCCCAAGGTCCATGAGGATCATAGGTATGAAACCAGAGAAAGTAATTTCCCATTCTCCAATTCATCCAAGAGAGTGCTTCTTCTACCGTTTCTGCTCCAGCACGGCGTGCTTGACGCTGCATAGGAAAAGAGTAGAGATCAAAACCTTGGTCTAAATTAAGCTGGGGATGAAGCGTAAATCCAGAGACAAAAGCTCCGGTGGCATACCCTTTTTCTGAGAGCAGCTCAGCCATGGTAACAAATCGCTCGTTAAGTGGTGTTCCACCTCTAAACATATTGATAACCACACCATGCTCACTGGGATCCATTCCTGTATGAAGTGTAGCAAATGCAGGGCCGGTCACTGAAATAGGAGAGTAAGCTGAGGTAAAGCGAATTGCATCCTCAGCCAGAGCGTCAATATGTGGCGTTTTAGCTGCGCTTTCAGAATTAAAGGCTCCAACATGGTCATACCTCAAGGTATCGATGGTCAAGAAAAGAACATCGGGACCCGCTCTACAGCCCATTAGTAATGCAGCCCACAGCATCATAAGCACGACTCTCTCTTTAAAAGGAACCGGAAACAATATTCCAGGTGAATGTGTTCTTTGAAATCTCACCTATTGTTGTTTTGGTAAAGCCAGTGCCATTCCATGTATAACGATTAAGCTCTTTTTGGTCATCAGCCGCAACATAGAGCTCGAGCTTTCCATCTTTATCTAGATCGGCACCATATGATGTATGCTCGAAACCTGAGGAGTTTTTCTCAATGAGTACCGTGCTCCATGAACCATCTTTTTGCTGATCCAACATCCAAAGACCTGATTTCATCGCTGCCGCAACTAGCTCAACCTCGCCATCCTGATCGAAATCTCCCGGTACTAAAAATCGAGTTTGTCGATCATCAATGGTCGCAATAGTTGTGGGTACAAAGGTCCCCTCTTTCGTCAAGCTGTACTGTCTAATCTCAACAGGCTTAATGATCGTTTTGCCAATAGCCTCTGCCTCTACAACACTAAATAGCTCTGAGATTCCGTCATTGTTGAGGTCTGCAGCAAGAATTTCCTTCGCATGGGTCTTTCCAAAAGGATCCACAACTGAACGTACGAATTTATCTCCATTCCACTTGTACATCACCATGAGCCCCCCCTGAGAGGCACTCGCCTTATTTCGATCCGTTGGTGTGGCAAAAAATTCAGCTTGACCATCACCATCAACATCTCCAATTTCAATTTCATGGACAAATGTATCTGCTTTTTGATCGAGTTCCTCCACACGAGGTCGACCATCTACGAGCTCATCCGGATGAAGAACTGCGACAACACCAGCATCATGAGTTGCAATAACAAGCTCGTCTTTACCATCACCATCAACATCTCCGATCTCGAGATCTCTAAGTCGATTAAACTTTCCTCCCCAAGATTGCTCCCAGAGAATCTCTTGTTTCCATGCCTCTCCCTCAAAGGTCCATTTTTTGAGCAGAGCTTTTTCAGCGCCAATAGTCAAAATACCGTTGTCATACGGCATCGCCTTGTGAAAAACATTAGAGTCGGGGTCTTCTACACGGGTTCTTTCCCACTTTCCATTAACATCTCTCCAAATCTCAAGCCGTGCAGGACTAGGAACAGGCTTCTTATCTGGCCCCTCTCTAAACCAAGCCTGTGTAACCAAAATACCGGGGAATGGTCCCCCTTTCAAAGGTTCTGATGCTGGAACATAAGGAGCCATCTCTTTTTTCGGCTCCTCAACTTCTTTTTCAATCGTTTTTTCGACAGCGGGTGCCTCTTTCTCTTGGTCACCACACGCAAACATTATTATCAAGCTTAACATTATTTCCCCCAATCATTCATGCACAAAGCGTTTTAAACTTTACGGTTGCCGTTTCACAGCAACAACATCTTCTTTTAGCCTCTTATCGTCCTATTTGCTTCTTTTTTCACATGGCACAAGAGAGCTCTTTTATTCTACGCCTGTTGAGCCAAAGCCACCTGCTCCTCTTTCTGTTTCTCCTAGCTGAGTCACGACTCTAAACTGAGCCTGAACAACAGGAGCAATAATCATTTGAGCAATTCTCATTCCTCGCTCAACAACAAAAGGAGAGGAACCAAGATTAATCAACAGAACCTTAATCTCTCCACGGTAATCAGCATCAATGGTTCCAGGAGAATTAGGGATAGAGATCCCATGGCGAAAAGCAAGACCTGATCGTGGTATTATCTGCGCCTCATACCCCTGAGGTATCGCCATCGAAAGACCTGTGGGGATAGCTGCTCGCTCCAATGGAGCAAGTACAATGGGCTCTTGTGAAGGCACTGCAGCTCTCAGATCCATTCCGGCTGATAAATCTGTTTCATAGGCCGGAAATTCAAGCTCTCCCAGATGAGGTAAAGCAGAGAGCTCAAGTACAACTGTTTTGTTCATTTCATTTTCTCCTGAAAAGGGCCCTAGAGAAATGTCTCTAGAGCCCTTTATGATACTCAGAAGGCCCTACTGCAGAACCTCCACATTTTATGCTCTACCTGATCTAGTAAATAGCTTCTTTACGAGAGAGGCGAAGTCGGCCATTTCGATCTGGTGGAATAACCTTAACCAGCATCTCATCGCCTTCCTGACAGATATCAGAAACCTTGTCTACACGACCTTGCTCAAGCTGAGAGATGTGAACCAAACCCTCTACATTGGGAAGAATCTCAACAAACGCGCCGAAATCTTCGATTCGCTTTACGGTTCCAAGATACATTTTTCCAATCTCTGGCTCTTCAGTAAGCTCACGGATTCGGCTAATAACCGCATCGGTCAGCTCTTGAGACTTGGCAGCGATAGAAACAGCACCTGAATCTTCAATGCTGATCTTAACATCGAACTCATCTTGCATTCCGCGAATAACATTTCCACCCTTTCCAATCACATCTCGAATCTTGTCGGGCTTGATCTGAATAGTGGTAATTCGTGGAGCATGTGGAGAAAGCTCTTCTCGATGTGAGGACAATACTTTTGCCATCTCTGACAAGATGTGCATACGTCCTTCTTTTGCCTGAGTCATCGCCTTGAACATGACCTCTGGAGGGATAGCACCAAGCTTGGTGTCCATCTGAAAGGCTGTAATACCTTTAGCAGAGCCGGTAACCTTAAAGTCCATGTCTCCAAGATGATCTTCGTCGCCCAAGATGTCAGAAAGAACAACATACTTGTCTCCTTCTTTAATCAAGCCCATTGCAATTCCAGCAACAGGAGCAGCAAGAGGAACACCTGCGTCCATCAGGGATAGAGAAGCACCACATACCGTTGCCATCGAAGAAGAACCATTTGATTCTAGGATATCAGAGGAACAACGGAAAGCATATGGAAAGTCTTTTTCAGAAGGAAGAACTGGGCTCATTGCTCGATGAGCAAGAACACCATGACCGACCTCACGACGCTTTGGACCACCCATTCTGCGAACTTCTCCGGTAGAAAATGGTGGAAAATTGTACTGAAGCATCCATCGTCGCTCACCCTTAAAGTCGGGCTGCTCCATACGCTGCCCCTCATCAAGAACGCCCAAGGTCGCTGTAACAAACCCCTGTGTCTCTCCTCGTGTGAAGACAACGGAACCATGTGCTCTGGGTGAAACGCCAACCTCAATCCAAATGTTTCGGATTTCGTCAGTCGCACGTCCATCGATTCTAATCCCTTTGTCTGCAACAGTCTGGCGCATAGAGCTAGAGAGAATCTTGCTCCAAATTGACTTCGCAGCCTTGGTTACAGCAGCTGCTTCATCTTCCTGCTCCTCTTCACTTTTACCCTCAGTATCAAGAGCTGCATGAAGCTGATCAATGATCCCGTTACGGGCTGCTTTGAGGGCTGCTGAGCGCTCATGCTTACCTGTGATGGCCAAGGCCTCTACAAGTGCAGTCTGAGCACCAAGAGCAAGCATATCTGTTTTTAACGCTTCGTCAGCAGCAGCAGGCTCTGCAATAACAATCTTCTCTTTTCCTGCGAGAGCACGAAGCTCTTCAATAGCTCCAATGATCTTCTGAACCTCTGCAAAAGCAAGATCCATAGCTTCAATCATCGCATCTTCTTCAGCCTGATCAGCACCACCTTCAACCATGCAGATTCCCTCTCGAGAACCAGCAACAATCAGGTTGATGTCAGAATTTCTCTGCTCTTCTGTAGATGGGTTGATCTTAAAAACGCCATCAACACGAACAATTCGAACACCTGCAATCGGGGCTTCCATTGGAATGTCACTAACGTGAAGCGCTGCAGAAGCACCACAGAGTGCAAGAATATCTGTATCACTCGCCAGATCATAAGACATGACGGTTGCAATAACCTGCATTTCTCGACGAAAGTGCTTAGGAAACTGAGGACGGATAGGACGATCAATAAGCCGTGAAATGAGTGTTTCTCGCTCTGAAGGACGTCCTTCTCGCTTGAGATACCCACCCGGAATGGATCCATATCCACCTGTTCGATCTTGATAAACCACCGTCAGCGGCAAGAAATCAAAAGGAACATCTGATGTACTCGCACATGCCGTCATCAAGACCATACTGTCATCTTGACTAACCACAACAGCACCATTACTTTGCTTTGCTAATTTTCCAGTTTCAAAAGAGAGTGTACGTCCACCGACCTCTACTTCTACTTTATGTATATTCATATTTTATATCTCCGATATAAGGTTTTTTTGGGCCCCTACCGTAGATCCACGAGGGATAAGCACTCTGCTCGGCCTAGACCACGACGATCCGCGGGAGGGAAAAGTAAAAAGGCGACCTAGGTCGCCTTGTTGATAATATTACCGACGCAATCCAAGGCGTGCAATCAAGCTCTTATAGCGACCGAAATCTTTGTTCTTCACATAGCGAAGTAAACGTCTTCTCTGACCAACTAGCTTGAGAAGTCCCCGTCTAGAGTGGTGATCTTTGTGGTGAATTTTCACATGATCGGTAAGATACTTTATACGGGCAGTTAAAAGAGCTACTTGAACCTCTGGGGATCCAGTATCTCCTTCTTTGGTTGCATAATCTGTTATGATTTGCTGTTTGTGGGCATCACTAAGCGCCATTGTTAACTCCAAGGTTAATCGAATCAAGCAGAAAAATTTATTTCAACCACTTTGACCGAAATTTGCGCCTTAAACTTATCCTTTTCTTTTCCTTCCGTCAATCAGAAAGCCATGATCTCCTCTCTTCCCCATGCTCCTGCCACCCACAGAAATCGCGATCCTATTCTCAGTGTCCTTGATCAGCTCCTACCGTCCAAAGGACGTGTTTTAGAGCTTGCATCAGGAACCGGTGAGCACATTACTTATTTCTCTAAGCAGTATTCAAGCCTGACCTGGCAGCCCTCAGATAAAGCTAGCTCGCTCTTTTGGGCGATAAAACAAAGAGGATCAGACTGTACCAATCAAAAAGATCCAGTGTTGATCGATGTCTCTCTTAAAGAGTGGCACTCGGGAAATTGGGGCCTCTGGGATGTGATTCTTTGTATAAACATGGTTCACATCTCTCCTTGGGAAGCTTCTGAGGGGCTGTTCCAAGGAGCTGCTCAACATTTATCTCCTCAAGGAAAGCTTTATCTTTATGGTCCCTATCGCTTTGAAGGGAAGCACACCTCGAACAGCAACATCATTTTTGATCGCTCTCTACGTGCCCGAAATGAGCTCTGGGGAATTCGAGATGCTGAGGCATTAGAAGAACTCGGCGAGAAGAGCGGGCTCAGACTTCAACAAAAAATAGCAATGCCTGCCAATAATTTTTCCTTAGTCTTTGGGCGCTGATGTTTCTCCTCTTTCCGCTTTATGTCGCTCTTTTTTGGGGTGCTGCTCAAAGATATCAGCCTGAATGGCCCATTTCCCTTCAGGCGGCTCTCACTATGGGTCTTGCGCTGACATGGACAATGATCGGCGGGATCATGCTTGCTCAGGCTCACTTTTTAACTGCTAGCTGCTCGATGCTCTGGCTCTTTATTGGAGCTATGTTTGCGTGGCTCTGGGGAAGAAAACGAGCCACAAAAACCATTCCCTATGATTCTGCATGGTGGATCATGTTGCTCTTAATTCCCTATTTCTTAATGAGTACTGTTCCTCCTTGGTATCGAGACAGCCTAACCTATCACTTGTATTTGCCTCAGCTCTACGCCTCTCAAGGGGGCTTTGTGGGCACGGATGAAATTATATTCTCTTATTTCCCTCTCGGCTGGGAGAGCATGCTTAGCTGCTTCTATGCACTTGGAGAGGGCATAGCTCCTTATAACCCTCGGCTTCTGATGCCCTGGATTCTTGGTGCTTCAGCCTTGGGTACTGTTGGTCTATCGCAGCTGCTCTCAGTTAAAAAGAGCCCCACTCTGCTCATCGGAGGAGCTCTGCTGCTGCTTATTCCAAGCGTCATTGAGTTTGGTAGCTCTTGCTATGTGGTCGCTCCCCTGCTGCTTTTCTCGGTATTGGCTTTTGCCTTTCTCTTCTCAAACAAAGGCCTATGGGGGTTGATCTGCTGCTCTGCGGTGCTCCTCTCTCTCAAATATAGCTCTCTCATGCTGGTCTTACTGATTGGACTCGCCCTATTGCCAGACTACAAAAAAATGTTTACCTACGGTGCATTCTCTGCTCTCTTTGGCTCTTTTTTCTATCTTCGAAATATTGCTCTGAAGGGCAACCCCATCTTTCCACTCGGATATGAGCTCTTTGGGGGAGCTGGTTGGGATAGCTGGCGTGCAATGGCCTACAATGAAACCCTTCTTAATTATGGTGCAGGAAGAGATCTAATCAGTACCTTATTGCTTCCAGTTCAGGTCTTCTTTACCCGAGATCTGGATAGATTCTTTCAAGGCTCACTTGGCCCTGCTGTAGGAGCACTCTACCTGTATGCTCTACATGCAGCATACAAAACACGCCCAAACCTTCTCTGGATCTTACTCGGCTGGCCTTTACTTTGGGCCTCTCAGGTACAGCAGATTCGTTTTTTACTTCCCTTCACACCCCTCTTGTTGGCTCTCGGGGTTGGTCAGCTAAAGCGAACTCCGGCCGCTCTTCTCTTTGTTCTGGCTCTCGGCTGGAGCATCGAGCCTGCTCACCTCTTATGGAAAAGACAGCTCACCACACCTCAGATACTCAACACCACCACCAAAGAAGCCTTTCTTCAACGACAGCTCCCCGATAACTATCCCATCTATCAAAAGCTAGAGCTACTGGGAGCAAAGCGAGTCTGGCTCGTATGGATGAGAGGTTATCTCTACTATCTTCCCATTGAAGCACGTGTAGACTCAGTCTTTGGAGCTTGGCGTTTCGAGCAGCTCTTAGAGCAAGAAAAAGCTGCCATTCATCAGCAGCTTAAAGAAGAAGGATTTGATTATATCGTCATTAATCATCGTTTTTTTCTTGTTGATGACAACGCAGAGCTCACTGAGGGGAGAACACGAAGGCTTCAACATCGCTTTGAAGAGCTCTTAGCTCACAAGATCCTAATTCCTCAAGAGCAGTATAGAGGAGTGACGATCTATCAGGTCAAGCCATAAACACTGCTTTTATGAGATTAGAGCTGTGCATTTGTCTCTGCAACTTCAAGCTCTTCTGAGGAAACACCCTCCTCTGAGGTATTAAAAAAAGAGGAAAGCTCTTTTGCCGATGATTCTGTCAATCCCCAAAGACCATGCTCTGCACGAGCCTCAAAAGTATCATCAAAACGCCGAAGAACAGCTCGTAA